>JAABUQ010004174.1_pt1 | contig 25070 bp, 14 predicted proteins | sample 5560001 | NCBI WGS metagenome assembly JAABUQ01 (sample SAMN10711888, study PRJNA513371) | rock metagenome | isolation source: Antarctica rocks | place: Antarctica: Victoria Land, Finger Mt nord | collected 2015-12-18
AGGGATGGAAATGTAGGGGTGGCTTTGTTTTCGAGAGGGTTATGAGATGGGGGTGGGTTAGGTGGAAGATTACTTCGTAGGCGAAGGAGGTGTGGGGGAGAGGGATGGGGGTGGTGCTGATGGCGGAGGAGAATCTTAGGGGTGTTAGGCGAGGGATTGGGAGGGTGGATGAGGGTGGGGTGAAGGGGGAGGGGAGGGAAGAGGGGGGCGAGGTGAGGGGAGGGAGGAGTGGGGGGAGCATACGCATTTACTGGATTGGAAGCGTCGCGGGCGGGCGGGGTGGAGGTGGAGTCTTCTGCCATGAGATGAATGCGGTGAATGCGGTGATTTCGTGAGGAGAGATGAGAGTTGGTGCTCTGGCCTGAAGCTTGTGTAACGGAAGAAGGAAGGAGAAGAGCAGCTTGGGTACGATCCTCAAGGATTAGAGTACAGGAAGGATGCAGATCGAAACATGTGTAATGTACACATACGAGCGGGCTATGTGTATGCATACACAGACACTGGAAAGCTGCATAGTGTTACACGGACGAGTCCGCACCAAAGATGGATTAGGCCCATCATCGGATTTGAAACCTACATGCAGAGTAGTATAGACAAGAGACACCGAAGCGTTCAGTTAGGGCTGTGCTGCTGCACGAAATATCGCGATGTCTCGGGGGGCACCCCAGCTGCACGAGCTGAAGATATAGATTTGTCAAGTACTGCGCTCATCCAATCAAAACTGTTCGTTTCTAAGCGCTCGACCGTAGAACATGCAGGACATGCGGGCTAATATACTTTAGCTCTCTTCAGACAGAGACGGGTGATTACATACTTCTGCTAACCCCCCCCTTTGCTGGGATACAGATCCCACTCCACTATGCAGGAACACACGGTGGCGAATAGCCCCTTCCTGAGGAAGAAAAAACGGGCCTTCCAGAAATGATTGGAACGCGAGTAGTAGTACAGCATGCAAGCACAAGGTTTCGCATTGGGGCAGCGCAGCAGCAGCCTCGATGCATATCCCGTTTTCGTACGAGCTGCTCACGGAGATTTCCGACTGTCACTCCTGTTCTCTTGTGGAAAGTGAGAAAGGCACGGCGTGTGTGCCGCATGAGACATGTGCGTTTCTGGCCTACTAGTAGGGTTTGTACCTAAAGTAGCTGACAATCACGAGCCATAGCCTCAAACCCTATGGGATAGGATTTGGATTTGCTGGTCTCTAGGGTTTATTAAAATGGCACGGAAGCCCGGACGGTACGAAGGATGCCAATTTTACTGTGTGAAGCAACATGTCTCGATTGATGTTAAGAAAAGCTTTGTTGGGGCTGCTATGCCTTCCTTTGACGATAGTCCTCGCCACTGCAGAGGTTCACGGTGGGGCGGCAGCAGCATGCCATAAGCTCGCGGGCCTACTCACGAATGTGACTGTGCTGCCTTCGCAAGATCGGTATTCGGCCTTGAGCACGGAGAATTGGTGCGTTTTCCCCTGGGGCGCGTATGTTTCGATGCTGAAGCTCCATAGGTCTGGAACCGCGTGGGCGAAGCCGTCGTGTATTGTCCAGCCAGCTGCAGCATCAGACATTCAGCAAGTGGTTCGGCTCCTGACCGACCGACATGTGCCGTTTGCAGTCCGTTCTGGAGGTCATTTACCCTCGCCGCTTGGGGCGAACATCAATGACGGCGTTTTGATCGATATGTCGATGATCAAGGGCGTAACATACGATGCCGCAATTAACGTTGCAAAAGTGGGTGCAGGGCAGAGGTGGAAAACTGTGTATGACACACTTGACGCCCACAATGTGACGGTCGTCGGAGGCAGAGTAGTGGATGTTGGGGTGGCAGGTCTTACTCTTGGATGTACGAGTGTGCGATGTGTATTCGTTGTCCAGGAATGCTGATCCTTCAGGTGGATTATCGTACCTCTCCGATCTCTACGGCTTGGTTTGTGATAATGTCGTCAACTTCGAGGTATGTTTTCCGACCAGGGCACAAGCACATGGTGCTGACTCGAGATTAGGTCGTCCTGGCAAATGGAACAATCGTTGACGCCAATGCGACCTCCAATCCAGATCTTTGGTGGGCGCTGAAGGGCGGTGGTAACAATTTCGGTAAAAATCTTGTTGTTCGATCACTACAAGATCGCTCTCTGACAGTCTCGTCAGGTATCGTCACATCATTCACCCTTTCAACCTATCCAATCCACCAAGTCTGGGGCGGAATTAAGGGCTACACCCTCAACGAGTTGCCTGCACTCTTCTCTGCCATGATCGAGTACCAGTCCAACCCCAACAAGGACCCCTATGCGAATCTTATGATGCAGGCTTTCACCACCAATGCCAGCGTCGGCGCGGTCTTGAACATGGTCTACCTCAAGCCCGAGGTCTCACCACCCGCGTTCAGCCCCTTTTACTCCATCTCCACCACCTTCGACACCACCAAGATACAAACCCTCACCCAGATGATGAGTGGCCAGATTGTCCCAGGAATACCTCGGTACGCAGGACTCCAGCGAAAAAGTATGGACTCGAGCTAACATTCTTCGCAGATGGGACTGGTTCGCCACGAGCTTCAAACCGAACGCCTCGCTCTACGCGCAGATCGAAAAAGTCGTGACAACGGCCCCGGAATTGAAGACCATAGCGGCGGTGACCGCCGGCTCCATGGCTTTGGGTCTGCAGCCGAACTCCGCCAGCCTCGTCCACGCGGGTCTCGCTCGTGGGGGCAATGCCTTGGGCTTGCAGCCCATCAACCAGACCTGGTTCGTGCTCGATACGGGCCACTGGTTCTCCGACGGCGATGACGCTGCGCATAATGCGACGCGAGCGATCCACGCGAAGATTGAGGACGTTACGAGGAGCGACGGGAATTATCTGCCGTACCAATTCATGAACGATGCGAGTTATGACCAGGATGTCATTGCACATTACGGCGCCGCGAACGTGCAAAGGCTGAAGGCGGTGCAGAGGAGGTATGATCCCGATCTTGTGTTCCAAAAGCTGGTTCCTGGCGGGTTCAAGCTGTGTTGATGCAGGCTGTCTGAGTTTTGCTTTCCATGGGGTCGTAGACCAACTGTTCTCCGCATAACCTGTTTTAGACGAATCCATCATTACTTTGAGTCGACTCAATTAGATACCGTAGATTTGTAAACCACACGAAAGCGTCCGCGCTTTGAATCATACATTTCCATCCAAAACATTACAATATCATCTTCTCATCTCATGTCTACCTCTACGCCTAGGATCGGACTCAAATGGTAGTCTTACTTCAGCTCCCGAAGCTCAGTATACTGTGACTTCAGCCCAGCCTCAGAGTCATCACTCCTCATCGAACTCGGCTCTGGCCTACTCAGCGTCCTTGAGCGCTGGGAGGTGGACCGTTCAGCGAATGCGCCGCTGCTTCCATATTTGCTGCGCAAAACCGAGCTGGATACCTGGCTCCAGAGCTGAGACACACGCTGTGCAGCAGATACTAGGCTCTGCTGCATCGCAGGCAGCGAGGTCCCGATAAGTGCGACCGTGGGCTCGACTTGCGAGGGGATCCAGAAAGTGACGCCGTAGGTATCGAATTGTGGAGGGACGAGCATGCTCATCTGATATTGTAGCCCTGTCGTTGGGTGAGTGTTTGTAAGGGCAGAAATGAGTCAAGGGAGTGACTTGGGAGGGGGACGAACATGTTGGATTGATATGGGTGTACCGCTGCATTTCGATGACAAAGATTGCTAACTTGTACGCAGCGGCTACGCTTGCACTATTCCCTGTTTAGCAACTGGACGATATGTGTGGAGGGAGGAGTGAAACTTACGATGTTCCGAGTATCAGAACGAGGCTTACGCTCGCGCGCCTCTTGACGGGCATTTGCAGCTGCCAAATTGGATAGATTGGAAGGACCAGCAAGAAAATGTCGAAAGCCATGCTGGTGCTGTAGAGCGCCACTGCGAGGTAATAGTAGTACCAGTCCTTGAAATATTGCTGCCGTTCTAGCGGGTGCCAGGTCTTGTAGAGTGGGCGGCAGATGAATGCGGGTAAAATCGAGTAGACGACAAGGTAAATTGCTTGAAGCACAAGCATGGCCTTGATTGCCCATTTTACACGGGATCGGGCCGTCGCGAAGATGCGACTGTAGAAGAGTAGGATAGACGTGCGGATTGCTGTCGACATGGCTGGGTACAGCCAGAGAGAACCAACGATACCCTGACATTCCGGTCAGTATAATTGAAGCGAAAGGTATCGCGCATTCGCAACGGAGCTAACGAAGAGGTCTGTTCGCTGCGAAAGCCCGATCATACCTTGAACCAGACGGCGTATTCTCCGACTGTGATCTCCCAGAGTGGCTTGCCCACACCAGCATGGAGGTTCACGTACCCAGCCATTGCGGTCCAGCCAATGTACATAATCTTGGACAAAGCATCAATACTTGGGTGTTTTTGATGTAGGATTGGTAACATACAAGTGCTGGAACCATGGCCCAGTCATCATGGCCAAAGGCACGGGCGCGTATCCTCAGCGCAAACCTCGAGATGACTGTAAGGCTTGCGACAACACCAAGGGTGACGCACGCAACGGCAACGGAGTATACTTTGTGAGTGTCATCAACCTTAGTAGGTGGTGGTAGCAGCTTCTGCTGCAATGAAGCCATATTCTAGGGCTTTGAGGATCGACGGACGTTGCAAATGCACCAATAAAGGATGCGGACCATTTCAGGCAGAGTCCTCGGGTCCTCTTGTATTAGAGGATGGGTGAGAGGGTCTACAGCCGTCTGGTGTTCCTCGTACATCGGTATCCTGTCAAGGCTGCCCCGCCCTCAATCTTCTGCTCATCAACGAGGCTGTAAGCATTCCTGCATTGCGTACAGCCGACGGGCCTTTGCATTTCAGATGTTTCAGGCAAGCCATGCAGTCAGCATCCTCCGCGGATCCGATGTGGGAGTTCATGGCTCGACTTGCTCTACCCGAGCTCGGAGAGGTCCGACCACGCCATCATCAGGCACACCATCGAGCACACGCGCAGAACCGCACCACTCAGATGAGGCTGCCATGGAGCTGACCACCCGTTATGCATGCAGGAGGAACGAGGCGTTCCATGATAAGCACGTCAAGCCGAGGAAGGAAGGAGGTCCATGCAAGCTCTATTGTTAGCGTGTCCGGCAAGGACCGAAGCCCGTCATCCCGCTTCCGCTGGCCCCTAGTCTGGCGCCTCTTCAGTCGGTGGCAGTCAAAGATTTTCGCACGATTCGGAGCGCTACCGTTGGTACTCCCATACTAAAGAGCGCACACCCCCACTCTGCCGTTAATGAACCACGCGAGAGGCGTCGAACCTAATGTTCGTGACAATCGCTATGCGCACACCTCGATGTCCCATTTCGATCTTGTCTGCTATTCGGTGTGTAGCTACTCATCTGTGCGGGAGGACAGGCTTGAAGAATGCAACTGCCGATCCGCTTCATGGAAAGAGATGTAGAAAACTTATTGATTGACTTTCTAAAAAATGGGTAACCTTCGGCCCCACAGAGACATAGGCAGGCACGTCCTCCTGGACCCCCCTGACATGCTGAATCGCATGAGAGACCCTGCCATGCAGAGTACAACCATTTTGTTTCATCTGATGCATTCAATGGTTGGTGTTCCTGGCTGTTTCAAACGTTGATTCACAGAACATCACACGCGAATGCCACGCAAGTACTCGACGACTAAGCCACCCGAAAGAGCACCACCAGCGAACCAAAACCCGTGGCTAAACCACCACCAGCAACTTGTCGCGCACTTCAATTCCACCTTCGAAATCATCAGACCGAGCGCCATCGTCGCACCGCCCACGGCGATCATATAGTACGCCAGACCCATCCCACTGAGCCACCCACATGCAAGTAACAGCAGCGTCTTCAGAGCGAGTAGCTGCCACAACAGAGGCTTGAGCCGGTCGTGGTAGCGGACCGCCATGCTCTTGATTCCAGCCTTGCGATCATCCTCCAAGTCCAGGTACGCGTAGACGGTGTCATAGATCATCGTCCACAGGATGTTTGCCAGGAATAAACACAGCGTCGACCAATGCACGTGTGACCTCGAACGCAGCCCCAAAGCCCCCACCCCAAACGGTTCCAGCCCCATGGCGAGTGATCCCATGACGACGCCCCAGGCAAGACAGAATCCCAACACGATCTGAGGAAAGCTGGTGTGTCGTTTAGCCCAAGGGTAGTATGTCCAACCGAGTATACTGGGTAGAGCATAGAGGATGCTTTGTGAGCTGTTCGGCGTCAAATATGGCAGGAATAGTGCAGCACCAATGGCTTGAGTGGCCGTGAACACTGTCGCAGCAAAGGGTGACACAGCTCCTCGAGGGACAGGCCTATTACGAGTCCGTTCCACCAGCGCGTCTAGAGGCGCATCGATGAGGTCATTCCAGATGTGAATTGCATTAGAGACGAAGAAACTGCCCCCAAACATCAAGGCACTCGTTTGGAACAAGAAAGAAGGAGGGGTATGTTGAAGAATCGCGGCATGCAGAATGCCAAAGATGTGGGGAAAATAAATGAGGAACAGTCCTGCTGGTGGACTGAGTCGGGCCAATTGCACATACGGCAACCAGGCGTCTGGAAGAATACTTAGCCAGCCTGATTTTTGATTGCCGCCATAATGATCGCCAACTGAATCGCGGTTGAAGTCTCCCTTGGACTCGGGAGTTGTGACGTGTTTGATAGGCTTGTTGGGGGCCATGAAGCTAGACGAACACATGGCCCAGGCACCGTAAGTACGTTGTAGAGAAATCGGAACATCGCCGAGAAGCGATCATATCCTCATCTTGTAGTAGGAACGATAATAAGCTTGCGAGAATGGCAGCTGACATGTCCACCAAGTAATCGTCAGTGCCCCACAACATTTCGACAAGCGCAATGTAGAGGATCGCACTTCAATTACCACTGCAGCTCATATACCACCCCAACAGCCATTGGGTCACAATTTGCGTTCAAAGCTACATTGCGCTGGCCGAAATGCTGTGGGGCACCGACGATGAGAGGGATTCCGGTACCATACGTACGGGGTCGTGAAGAACTGCAGAGCTAAACCGTGATGCGACCACACCAAACCCCACGCATGGGGAAGGATGCGCCCGCAGCTTCTAGCTGCATATGCAAATGAAACTGTGCTGAATGCGGCTTCCACGCGCAATCCAACATGCTGGGGCCAGATGGCCTACCGCATGCCGCAGTGCATGCAGCTGATGCAGCTGTGTTTATATACCTAGGCAGGGAGCGGTCAAGTCTCCTGTACTCGCTCCTGGACCTCGGTTTTGTGACCCCGATCTGGTGTCACATAATCACGTGAACTCCTTCCACTCTCAGTGAGTCGCCGTGATGTTCGACTGCTCTGTATTCCATGGCCTGCTATTGATTAGCACCGCCTTGGCCTCATCGTTGAATTCCCACCGATATGACGTAGAGCAGAGGGCTACCGTGCCAGACAACACAGAAGCTTTTGTCCAATCCCTCAAACTAGCACCGTCGCAAGCCCAAGATTTGATGGTCCAAGCTAGCAGCGGCCCTACCGTATTCAAACAGGTGAGAATCGCATGCTTGGCAGCACAATATTCTCTCGGGTCCAACTCTGTCGAGTCAAAACCTGTGAACCAAGCTTTGGAAGACGCCAACTGGTCAGTCGTCCCCGCCGTTTTAAATAGTTGAATATTCATCACTGTGATCTAGGTCTGAAGCATGCTGGGAAGCGCCGTCATGCATTATAATTCCAGCATCGACCCAAGAGGTATCAAAGGCCCTCAAGATAGTCAAATTTTTCCAAACGAAGTTTTCTGTCCGCAGTGGCGGCCACTCCCCGAATCCTGGCTGGTCTAATGTCAACGACAATGGTCTCCTCATTGATCTACGGAGGATCAACCAGCTCAGTGTCAGCTCGGATGGATCCGTCGTGAGCTTGGGACCGGGTCTCCGATGGGGCGACGTCTACAACGCCTTGGACTCGTATGGTGTGAGCCTTATTGGAGGTCGCATCCCGCAGGTCGGCGTTGGCGGGCTCATCCTCGGAGGTCTGAGCCCACTATTTAACCTAGTCGCAAATCAAGTGCTAATATGGAATTCACAGGTGGATTCTTTCATTTCTCCGGCGAGTACGGTCTCGCTGCAGATAACGCTAAGAACTTCGAGGTATCCGCATTCCTAAGTCCGACCCTGCTGTTAGCTAATCCACGTCGCAGATTGTCCTGGCAGACGGCACCATTACGGATGCAAACGCAAAAGAAAACAGTGACCTCTTCTGGGCTCTCAAAGGTGGTGGCCCAAACTTCGGTACGTCCCCTTATCCCAGCTTTTTGAAGGAATGCGATTTTGACTTTTGACAGGTATTGTCACCCGGTTTGACCTCTATACGATTCCAGTGAAAGCCGTTTGGTATCAGGTCGCGATATATACGGCTGACCAAGTCCCTGCTATTCTGGACGCGTTTGCCCAATGGCAGACAAAAGGTGCTTCAGACCTGAAGTCGACTGTAGCTCTCATTATTGGACTCGAGACAACCACACTGGGATTGATTTACTCCGCCGCCGCCGACAAGCCAGCGGCCTTTGCTCCGTTCTACGACCTGGTTCCTCTTGTGGTGGCGGTACCTCCAATAAATGGCACGGTGAAGACCCTCACTGACATACTGGGAAGCACATTTTCCCAAGTGCCGGCGCGGTAAGCTATCCTTGAACAGCTATTGCTTGTTAAATTCCTGCAACTGACGAGGTCAAAGTCATGATTATCGTGGAACAGCCACTAAGATCGATGTGACACTATACAAAGAGGTCTACGGGTTCTGGAGGGAGAAAGCGCTCGCTGTTCGTACCGCCACTGGAGCTAACCAGACCTTCACGCTCCAGCCGGTTCCGGCGAACATCGCCAAAGTCGGTGCTGCGAATGGTGGAAATCCATTGGGGCTCCCGCCAATTGATCATCAGTGTAAGTTGGAAACGCGTTATTGGTTCCGCAGCGTCTGATACTTGCAGGGTGGACCACGCTCGTAGATTGGCAAGGCGAGAGTAACGACGCAGCTGTAAGAGCGGTTCCCATCGCCACCACCCAAGAATGGAAGGACCTAGGGCAGGCTCGTGGGTCGTACCTCCCGTTCCTATACATGAACGACGCCTCAAGAGACCAGAACCCGATCGCTGGCTACGGCGCGAGTAACGTGGCTAAGTTGAAGTCCGTGTCCAAGAAATACGACCCGACCCAGGTCTTTCAGATACTGCAGAATGATGGATTCTTGCTTCGGAAGGCATAAAGGCTTTCCGAGATCATTGTTGAAGGATCACTGGCTGGTAGACCGAAAAAAAGTTGCAGAGGCCTTGATCACAGACGATGGCGAATACCGCCTCAGAACACTCCTCGCTTCATGCGTGTAAATAGCTTTTTCGTACAAGAGCTGCTACCACAAGCATTGGAAATGCACCTAGAACGGTTGTTGGGCGGGAAGCTCCGTTTTCATGGACGAACAGATAGCAACAATGTCTTGGAATTTACCGAGCTGGGTCTCTGCACCTGAATGCTTAGTATCAAATTCTAACGTTCTGTGGATATCAGCTTTGGGAATCCCTGGAGATGTCCAGCGAGTAAGGTTCAATGTCACACTTTTTCTACCAGAGCTTCTTCATTCGAAGACTATAGTCTTTGGTCCCTTGATCGTCTCGTATTTAAACTTCACACAACGTTACTACCCTTATACTCGACCTTCTTCACGCGATCGGCGAAGATGCACCGCGCTTTCAGATCTTCCGTCGCTTCGTAGAGCAGCTCCGCGATTCTGTCCTTAAGAATTCTAAATGTTCTGCCAAAGCTTAAAGAACCACTATCAGGAAAATCTTGATAGCCACTACTCGTATAAGATTTGGGTCTCGACGCTATTGCATCAAGGCGAACGAACTGGTCACGTGGAACTCGTACCCAGGTGGGAACGCGCCTGGTCCCAGATGAATTGAATTCGTTCGTGCGAGGCCCCCATGTAAGAAGTGGCAAGTAGCAGAGCCTCAGGCAGTGGGTCTTGCGGAAGTGTAGCTCTTGCTGTTCGATCAGAAGGTATTTGTCGTCTCATCTCCACTCTATCGGCAGGTTCCACGTCGGTGACCCTGTGACTACAGTGGTTTGATTCTATTTTGTACTAGCGAATAATTTCCTATCGTGTTTCAAAGCTTCTTGATGATTGGGCTCTGGTGGATTACTAGAAGCGTAGAACCTAGGTTAGCATTTGAGATTTTAAAGACGAAGAACTCTCAGGTCTAATAAGTCCACGCATTTCTTGCTTCTGCTTTTTTGAATAGATATCTGTTGCACTTGCCACCAGGATGGCTTGTCAGGATCCCGATAGAATTACAATTGGAGAAGATGCGCAATATATATAACAATTATTCCATCGTGGTTTAGAACCTCAATCATATAATATTATTCAAACAATTTGCTTCTGCAACAAGTTGATAGCTTCAACAAATGTCTATCTAGTTAGTCGATAAACTTTGTTCGATTAATACTCTTGTCTATTCGATACTTCTAATTGATCTATCTTTATCTCTCGTATCTCTTGAAGACTTTAATAAAAGACTTGCTTCAAAACTCTTGTTTATTTTTCCTCTACAATATTATCTTATTCACGCTAGCGTCGAATATCTTGATCGAACGATTTTTAGTAAATATTGTCCTTGTTATTTAATTCTCAATACGCTCGCGATCAATTTGAGAAACTTCAACGTACTATTATTGCAATAATTATATTCAACGCTTTATCGTCAATATTCGCAATGCTTATAAGAGATATTAGAAATTTCTTTATTAAGTTGTCGATTTTTCTAGACTTGTAAATTACGAATTGTAAAATCTATCGTATGACGTTGAAGCAATTCGATATTGTTACTACTTAGTATTGACAATCTTCTTAATATCGAAGCTATCTACTTAAGAACTACGAATTATCAAATAATAGTAGCTCGTTATCGACACAATTATTAGCATCGCAAGCTCAAAAACAATTTCTTGACAATATTGACAATTTATTATTGTCAAAACGTAATATACGTATCGCGACGAGCAAACGCATCGCGATAAGCACTTTTAATTCAAATAATAACTAGAGATTACACAATAATTTCTCTATTACTATCGAAACATTTGCGAAAAAAATTATCTATAATAAGAAGCTCGATTTATATCGTTTAGATAGTTAATTAGTCTTAATATTATCTTATTTTTTCTCGAATTAAGTCGAAGAATCTTGTTAAAACATTATAATTAAGACAAGTTTTATCGACGCTCAAATAATTATATTTCACATTCTTATTACAAAAGCAATGCGATTACTACAATAACGCATAATAGTAAGAATAACAATAACGAAGATAACAACTTAAACAATCTTAACAAAATTAACATTGTTAATGTTGTTAACGAAGCAAGAAATTATAATTGATATTAAAACTTCAATTTAATAAGCTTCTTCAATCTTATATACGACAACAAATTTACTTCTACAAGTAAAGCATTAAAGTACGTCAATAAAGAGATTTACTATTGCGATATTTATATCTTTATAAATTGAATTAAGAACATAATTTATATCGAAAATCAAAAGATGTTGCGTTAGAATCTATAAATTTGTTTTTGTAATATTACGTTTGTATAATAAATCTTTGAGCTTATTAATGCGAAGAAGCAATTAATCAAATACAATAATAAGATTAATTATTGAATTTAATTGTTGCTCTCTTAATAAAAAGAGCAATTAAACAAGATTATAACAATATTGTTTAAGAAATAATATTCGATTAACAATGCAAAATTTAATCGCGAGTCTCGAGAATATACTTAAACTCTTTTTAGAGTTAATAAGTCTACGAAATTGTTAATATATAATTAGTTACTCGCGATTTACAACAATCCTAATATAAAGTTCAAAAGAAAGATTCTTAAGTTTATATTAATTATTACGATAAATATCTTTCTTAACACGTTTAAAGAGCGAAAGAAGATATAATAAAATTTAACAAATAAATATCGCGATAATGTTACTCAAATAATCGTTATTATCAAGAAGACAAATTAATATCTATTACGAGATAATCGATTTCAACAAGAAGATAAATCGAGTCAATATATATATTTTAATGTTTGTCAAGACTCGCGTTTCGATAATTACGATAACGCATTAAGAGAATACAATAATTACAATAATTACAATAATTATTAAGCAAAGTTTAATTAACAATAGTGTTATTAAAATAGAAACAATATTTATTAGAATAGTTAGAGTTATTAACAATGCACAAACGCAAACGCTTTATCTATAATAATATCGCGACAATTGTTGCTACTTATTGTATCGAATACAATATTGAACTTTAATTCTCGCAACGCAAATATATCAAATTCTAATAATTGTTTTGCAAATTGTTCTTATCAATTATAATAACAAATTAATTTTTAAGATCAATTAATATATTAAGCAACAATTAGAAACGAAAATAATTCTAAGTATTACAACAAAAATAATTGAAATTATAACTTTTATAATCTTGATTAAACTAATCGTCGAGCTAGGTTATGATATCACCTCTCTAACTTGACTCGACGCCAAGATCGAATCGTGACGATTTTTTGAAATCGAATCGCTCAAAGTAGTTTAGCGCGAAGCGCGCTAAAATACTTATAGTAATCGACTAAACTACTTTGAGCGATAAGATTCTTCGAATTTTTTTTGACCCAAGTCTTGACATTTGCACGTGACATTTCCGGGTCAACGCGACTAGTCTAATCTCGATATTTTTTATAAGAATACAATCGAAAATATTAATTCTTAATTGTTATATTATATAATGTTAATCGATTAAATTAAGAAAGATTATTTTTTATCTTACAAAGACAAAACAAGCAACACAATTTACTCTCTATTTGTGTACATATCTTAAGCAATTTTCTTAAATTATATCGAATGTAATAAAAGTCTATCTTCGCATAACAAGCTTTGTATATATAGTCGACTTTGTATTGCGATATTCTAGATTGTACTTTTAGAATTTTCAAGATTTAGCAACAAACTTCTTATTAAGTTTAAGACAAAATTAATAAGTTATTTTATATACAACTTTAGAAATTATCGTTATATAACAAGTAATGTTCGATAAAATAAATTTAAGAAAAACGAAGCAAATAAGATTTACTTTAAAGTAATTACTAGTCACACATTACTCTACTTTTCTCGCACACTATCTTTACTTTGCTCGCATATTATCCTCTTCGCACTAAGTCTAATTGAATAATTCGACGATCTCGTAAACAAATCAAATCAACAAGTTAAGAAAACTTATAAGAGATACTTGATTTCGCGCTTTCTTGTTATCAAATTTAATGTATTTTCTTATTGATCTTTCGATGCAAATTCAAATCTAAAACATATCTTTCGCATGCTTAGAATTAATCTCTATTTGCATCTTTAATTACATTTGAAAACTACTTATGTAAAAGATCGAAACATCTACAATTTGTTTCTTTGTCGCTATTTCTCTTGCATCTTCTCGCTTATCTCGTCGACAATTCTCTCGTTTATCTCGTTAACTTTGTGTAGACAATTGACTATTAGACATTTGACTAAAGAATAGATTTAAAATTAACTTAAAGATAAACAATATTTGTTAAATAAAGTTTGCAAAGACTATTTGACGTCGACGTTATAATTGTGAAGACGCAACTTATATCTTGTTTAATAAGTCTTGCGAGCGATCTTTTAACTTGACGATAGTAGACTCCTGCACGTGTAGTATATTATCTAAAAAGATTTTATTCTTAGATAGCGACAACGACGATGTAAACAATAGACGCGTTGATAAATTCTAGAAATTACTCGATTAAACTTAGTGCAAGAGAGTGATATGCGAGCAAAGTAAAGATAATATGCGAGAAAAGTAGAGTAATGTGCGACTAGTAATTATCTACTTTAATAGTAATACATCAATTACTTTAGAAGAAACAACGTACATTAAGAAAATACTTTTAAAGTGCAAAATATAGTAGACTAGCTTATTAATCAAGATGTTTCTTGATTTTAAGTATTAAGAATTATGCATTGAAAGTTGTTGTAAATTGCGTGTTAATATTAATACTAAAATTAAAAAGAATTTTTCTATTAAGATTGCAATTCGCTTACGTAATAAGATTACAATATTATTCTTTTAAGCAATTGATATATTAATTGTAATTAAGTTTTTATTATTAAATAAAGACTTTTTTTCGAGTTAATATATTAAAGAGATTTAGATCAATTCGATAAGATCTTCGCTTACATAGTTGACGTCAATATATTTTTTGTGCAAGTAAACAACGAGATTAATCAATCAATTACTATCGATTGTTACTTCAAACTCGATAATATAATAGAGTATAATTAAAATAAATGCTATTTAGCAAGTTTGAAGCTTGCACTTATAACAACAAGTAATTGAAGAACTAATTAATAAAAGCATAAAGTCTATATAGATCTCGCTAATCTATTAACGATATAATTTATTATTAACGATATCGCGAACGTTACTATAAGAACAAACGATATTATAATAACAAGAGAAACTAGCTTCTATTACAACGATTTATTACTATTAGAATAACTTAACAAGATTATTAATATGTTAATTGAGATACGATTTTTATTAGTTTTATTATCTATAAAATATGTAATGCATAACGACATTTTTATCTATAACAACTTGTCGATAATTATAAAGCTAGCAATAGTAACAAACTTTTACTCGAAAATATAAAATATCGAATTAGATATTATAATAGATATATTTAAATAGAAGTAAATTGTAATGTTATAGCGCCATCGACGCGCTAGCGTTTTAGGGTATGGCAGGACACGTGATCTCGATTGCCTATAAAAGTCTCGAATCGCACGACTTTTCTTTCTAATTAGAAAGCGAAAAGTAGACTCGCACGTCATGATAAGTATTAGATAGAAAGAAAACTCGTTCTTCGTTGTTTTTCAACGATTAGTCTTATTACTATTTATCTTATATAGTTGGGACATAGTAATGAAAGTCTATTATATCTTACGTCTTTTATATCTTAGTGCGTCGACGAATAATAAACGCATTCGCACTTTACAATTTTAATCGTTTTATCTTTCGAAGAAAAAGACTCGAAACGTAATAGCATTATGTCGAATTAAAATAACTCAAATTATGACAATTATTTGATTACTAAATTAGAGTTCGAGAGATTTGATTCTTTTTAAGACAACAATCGCCCACGAAACGTCGACGAAGATAGTCGTCATTAACGTGACGTCGACGAAGATAATAGTTTAAATACAATTAGAACTTCGACTTTACATTAACAAATTAAAACGTTAATAACAAAGATTTGAGATTTGCGAAACGCTCAATAGATTCAAGTTATAACGATTAAAGAAACGAATTTCTAAGTTTCTTAAATTGCTATTGTATCGTCGTCGATTATGTTCAAGTTCCTAAAGCTCGAAAAGCTAAAATTATACAAGAGTTTAAGCGTAAGTAAACATATTATCTAGTTTCGCGAAATCAACATTAACATAATGCGATTTTTGACGTATTTTATTACGAATAAGAATAAAATTCTCTATTGCATGTCATTCTTGAAAAACGACGTCGCTACGTAGTAATATTCAAGAACAAGCAATGACGCTAAGTTGAAGAGCGAGATCTTTGAAGAATTTAAAGAGTTTTTATTGAATGTGATAGCTAATTTTGCTAATCGTCGTCTTCTCGTCTATGAAAGATGAAAGAACGCTAGATAAAAGTCAAATCAAAAGATAATTGTCTATAAGAAATATTTAGATGAGCTAAAAATTCATTTATTGTCGCTCTTAAAGAAGCATAAAATCTATATGTTTTTAATTAAGCTTAAGTTAAACTTAAAAGTGAAGATTTTAGACATCGATAACGTATTAAACATTTGCGATGAGCTTCTAATTATGATCATTATGTAAAAACAAACGCTAAATCGCATTCGCGAAGCAAACTTAAGTAGCTTCGACAATTAGCGAGTTACAAAAGATTCTAATGTCTCTTTAAACAAATTTTATCAAGATCGTCGTTCAAACAAGATCGACAAATTTATTAGAAACGAAAAGTTCTATATTTCTAAAGATTCGTCGACGTCGCGCAAACGAGTTTACGAGATTAATGACGCAAACTATTTGAGTCGTATCGAATGCTTTAAATGTTATAAAGAGAGACATTACAAAAATAAGTATTTTAACAAACACAAATAAAACAAATTTATTGTTGTCGTTGTCACTACAATCGATGCAAAAAAAGATTAAGCTTCGTCGACGTCTCGCAAACGAAGCAAAAAAGACAAATAAAAATAATGAATTCAATTTTAGTAAAAGATTAAACTTAACTTCTTGATGACGAACGTCAAGTTATAGATTTAGTCGACTTAAGAGCTAAGCTAAATCTCATTAATTATGTCTACGTAATGCAATAAGAATTGCAACTCACATTCGCTATCTTATCGACATCAAGTTTTCTTGATGACGATAATCGCTATTGCTACGACGTCTATAAGTTGATCTATTATCTAATTGACTTGTAAAATTAACATCGAGAATGCACTATCTTATTCTACTTAATTAAATATATAGATTTTAATCTTATATTAGATATGTCAATGCTAGTTAAGTAAAACATATTGATTGATTCAAAGATGCAAAGCTAGCGATTCAAGATCGCAAATAACAAATTGAAGATAATTAATTCTAAGTAGTTTGTCTTAGATCTTGCCAAACATAGCACAATTTATGCTATTGTTTGCGCTAACGTTACGAAGACGTCAAGCAAAAAACTAACGAAGTCTAAGATCTCTAAGAAGTTAAGAGATCTAAAAGATGTTTATGATAATAAATTGATCAAAATTCTATCAAAATTAAGAAAAGAAAATTATGTTATTAAGTTTCAAGACGACAAAGAATTATCTTTTATGTCTCTTTATAAATTTTCACAAAACGAGCTAGCAATACTTCGACAATATCTTGATGATGCGTTAATCAAAGACTAAATTAAGCATTTAATTTCGTTTGCAAACGTCTTTATTCTATTTGTATTAAAATCGAACGATAAATTACGTTTATGCGTTAATTATAAAGATTTAAATGCGATTATTATTAAGAATCGTTATTCATTGCTTCTAATTATGAAAACGCTAGATCGCCTATGCGAAGCAAAGCGCTTTATCGCCTTAAATCTAAAGAACGTCTATTATTGCATTCGCATTAAATGCGATAATAAATAAAAAAACGACGTTTCGCACGCGCTATAAGCATTTCGAGTATCAAGTCATATTATTTGAACTAGCAAACGCATTCGCAACTTTCTAGATTTATATTAATAAAGCGTTGCGAAAGCTAATTGATGTAACTTGCGTAATCTATATGAATAACACACTAGTGTACAACAATAATTCGACGAAGCACTAGCGTCATTGTTACGAGATTTGTGTCTAATGCTCTTGCCAAATGACAAGAGAACGTTTGACGTCTATCGATAACGTTTGCTCTTAAACAATCAAGTATAACTTGATTGTTAACTTAATCCTTAAAGAATGATCTTTACAATCATTATAGATGTTTGCCTTGTTTACTTGCGTGCCTTTTTATCTTGCCTAGTTGCCTTGCTTGCCTAGCTATCATTCTTTGCCTAGCAAATGATAGCTTTAATCAACGATTCAAGTCAATCGCTCATCTAATTTAGACGAACAACATTAATCGCCAATTCTTTCATCTAGTCTCGCATTCATCACTAGACATTGAGTCATTATATTAGAGTTAACATTCGTTTGCGTTTCGCAATTATTAGACATTAGATCATTGTATTAGAGCTAGCATTCGTCTATCTTTTGTAGTTATTAAACACTAGATTATTGCATTAAAGCTAGCATTCGTTTGCCTTTCGCAAGTGTTTATCTAATTGTGTTAAGATGCCTTTCTTAGTCAAATTAACTAATTTCGTTCTTTTCGCTCTTACTTATCAAATCTTGTAGTTTTGCACTATTAAACATTAGTATATTTCTTGCATTAGTGAGTTAACTAAACTAAGAGTCAAGAAGCTTTCCAAACTTTTATTTCGTTCGTCTTCATTCGAATTAACAAGCAAGACTTGTCGTTTTGCTTAGTCTATCTAATCTAATAAAAACAAGCGAATTTGATCAATTAAATAAGCAATTAACAAGGCTTTACTTAAACGAGCAATTAATAAGTTCGAAAAATCGTAATAGACAACTTTACTTAATACGATTAACAACGAAGTTTCGATAAAGAAATTATTATTTGTCACAATTTACAACGAGTCTTCGATAAAAACATCATCGTCTATCGTTCTTAATTATTAGATTTCTAAGACATCACAATTTGTTATAGTTGACGTCGTCACTTTAAAGACATCATTGTCTTCTACATTAAACGACATCATCTCGAAGACATTATTAGAGTCGTTAGCAAAGTAGCTATTTGAACATCAAAACGAGCAATTTGAGCAAAAGAATTTAAATGTCTATCTTAATAACATTCTAGATTTAGAATCTTCTAGTTCGATCGTCGTCTTAGAGCATTTCGACGAAGTTCTTGTCGTTTAACGAAATAGACTTGTGTCTTCAAGCATCTTTAGATTCGCCTTTTCATTCGCATCTTCTATTTTATCTCTCTTCTTAATTGAACAATCAATGATTGACTCTTTTGACAAATTAAGAAACGACAAGATTGACAAATTAAACGATAATAAATCGCGCAAGAACACATTAGCGAACGTTGACAATCTACATCGTCGAAAGCGAGCTTTCTCTCTTAAGAAAGATAGTATAAATCGTCGTCGTTAATTTAAAATTAATTAAACGAGTTTTGAGATAAACAATAGATTTAAAATGATGAATTTACGCTTTAACAATTCTTTGCAAAGTGATTAACAATAGTTTGATTAACTTGACTTTGTTGCGCAATTGTACAATTCATAGACATTTAACTCATTTGACGTTAAGCAACATGCTTAGTATAATTAGTAATAAGATATCGAATCTAGTGTCTTACAATCAAATGTTCAATCTATTTACTCTTCGCTAATCTAATCGAATACGACTACGTTTAATAATATAGACTCGCAATAATAGCAAGAACTTGTTCGACAATCTCTTAACGCTCAAGTCAATTTTGCAACTTTTAAATAAACTTCGTTTTCGTAGTTTAATCTTGCGATCACGCAACTCAACTTTGCGACTTTTGGGCAAGCTTTACTCTTTGCAATCTTTAATCTAAATTAATTGCGAACTATGTTGCGTGAAAAACGTTAACGCTCTTCAATAGAATAAACATGGCGTTTGTCTCGAGATAAATCGACTAATTTTCGTTGCGCTTCTAGACACTTTAATAAGTTTTTACAAAAAGACATAAATGTGTCTTCTAGTCGATTTAAGACGTCTAATTTAAGCTTCTTTCATTTAGACGCTCTAGACAACTATGAGCTAGACAATATTATTTTTGCTCACAAGAAAACGATATATAAAGAAGTCTTTATCTTTGTCGAACGCGTAAATGATTACGTATACGTTGTTGACGAAGTTATTGTTTAAGACAATCTCTTTCTTTGTCTTTGCGACTTTATTATGACGTAATATCTTAAAAAGATAAACGACTTTAAACGTCGAACGTTTCGAAGTCTGTTTCTTTTAAACTTTATCAATAAATTGTAGAATCGCTTTAAAATAAGAATTAGCAAGACGTTTAACAAATTAACGTCAAAGATCTTTATTATTAAAGATGTTAAAGACGAACGAGAAACTATAGAATATTTGCAAAACATTATTCTTTATGCGCAATCGACGAACATCGAAGAAATCTAAAGGCAATTGACTTAAATATGAAATTAGCTCGAGATAAAATTGCGTTCTATTGTTAACATACTTATCGTTCACACATCATTTTAGAATTTTATTAAGAAACTTGACGCAAAGCGCGAGATGTGAAAGACAATGTTTGTTCATCGCTTTAACTAGCAAAATTCGAATCGATTAAATAGACGATTAAAAGAACGAACTATTCGTTAGTCTACATCATATATGTCTCGTTTAATTTATTTCTTTCGTATGCTCTTTTATTAGCAATTCGACTATGCGTATTTCTCTTAACAACAATTCGTAGACTACGAATATTCTAGATAGTTTATGCAAAATTTGCAAGATTTTAACAAGCAATTTTGTCAATTAATACAATAGGCGTCGACACAATTTTAGGCATTAAAGTCTTTCTCAAGGCTCACAATTATAGCGACGACAAATTTTTTCGCAAATAGTTAGAGCAAAAACTCTTACTATCAAAATTAGAAAGCGAGAGATAGATAGAACAACGCACAATGAGATCGAGACAATTATTAAAATCGATATTGCGAAGATTATCGTGATAATTATTAGAACAACTACGAGTAAATAACAATTTATTAAGCTCTTATTGTGGCAACATACTATGCGAATTTTGCGAAATATGCAAAGTTCGTCTATTACTTCATGTTCTTCGAAGATCTTACAAATTACTACAACGATTCTCGTGCAAATACGACAACATATCATGTCGCTAACGATTAATCGAAAGAAATATACTATGTCGAGAAGAAAGCATTAGCAATCACTTATATAATTGACTCGTTATAGAAAACGACTTATTAGACGAATGCAATGTATGTCGAATTAATATTAATGTCTCTTTTTTAATTCTTTAAGTGCAAAAGCTATGTTTTAATCTTTTTATTAAGAAACAAGCTTTTTTAGCACATTAAAGACAAACACAACAAGGCATGTTGTCGAAAATTCATTAAGACATTTTATACTAATTTTGTTCTTGTTAAGATAAATTTTACAAACTTAGAGTTGATCAAGTTAGACGCTTCATCATTGCATCAAAATGAATTAACTTTTAGACGTTAACACTATGCGACATATTAAATAACATTCTTATGAGAAAACATCTTGTGTGTTGTTTGCGTCGATAACGAATGCATTATGTTATTGATCAACAATAACTTTTTTAGTGACTTGGAACTAAAACATCTTACGAGGCAATTTAAAGTCGTCGTATTCGTGTGCGACATTAAGAACGATAAACATTTGATCAACGATTATCTTTGACTCTTAATGTATCTTTAAGACAAAATAGACGACAAAATAGTTGTCGCTCATTTCTATCAAGAAGTTCACATCGTAAAAAATCTAAAAACAAAGTTGCTACTTAAGATAAATATTATTGGTTTCGAACGTATAGTCGTTGACGCGAATAGACGAAAACTAATTATCAAGAGTTGTCGAAATCTAAAGACAAAACTAGAGATAAAATCAAAAAACAACATTCGAATGAAACAAATCGTTAAAATCGAAAAAAGTCTCGTAATTGTCATTCATTTTATTTTCGAAATTCTAATAATTGTACAAGGCAAGATCTTGCCTAATAAAAATTATCTCTTTGAATCGATTTTGTTCGACGCTTACTCTTATGTTGCAAATAGAAGAATGCTTTTCGTATACGTTCGTAACGATCGTTTTGTATCTCTTCGCATCTCGCAACATGCGATGTTGAGACGTCTATTAGAGTTTAAGAAGCAAAATTGTTATCAAATTAGCTTTAACGAAGAGAGTTAAGCAACTAAAAAAGATATTAAGATTGACATGCTTAGTGATAGCTATTAGACAAATCTAATTAATGGCGTTTATGTCTACGACAATTTAGACGAAATCATTGCGTTTTAACGTCTTGTCAAACGATTGCATGTCTTGTGAGAGAATATTAACAAAACTATTAATCTTGTTAAGAAAAATTAAATGTCGATTTCATTAAATAACGACTAAAACTCTACATTAGCGTCAAAAATGAAGTACAAGATTTATCTTTTAAAAGAATGCGATCGCAAGATAGTTAATAAAGAATTTAATAAATTGCATACTTAAAACAAGATAATGTAATCAATTAAATCTTTGTCGTTCGAATTTCTTGTTTTCGTAATTTAGCGAATCTTGTTAAACGAAACTTGAAAGCATTAAGTAATGACTAATATTCGCAAACTAAATAGACTAATCATTACAAATAAGCATTTAATACTTGTTTAAACGAACATCATAGCTCGCATTCGTAGACGTGAACACATAAGTTTAATGAACGAGTTAACTTTTTTTTGCAATTTTTGATTTCGTTTAAAGACAAACATAAGTTCTTCTTTATTACTTATTAAGACAAGAAACAACTTAATGTCGTTGCTATAAAATTCAAAAATTCGTTCGTCTACGTTTAACGAATAATGAACAAAGAACTTCGTCAATTTAGGAATTTTTGTCGTATTTATATTAACAATATTGTTGTTTTCTCGCAATCGTTCGACACACATTTAGTTTATCTTATTTAGTTGTTTAACAAATTAGTCTTGCTAAACGTCACGCTTAGTTTCAAAAAAATCTATCTTAACTATTCTAGCATTATCTTGCTAGGACAAAAAGTGAACGTCTTTGACTTGTTTATCATTAAGAAGCGTATTGTCGTCATTAAGACAATCAAATTTTCTAAGAATTTAAAGACGCTTAAAATTTATTTTGATCTCGTCAATTACTAAAGAGATAAAATCGTTTAATACGCTTAGCGAACTAACGTTTTACAACAAGAAAAAATTCGTCTTCTTAAGAACTTCTCTATTGTTAACAAGCAAAAGCGAAAGACGTATTTAAGAAACACGTGTATTAAACATTCGTTTATTCTTCTTTAATTCTTTTATCAACTATAGCGATTCTTAACAACTTCGAATTTCTTAATTCATTTTAATAACAATCGTCGATTGTATATAGACTTAGACGTCTTTAAGAAATGCGAATTTAATGTTAAAATATATTATGTTAAAGGCGATTCGACTAGCGACAACTTTATACGAGGCGATATTTAGTATGTCTTGTTTTTATTTAAGACTTTAAGCTTCGTTAAGATAAATTATTAATTAACTAAAATAAAAGTAACTTATCTCGTATAAATAATACGAAAGACTAGACATCTAGTAGAAGCGATCAAGAGATTCATTATAATTTATATTGATTATTCGATCACAACAAACATGATTAAACAAACGACGTTATTCTTCTTATTAACTAACAAGCTCTAGATTGATCGTTGAGTCAAGAATCGATATTAACTTTCTAACTCGATCCAAATACTCGATATTAACTTTCTAATTCGATCTAAATACTTGATATCAACATCGTGACCTAGCTTGAAATCGACTTAGATTAACGATTTCTTGACTCGACTTAATCGACTCGCCAAGCAATCGAAAATGACGTCAAAATGCCAAGATTTTTTATTTTTAAAAAAATTCGCATTATTTGAATTACTAAAAATAGTTTGAAAATAATAACGCACAAATAACATACAAATGCATTATCTAAATGCATTACTATATAATATTATAAACAAATTAATTAAATTAATCAACTTGATTAAGTTGATTAATGCACTTTTTCAAAAATAATTTAAATTTTTCGAGTTTTGGCAAGTTGGGCCAAGTTATACGCTAAGTACTTCATATCTACCCTTTGACTTAACTCAAATACTTGGTACTAACATCATGACTTGAATCGACTTTTCGATATCAAAATCTTGACTCAACTTAGGTCTTGGCGAGTCGAGAACTTGGTTCGAACTCGATGACTTGACCCGACGCAATTAGTCTAGAAATAGAAAGGAACATTAAGAGCGTGTTCGAGAATCTATATGAAGCAATAATAGAAGAGTCTTCATAAGAGTTGTTAAACGTAGATAGCATCTATTGATGCGAACGATCAAATAATCTTACGCGATGTGATTACTTATATTCTTTCTTTCTCACTAAGATTTATCGATAATCTCGAAGAGTTTATCTAGTACTTCTTGTTAGTAGCGAGCAAAGATACGAACGTATCGATCTTTCAACGTAGTAAATATTCTCTCACGTATCGTAATTATATGTTTATTAACTCTTATTGTGTCAAGTAGATTTCTATGTCGCAACTAGAAAGATGTCAAGATTTTAATAAGACTATTATACAAATTGTGATTTTTTGCGCAATTAAATTAAAATCTCTTATATCTATTTAATTAATATTCTAATTAGATAGTATCTAAAGTCTTTAGTATAATTGTGTAATCTATATATTTTGTAATTCTTAGACTAATCGTTGGGTCAAGTTATAAGATCACTTCTCTAATTCGACCCAACGTCAAGATCGAGTCGTAACGATTTTTTGAAATCGAATCGCTCAAAGTAGTTTAGCGCGAAGCGTGCTAAACTACTTATAGTAATCGACTAAACTACTTTAAGCGATTCGATTCTTCGATTTTTTTTGATCTAAGTCTTGGCATTTGCACGTGATATTTCCGGGTTAACGCGACTAATCTATTGTCGATATTAATATAATCGCGAGAATATTTCGAAGAGAGAGATAAATATATAAGAAAGTCGATAGATAAACGTTTTTTGTACTTGTATATTAATAGATGCTTTGCAAATCTCTTATCGCATTTTGCAAAAAAATTAAATACAATATAATATCTAACAAGTACAACTATATTAATAAAAGATATATTAATTAATGTTTCTAAATAAACTTGTTGTTTGCAAAAGAGTTAACAATAGAAAATATAAATAATTGTTGCGAAATTGCAAAGCAAAAATGCATACAATATTTAAACAATTAAAGAGATAATTAATATTGTTAGATTAATCGCGTCGAGTTGGGTTATCGAGTTCGAGCCAAATTCTTAACTCGCCAAGATCTAGATCGAGTTAGAATTTTGATATCGAAAAGTCGATTTAGATTACGATGTTAATATCAAGTATTTGGGTCAAATTAAAGAATAAATATAAAGTACTTAGCGTATAACTTGGCCCAACTTGCCAAAACTCGAAAAATTTAAATTATTTTTGAAAAAGTGCATTAATTAACTTAATCAAGTTGATTAATTTAATTAATTTGTTTATAATATTATATAGTAATGCATTTAGATAATGCATTTGTACGTTATTTGTGCGTTATTATTTTTA
>JAABUQ010004175.1_pt1 | contig 25068 bp, 22 predicted proteins | sample 5560001 | NCBI WGS metagenome assembly JAABUQ01 (sample SAMN10711888, study PRJNA513371) | rock metagenome | isolation source: Antarctica rocks | place: Antarctica: Victoria Land, Finger Mt nord | collected 2015-12-18
CTCCCTATCTCCCACCCACCTCCCCCACATTCACTTTCCCCCCTTCCCCACCCCACAACCCAGAATCTCCACGCCAGCTCGACTCCAACCAGCAAACACGCATAAGCCTTCCTCAATACACACATCAACAATGAGTACTCCGATGGGAGATTGGAAAATGAGTAGGTTATGCGTGGGTTGAGGTGGTGGAGGAACGTTTACTGGTTCTTGGAACGGGGGGTGGGAGTGGTAGTAGAGATTTTTGAGGTTATGGATTTGGGGATGGAGATTGGGGTTGAGGTTTGGGGGTGGGGAGGTGGAATTATGGTTGGAGGTGGGTGTGGGGGTTGGGGAATTATCAAGTTGATTTGTTGCGAGTTTGGGGCTGGAGATGTGGGATGGAGGTGTGGGAGGGAGTTGAATAGATCTTTATAACTGGGGTTTGCGATTTGCGATGGCTTTATGGGAGGGCTTTAGAGTGGTTGGGATGGTTGGAGTGGTTGCGCATTGTGTGTTTTCGATGGGGTGGAGATAGGTTTTGTGTAGGCTCGCTCGCTAGAGACGCCTCGTTATAACTGTCAACGAATGCCGTATAGCGAGGTCTTAATAACCAAGAGAACACTTGGTTTAAGACTGGGGGACCCTACTGTTACTAACCCCTCGTTGACCCTCGCTATTTCCTCGATGCCTCTTCCTGCTCTCAGATTGGCAGAACGAAACAATGATTATGGCAATACTTGTAGACGCAAGCACTTGGTAGATGTATAAGAGAATCTTCCTGTCAACTGGAAGGTATCATTTCTTCTCAACCTAAAATAATTAGATTATCAAAGCAGTCATCCATGCACGCACAACCATTTGAAAACATTCAAGCCGCCTGCCCCTCATGGCTCACCTTCCTCCCCTTGAACGAGCTCTCCGGGATAAAGTTCAACTTATCTTCCTCCTTATCCAGCTTCCGATGCGCAAGCCAAAAGCCCGCGCCCGCAATCGCCGCCAAAATGGAAATAATCATGTAATTCCATACCAGCCACGGATCCGCGGATATGCTGACAAATGCCTCGCTGATAGCGTAGGATACGGCGCTCATGAACAGGAACACGGCCGTCACGACAGAGCGCATATTCTTCGGTGCTTTGGTGAAGGCATACTCCAGGCAAGTGATGGAAGTGAAGATCTCGGAGAAAGCAATCAGGAGGTAGGGGATGGTTTGCACCCAAACGTTGATGGGTGCGGGGCCTACGCAATCCGTGGATGAAGGATACTTGCCGCACGGACCGAGCTTGTAGACGTAGTATTGTGTCACGCATGACGCGACCATGGAGGCAGAGGAAAGACCGAATCCCCATGCGATCCTCTTAAGCGGGGTGAAGCGGATACCCATGCGTTCCAGTCCGGGGTAGAGGAAGAGATCTACGATTGGGATGAAGATGACCAGGGCGATGGGGTCGATGTTGTTGATGAGATCGTTCGGAGCGCCATGAAGCTCCATGGTGGCGGCTTGCGAAATCAGATTCGTGGTCATTTGGTTATACGCCAGCCAGTAGATCGGAATCCAGAGGAAAACCGTGCAAGCTTTGAAACCCCGTCGGACCTCGTCGACCCAGACATCATCAAACGTCATCCAGGCAGGTTTTGCCTGCCCTAGGCGGCTTGGTTTGACCGATTCCCAGAAGTCGTCGGATCGCATATTCTTGAATCTGTGTGTACGGGTCAGTGGGACGGATCATCGCTATGATCGAATGGCGAGTACTTACGTGGCGAAGGGATTGACGGACCATCGACCTCTCATTGCAAAGGCCCACAGCTTGAGTGCTTTAGTCATGACGGAGCCAGTAGGTGGTCGCATAGCGTACTTTTTGCGCATCAGGAGCATGATGGCGGGGCAGCACAAGAACAGAGCGGTTGGGAGAAGGAATGATAGCCAATATCCGACATATTTCTCCGCGTACACCATCCCAATTTGACCGGCTAGAGCGCCAACGTTGACCATGAGATAGAAGTACATGTATATGCGGGAGATTGTCATGGTCGGGTCGACAATGGTGCGTTCACCGCTCTTCTGCACCTTTATGTACTGTTTCGGATGCCTTGATTCATATTGCTCGGCGATAAGTGGGGATACATTGGGTTTGAACCCCCCACTACCAATACCAAACACGATGACGCCGATCGCAAAGCAGGCGACGGCGCCGTTCGGATGGGCAATGACTGAGGGAAGTGTGGACATGATAAGGATGATGTGGCCGACAATGGCGATGAATATGGAAATCTGGATAGTCTTGAAGCGGCCCCAGTACTGGTCGGCCACGTAGGCTCCTAGTAAGGGCATGAAATATGCCCACATGGAGTTGAAGGTCGTCAGGCCAGTCGAAGCTCGCTGTCCTAGACCCAACGCGCCAGATTGTCCATGGGTGCCTGAAGAACCAGTTGTTGAACCGGGCGGCAGTGGGTGCTGGATGAAGTTTACGACTGTCGCTCCTCATTAGCCGCAGTAGAGAGTCGCTGGTCAATCAGACGCTACTGCGATTGACTTACAGACTTGCGTCGTTCCATAATACGAGAACCTCTCACACAATTCAACAAAGCCAATAGTGTAGGCGCTCCACGGGATCGTACCGCAGACACGGCGCAATGTTGCAACTTCATCGGCGGTGGGATACTCTGTACCTTCAGGTTCAGCGAAAGAGAGCGTCTGGGACGAGTCGTCGGCAATGGCCAAGCGCTTTTCGTTCTTCTCGTTGATCAGACCTGGGGCGGCAGGGACGTCGGTGAGCTGGGGCGCATGAGATTTGGAGACCTCTGCGAGGTCGAGTCCGCTGGTCATGGTGGCGGGACGATGCTCGTCGCTGAGGAGGAGGCCGTCTTGGGAAATAAGTATCGAGGGAGCAACAGCTACTCGGGGTGTTGGTGAGGGGGCAGCACTGCTTTAGTAGTGCGGGACCGTGCAGGATGCAGGATAGCAGCTCGAAGTAGCAGCTGCATCGGACGTAACGCAGGAACTGTAATCGGCTGCGGGGCATCCCCGAGCAGTGAATGCATGAGTGTTGACACCATCCTCACAACGGCTTTTATCGCCGGGTAGCATCTGATTCTGCCCGTCTTGGTGTGGCGTGAGTCTGGGGGAAGGTATGCAAGGATGGGCCGATAGCTTATGCCTTCAGTATGTCATCCTTTAGTAGTATCGAGCATTCGGTGTAAGCGGCTCAACAAGCAATTCTTCCTTGGTCATGTCGATGTAATGGAACTTGCTACCGCAGCCTCGGGGCCTGGAAATCCTAGCTGTGGGATACATTGTGGTCGGCAGAGAAGGGCGGCGAAGGCTGCACATCCGGTGCCAAGACTTGAACTCGAAGTCGTCCAGACTCCGACACCTGCTGAGGCTGTCGGGCATGGCTAATCGCCTCCTAGCTGAACAAAGCACCATGAAGCAAGTGCTGCAATTTTGAAGCTCCTTGGTAGACCGTTCAGACGCTGTCGACGGAGTATCGACCTTTGGCACCTTGTACATGAAGCCTGAATATTTGGAACACTTTCTGCTAGAATACTTTGACTTTAGCAGCTGAGGTTATGGGGAAAACGAACACATCCTACGCATGCTACCATTGCCGAAAGCTCAGTCCATGTTCTGAAGAAGCTTTCCAAGTCCGACTGTTTGCAGTTTATGTTGTTCTTCTTGTCTTTCCATGCACCGCTGTCTGTGCAGTGTTGGTCTCTGCAGAAGCACCTACGGCCTTAATCAAGAATTTCGAGCGCTTTCTCTCTTTGTTCTATTCCTGGCTAATAGGGCCTTTTAAATATAAGTCACTGGAAAATATACATCATCGATCTTGCTGCGTTGTTCGTTTCCACTGTCACTGTACATGGACTGGAATGGTAAAGGCGTTGGAATATATTGGATGGAGCTTCTCAGTCATTATGCATACGTGCAAATCAATGGCAATAATCATGTAGAGTGTGCAGACCCTAAACTCCGTGGCTCTCCTATCTTCGAAAATCAACATGTCTGTTACTAGGATTAGTCGCGCAACAGCCACTCCCTAGGTGATAGGGGAAGTACTCAATGAACATTTAGATAGATAACGTGTTACGGATATGAGATGAGACATCTTACGATAAAGTTTAGAGGGATACCCATAATTCAAAAGCAGTATCGCACGTAGAAGTCTCATAAAGACGTTCGGGAAGGCTACACTACGCAACGCTGTGGTACTGCCTTCACAAGGATAGCTCTTTTTCTTCTTCTATGCCCAAACCTTTTCAGTGTTATCATGCTTCAAGCTCACGGCTACTTACCGATCAGGAGCCTCCTACTCTATATGCATGACCCAAGGGATCCACCGACACTATCATGATTTCCATAGCGCAACTTAGCACAGCATAATCCAGCCATTGATAATACCTCGAACACTGGCTCTTTGTCTGATCAACCTACCAACATTCCCACACAACCGAGTCCAATCCCAGAACAAAGAATTGACCTTCCTCAACCAAGCATTATCCACACCAATGGCTTTGTCTTCGCACCCCTTTGACCAGGAGCCAACAAAGCGACATAAGTACCATCTTGCCCATCGACTCGAATATCAATTGCTTCCGAACCCACAAATCCATCGTCCAAAACTAAAACACATCAAACATTTAGCCACCATACCCTAACCCACAGCCACTCCCAGAACATCCTCTATACTTCAATCAGAACACGGTACATCATGCACATCAGCACAATCTCCCTCTCCGCAATTCTACTTGCTCTAAGCTCCTTCAGCACAGTCTCCGCTCTCCCCGCATCCGCGCCAGCCGATCTCCTCCCGCGCAAAATCATTTATCACAATGCAAGCCCCCCCCCCTTTCCCCCTTGACTCCACCCTACTGACAGCTCCCCCAGGGATTCGTCGACTTCTTCGACAAGCCCACCTGCTCCAACGTCGAGCAAGGAAAATACACCAATATCCCAGATGAGGGGTGCATCAAGATCACGCCGCGGAGCATGTTTATGTTCATCGGCTGTAGGTTCCCCTTTTCCGCCCGGAGTTGAGACGTATGCTGATGGTTTGGAAAGGGTCGGATAAGCTGAGTAGGTTATCGATGTTTGAGAATGATGACTGCTCGGGTAAGGTCTCGACTGTGGAGCAGTCGCCGAAGCCGGAGGAAAGTGCTTGTGTGAATCTTAAAGGTACAGGGACGGTTTTGAGCATGAAGAATACTAGTCGGAAATGAGTGCTTTGGTGGGGAGGTGGAGGGGGGAGGGGATGATCTGGTGCAAGCTGGTCTTGGACAGAGAATCCACTCGAGTGTAATAGAGATTATTTTCCATCAAAGTAAGCAGATCTCAAGTGATCATGTGAATACAAAACCTAACATGCAACCCATATTAATGTTAGTGGCCACGGCTCCGGAGCTGTAGATCGTCGTCTGGTGAATTAGAAATCAAGGTACCAGACTCCAAGAACCACGTGGCACGACCTCCTCGAAAGGAAAGGGGGTCACAGAGCAGTGAACATGCCCAATCTGGACTACGTTGACTTCGACTTCAATCGTATCCAGTGCTCCGTCACGTCGTTGTAACGTAGAGAGAGCTCGAGTTGTAAAGGATTCGGTAGGGAATCATTCATGGATTTACGACTCAAGCACGAACAAGCTCTGAGCCAGGTCAAACGCACCACGCTCGAGATTCACCTCGGTAACGTGCACAACATCAACTATTTTGCGTATCGAAGAAGGTCAACAAGGGCCTAGCAACCCATGACTTTCGGTTCGGTCTAGCAAGCCTGGACCTCGTGCAATGAGCCTTGCTTTTCTAACCCTGTGAGAAGAGTCTTAAATTCGATATTGGACACTGAAAGAATGAGACTTGGACGATTGCAAAGATCTCACCCTCGATCCATCTCAAATTTTATTTACAGCCTTGGAGCATGCATACTGGTACCCACGCTCACTATATCCGGTGTAGAAGTCCCCCATTCGCCGCCATCATCATGAAAGCGCCCGACTGAAAATCCGCCAAAGTATTCTGCAGCGTGAAAGCCAAAAGCTTTCCCACGGTCCACTCAGCCGGGGGCTGGGATCCGGCGAGCTGTGCAACGTGAGGCGGCGGCGGCGCATCAGGCGGCGGCTTCCCTGCGGCATTCGTGTTCAATCGCTGCACGAACAGATCCGCCGTCGCGGGGTCTTTCGCCGCCGTCGGATACTTGCGCGAGGTGATAGAGCTGATAAGCGCGTTGACGGTGCTGCTCGATTGGTGGGAGTATTGTGCATCGTTATACAAGGCGGTTACAAAGGATTGGAAGTCTGTGGAAAGGGTCAGTAGGCGAAGATGCTGGGTCGTGAGGGGGTGGAGCGCTTACATGAGATGCTATAGGCGCTGTAGAAGATCTCTGCGGGACCGGGGACGATGGTACCAGGGTTCGGTGCTGGACAGTTTGAGAGAGTGGAGATTTGGGTGCACTCGACGATTGGGGAATTCGGGAGGGTGAGACGCATGAAACAATTGCCCCAGTCTTCGCCTGGTTTGCACACCGCGGTGGACACATTCCAGTTTTGCATCCAGGTGTCCATCTTGAGCGTGTTCCAACAGGTGGGGTCGATGGGAGAGGCAGATGGCCAGGCTCTGCACTTGGCTTCTTGGTCGGCTACATCTTGAGGCGATGGGGCTTGCGCGATGGGTGAGGCTACACAGCTCAGGAAGAGAGTGGTAAGAGAGATGAGGATTGATTCGTGCATTGCGTGGGAAATTGACGATGGATCATGCGAGAAAGGCTCCAGGAAAATGACTTGAGCATTCTACGAAGTCTTATACTTTCTCATCCGCGGGCGCAGTCTCGATGGCACATTTTTAGATGTTGCGGCTATATCTATTCGGCCTGATTAAAGGTTTCGGAAAAGTGTCGTCGCACCTAGGACATTGCCGACCGGTAAAGAATTTTATCCGCAACGCATAAAGACTATCTTGGCATCCTAAAATAATCTTTGTTAAGAAAGATTCATAGCGCAATACATTTGCATCCGGAATGAACGAAATAGTTCAGTTCGCTTGGCGAAGGTTCCAATCAAGATGTTCGTCACAAGGACCGCAGCACCCAGTCAACAGAACCATGGTAACTTCAGAGTAAAGTTGTAATAGAGAAGAAGAAAATTGTCCCGAGACTTGAGCAAGAAAATCGAAGAACGCAGTGAAGATTCATCTGACTATTTACAGCAAATATTGAAGGAAAAGCTGCATAGAGACTGTGGCTTATGCTCGTAAAATTCTCTGGAATGGCAAATACCTGCGAGCTTTCGACCAATATCAGAAGCTGTCGCTATGGCGGTAAATTCTCACAGATCTAGGAGAACGTCGATCACTTATTCTCTGAAAGTCGGGATATCCGTTTGTCGCATAAGAATACGGTCGGGTATGATGTCGTAAATCAGCAGCCTGAAATTGGACAGAAAGACGGGTCATTGATGTCTCTGAGGATGAAGGGGTGTTTTTGTCGTTTAAAGGCACCAAGACCACGGCAAAGTAGTGTTTCTCCCAATCGACCTGATCCGGGCCGTCCAGAAGATACCAGAGGATCTGTGGTATGTCCCCTAAGAATTGTCAATCGATTCCTAGAACTCTAGATTCCCGGTACATCATCCTTATCAGGCCTTTGAATACCATCCTGGTTTACCCAATTGCCATATCGCCACCTGTTACAACGTCTAGGACCTCAACCACTACCCATACGCGCTCTGCTCCTCGCGTGAACGAACAGGCATAAGGCCCCACATCCCCAGCCTGACCCCACTGCCACATGATATCCGCTACCAAGCCTACCAAATACCAAGGGATTAAGTCCGTCGCGCTCTCAATCGTATCGAACAAGATTTGCAAATGATCTCCATAGGTGAACGCAAATGGGCCTACCGTTGGTGGCCCAGCGTAATTGTCAAGGTGGAATCATTGGCGAAGTCCGCCCCACATGATCGTCATCGCTGCCGCTGCCGCCTTGACTGGGAATAAATGACCGTCGTACGTGTAAGTCATGTGCCAACCATGTATGAACGCGTGATTGTAGTCGAAGGTGACGACTCCGTTGGCCGATGTGTGAATGAATAAGACTGCAAGAATCACGACTAACAGAGACCTTAGATAATTGCGCAACATGATTCCAAACTTGGGGTAGTATGCTGAGTCACAAGATGATGTCTCTAGTAATAGAGAGACGGTGTGTGGTCTCGAGGTATCGCTTGTCGCGAATGTACCTTGGAGCGGCTAAGATGCTCTGGGAATGCCCGCATAGCTTCCGAAGGCCGTGCTAAATATGAGGCCATGTTCGCTGTGGTGAGTCACGGAAGATGTACTTCAAAGGTTAATCGCCCGTACATGATGGAGTTGGGGAGCGAACGGGAAATCCAGGTTCGGCCACGCGAGGGCTAGCCAGTCCGAAACATTAGTCTTTTATTGCAGATAGTTTTCCCATTGGGTTTCCCAAATCCCGTATGTCAGTGCAAGACTCCTGCGGCAATTGTGGGTATAGTTAGTGATGCGAGATAAGTCGGAGAAGAAGCAGCAGAGAGTACTTCCTCACAATCACCATGAAGCCGTTCACTTGACAACGGGTCGCTAGCGTCTGGCACTCTTTATCAACAGAATCCAATCGACTTAGCTGCAGTACATTCATCTAGGTCTCGGTTCTGGCGTTGCTGTCCGACGATTTAATCGTCCCCTAGTGCCATGGAATTCATTGTCGTCCCAGTGTAAGCTGGGATCCTCGAAATGATTCTAGGCCGGATGTCCAATGCCAGTACTCGTAAGTCGCAATCTTCCTGTTATGGACACTGACTACTAGTGCTGATTTGCTATTGTACAGTCTTACGCTTCCTCTCAAAGCACATATCGGAACCCCGGCCCATAGTCTTCGACCCCTACATCTGAGCCTTTCTCATCCGGTTTCCCCACTGCATTCCCACCATTCTCTGGCACGAATGAACGCGCATATCTCCTGTCGAGCCTACTGTTCTCCCACACCAGCAAAAAGCGGAGTGCCAAAGATACGATTGCGGCGAAGAACATGAAGCCGGCGCATATGCTCATACCCTTGACATATCGAGGGCCTTCACTGGCGGGGTAGAGGCGGGTGCCGAGGACGGGGCCGCATTGTCCGACTAGATTGATGAGGACGAGACCCGCACCACGGCGTGAATCGCTACCCTGGTTGTCTGAGGAGAAGCGTCAGCTCTAGTCTTGATGGTGTCGCCGCTGAGCAGATAGTTGAGGGATGGGCGACTAGGGGAGTACATACTGAGAGTCCAAGCCAAAATGTTTGGGATAGTCGAGAAGACCCCAGCAGACGCCAGGAAGACGGCGAAATACCGCACACCGACGCGCGTTACGGTTGCAAGAATTATATAACCAATCCCACCCACAAGAGACGTCGTGATGAGGACAAGCCCCCGTTGCTGTGTGCGGTCAGCGATGAACGTTGTGATCAGCGCAAACAGAAAGGCCACAAAGTATGGTGGTGCAGAGAGTCCCTGTGCGTCAATGCTGCCGTAGCCCATGTCTTTGAGGATGGTCGGAAGGTAGACGGGTAAGCTGGCGTAGCTGACATTGGCGCTGAAGTACATCAACTGGAAGAAGTCAATGATAATCTCATCTAGGCTTTTATGGTGCGTACAGCTAGACACCAAGCCTTTAGATCTATAAACGTCTGCGCCAACTGTTTGACGTTGATGCTCCCCAATCTCTCGCTTGTTCCTGTCTGCCTCACCGCTCTCTCGCGCGCTATGTTCTTCTCTTGGTGATTCAAGAATGTTGCCTTGTCCGACGAATCAGGGATGAAAAACCATGCAACCGGTGCCATGAGGATTGTGGGCAATCCCTCAACCAAGAACAGGAGCCTCCAATTGGTGAGCTTGGAATGTCCGTTTACAATGCCATAGGCGAGCGCGCCTGCAAAAGTGGATGCCAGAGGGGCTGCAGAGGCGAAGATGCCACATCGAAATCCGACCTCGCGGCGCAGGTAGAAGAACGAGAAGAGGTAAATGACCCCGGGCCTGTGAGGAGTGAGCCATAAAGGTATAATCTACAAAAAGGCGATTCGCTCCTTTTCGGAGATCCTTACGCGTAGGCGGCCTCAAAGGCACCGAGAAGGAAACGTATTGCCATCATCCCACTCCAGCTGTGCACCACAGCTTGCAACGTCGCCACTAGACCCCTATGGCGGGTGTCAGATCATCCAGCAAATTCGGTCTGGTGAGTTAAATCTTCCTGGAACGACTGTCGAGCTCAACGGGCGGGACTTGAGGCTCGTGCTTACCAACAAAAGACGATGATAGCAGCAACCCGGTGCGGCGGAAAGATTTTCCACAGCAGTAGCGAAAATTCGAACACAATGTAGGATATATAGAATATTGTCAAAAGCCATGGGTATTTGTCTCCTGTTCCTAGCCTCAAGTCCTTTCGCATTCCGGCCACTTGGGCATTGCCAATGTTGCTTCGGTCCAGGAATGCCAGCATATCTGAAATTTCGCAGTGTGTTCATTAGCTATACCCTTCATGGATTTCAGAGACTCTTCCAGCATCAAAGCAAAGCTGAAGACGATCTTTCCATTATGACGTAGCAAGAGGAGAGGCTTCTCATGCTCACAAAGAACGAAGAACAGCGGCATAATGTTCCAATCCAGCTTTCGAACGACGCGTGCCTCGACAGAGCCATGGTGATCGAAATCGTAACCGTCGGGTTCAGACCTCTCCGCGACTTGTTGCTCCTCCACATGACCGGCCATGTCCTGACGTGACCAAAGCTTGTTGTCGCACTGTTGCAGCAGGTAGAGTCACTTCCCCAGAGATGTACCGGGAAGAACCGCGCGCTAAATAAACGAAAGAACGGATTGATATTGGACAGAATTCCTTGCTTGTGATTGTTGGGAAAGATGCCAACGGCAGCTGGCAGCACCAAGACGAGAATGGGGAGATGTGAGGTTCCTGGGAACGAGCACGAGCACACAGTATGCGGGATACGGACACAAGGTGGAAGGTCCAAATTCCGGAGGCCGGAGGAGCCTGCATTATGCATCTCTTGGCATGCGAGTTTCAGGGCAGGCGTACGCGCGATCACCACGGGCAGTCAGGTAGGCGACAACATGCCCGATCCGTAGGCGCGCATGAACGCCACCAAGTCGGGCCTGGTGATGAGATGGTCTGGGACTCTGGGAGCGAGGATGATGTTTCGTAGCATTCAATGAATTCCAAATCGTCGATTCTGTGGGCTCCCGCCGAAGTATTCTATTTGGCCGCAAGCTCTGGTCGCCGCCACCGATAATCCGATTTCTTCGGAGGAGGCGCATTCCCACCACAAGTATGGCTCCATTGCAGGGTACATTTCGCAGTTCCGCCACTGCCCATGTGTCAGCGAGCGCCAAAGCGGGATGCGGGGCGATAACGGAAGTCCAGTGAGACAGAGGCGCCCCCCCGGGATCAGCCTTGTCAGTGTTGTCAGCTGCAGGAAGATTCACGGGACCCCAACGGGAACCCCAACGGGAACCCCAACGGGGGTCAAATACGGTCAAAACTCGGAGCAAATCCATCGTTCACTGTTCCACAAGTCTTAGCCATTGTTGATTGAGGGCTTGATCATGAGTGGACCCGAGACCTTCGAATTCCCCTATAATACTACCAAAGAAGGGTCTGAAGGGAACGCCATAGTCTGGCTTTGTGCTTGATGTTTTCATGGACGCACCGGTTCCAAATGTGCAATGCTTACCACGGGGGCTAAGATATTGGGCATTAGGTTACGGAGCCATGGCGAGCTCCCCTGCCATTGCATGCGTACTCGCATCCTGCTGTTAGCAATCAAAATTATCCCGGGGGTGCTACAGCGCTAACCCGGTGGTGCTGACTGAGTGCGTCCCCCAATCCATACGGATCGGCCAAGCAGCTATCCGTAAGCAAAAACGTGTCTCGGACCGAGCTACTTCTTCACAGTGCCCACGTCCATCCTGTGAGGAGGTCGAGGGGGCGGAACACGACACCCATAGGATCAACAAAGGTGGTGTGAAACCTTCCACACGTCTCTACCTTTATTTCGTGTCCCTGACCGCTCCCCTCTTTGTCGCGTCACAGCTTTCAATCTCTAAAAGTACAATATCCCGGGGTATCCCGGGGCATCCCATGAACATGAGCAGCCCATCTGGAGTATGACCTCCAATACTGGGCAGGAGGCCAGCGGCGACCGGCGCGGCCAATTATGGGGAAGTCTGATAGCTTTTCTTGTTGTCAACAACATCGTCGTTGCATCGAGAATCTACGTCCACGCTCGAACACAGTACCATGCAAGGAAACGTCTATATCTCGAAGATGCCTTCGCCCTTCTGAGCGCCGTGAGCCGTTGTCCCTGGAAGTGCCTCAATGAATAATCTGCTGATCATGTCAAAGCTCTGTGTCAATGCTGTTATAGGGTGTCTTTTGGCCTGTATGTTTGATCTCAACCCCATGCCGGAGTAGTTGTGCTCATTGCGATTGTTAGCCACCCACCGTGGACTTGGCCTGCACTCCCGGACCATCAACGAGCATGACCCTCATGAGCCTCGAAACCTCTCGGAAGTATTCAAGGTCAGCTCAACGCCGCACAGCTTCAAGCTGCTATCACCCACACATGCTCACTGAGCCCTTCAGTTCGTCTGGATACCTATGGTTATGCAAGCTCCAACCTTCCTCTTCATTAAGCTCTCTCTCCTCTTCCTCTACCGCCGACTTTTCCTGGTCCATCAGAAATGGCTTCGTATCGCCTGGTGGGCGAACATCGTCTACGCTGGTCTTTGGGCTTTTGGCTCTATGAGCTTCTATGTCTTCCAGTGCTGGCCCGTGCAGTGGTATTGGATGCGCTATTACAAACGGTTCCCATCACATTCCGGACCACCATTCACCGGGACTGGCCAGTGTCATGCGACTACCGTACAGCATGTTGCATTACCACTCGTGTTCGGACTCGTCTCGGACGTGGCATTATTGTGCTTGCCTCTTACAGCGATATTGAAGCTTCAAATCTCCCAGAAGAAGAAGTTGGGTCTCGCCGGCATTTTCTCCGTTGGGACGATGTAAGTCCCTATCCCAAGTCCAGGTGCTCCTTCTTCTTTGATTCTTTCCTTGACCGCTGTTTTGGTTGGAAAATCCGAATTAATGATGGTGAAACAGTGCTTGTCTGCTTGAGCTTGCCAGGATTGTGGAGCTATTTGTGGATACCGACGACAGTACAGACCCTAGCTGTGAGTATTTTCCCGGATTATTTTCCCTGTCAGTGGGTTTGGAGACCTCGGGGTGGGTGTGCAGAAACCGGTCTTTCCACAAAAGAAGCTAATGTCATTTTTCAACCTCAGACGGCGTGGTGGTTTTCCTCATTCTCACAGTAGCCGAAGAAGTGACGGCCATTATCTGCAGTTCGCTTCCGGTCGTTACACCTTTCCTCTATCAGCAATTCAAAAACCGTCAGCACAGCCCGTCGCACTCCAGCAAAAGGTCGAAGTTCCACTCTTCCCCTAACCTCACCAAACTGAGTACCGTGGTTCCGCCCTCCATAAGCTTAGGCAGAGGATTCGGAAGATTAGATGAGCATCCTTACTCGAGCATTGAACTCAGGTCACATGGTGCTGATAACGTAGCCTCGGTTTCGAGTGGCGGTGCTGCAGAGTGGCCATTCTGCAACAGTAATCCCTCGTACTCGATGGCTGCTGCTACGCCAGCGAAGGCACAAGATGTGGTGAATGCTGAGAGGGATATCGTAGTTCGAAAAGAAGTGCGCATTACGACTGTCAATGGTACTGAGAGCGTGGCTTAGAACTGGTCATTGTAGAGTTTTCGAATAGATCTAATCAATCGCAATGAGCTTCTTATGTCCAAGCCATGGCCGACGTGTACATGCTGTATTCCAAGTCATCCTGGCATCTGGCGTCAGCTCAGCGTCACGGTTCTCCACAGTCTACACTCGCGAGGGAGAAGAAATTTCCATACATCAAGATCGACTATTAGCACAATATTGGTTCGAGCTGCCGTTCGCATGCAATCGATCCTGTTTATCTGTCTGACATGAGATAACCCCCATCGAGTTACCGGCGAGTAACATGACATATTATATTGAGAGTTATGCAAGGTCCCTGGTCCTTTAACTCGAGTAACATTATTGGACATCTTGCCCATTTCAGGGTTCAACGCTCCTCGGATCTAGGGTTGATTTCCAGGTCGGTTATCTTATTTCCGCTCTGCTTAAGGTATGCATGAGTAACAGAAACGTCTTTTCTCCACCATTTCATCCTGCTCAGGAATTACTTCGGCCCAGAAACGTTCTGCTTTACTGTTCTATCTAAGATGACTTCTCAGCGAGAGCTATCTTCAGGGCTCTCAACAACCACAGCCCCCACACCCCGGTCCCAGCGGTTGCCACCGAAGCCCCGTGACGCCAAAGATCCCTCTTCCCAACAGCAAGCCCGTGACCACCATTCTTCTAGGCCATTGCAGCTGCCCTTTGACCGAGAATACTTTTCCCTCGATTCCGCTACACCGCTGCCGCACACCCAGGCATCAAGCTCCTGCTGTTCTCACAATGATTAGCCGTCATCGGACTAAAGGCTGGAGGTTGTAGGAGGGCCTGGCTCTACATAAGTGACTGTGGCCTCTTCCCACGTGCCATACGTTCGATGGGGCCGGTGGACCTCGAGCCTCGGGCATCTTGTCAGTCTGTGGGGGCTTTGAAACGTCTGTAAGGTGGGAAAGGAAGACAACACGGGATCGACCTACCCAAAGCCGCAGCCGGTCGCAGATGGGTGGAAGCTTTAGAGTTGTTAAGAAGGGCTGTGCGTCCTGGTGCGGATTAGGTCCCGGCCTTGGAGGAGGCTGCACGGGCGATCGAGATAGACTATCGCAAAAAAGCTGGTTTAGAAAGGGTCACACAGCGAAGAATAGTTGGGGGAAAAGGCAGAACGCGGAACATGAAGGCTCATTCCTGCGGATGCCGAACCCAGGAAGGTTCGGGTTGATTCTCGTATCGTCTCCATAGAAAGAGCATCCAGAAATAGCATTGGCAAAGCATCAGCACGGCAGCTTTTTTCTTGAAGAAGCAAGAAAACATTGTCTCGAGCATTCTCCCGAATGAAGCAGGCTTCGAAGTCAACGCAGGCATCGAAAAGAAGGGTACGCACACGCGGCAGGTTCCGATGATTGTTGGCTCGATGTCGAATGAGTCTCGTCGCGCACAATAGTAGCGAGGCGAAGGACGCTTTCTGGTGGCATGATTGTCTGTGTCCGGACCCTTGACAATGGTATCGACAATTAAGAACAACAAGATCGATTGGGCTTCGGCAATGGACAGGTGCGCCATGTACTTGCTCTGGACTATCATAGAGTAGCAAGTCCGGCACAGAAGCGTGGGTTCAATAAACATCTCCACAATTCACGAACCTTTTACTGTTCCGAGGAGACCGTGCATAGCGATGCTCGCATTCCCACAACGATGATGAATCAGCTCTAGCACCAGACGAAGACTTACCTTTTATACTACAGGCCTATTGTCCTAGTGCATGAGAATTAGAGGATATCGTTGTCGTCAGCCTTACCGAACTCCTATGGTTAGGCGCCTCCCTAAGAAGCAAATCGAGAGCTACATGCAGCGCCGCAGCATGTCGCACCCTCTTGAACGAGTCCATGCGATGAGCGTTCCTAGTCGCGTGCTATTCCTCTGATTCGCGACGAGTCTGACGTTCCGGGTCATCCTCTGAGTCTCTTCCTTCTCGTCGGTCATTCATACGAGTCTTGAGTACTGGGACAAGTTCATGCAATTGGCTACGGCACGACTATCGTCATATCAACTACCAGGTCTCAATCAGTGGAATCAAAGTTGGCCGAGCCAGATATAGCCAAAGCTATGCTTCATGCAGGCCAACGTGTATAGAAGGCAGAAACGGGAGTCTTATAAACTGCTCTCGATGACATATACTCGGCACCTGAGAAGACATCGGAACGCCCACGTGGTAATAAGATAAATCAATTGATCGATAGGAGAAAACGCAAGGGCTTAGGTGATGGAGACTTTGAGTGGATTGTAAGTGAAAGGGTGGAAATGATCAATAGGAGATGAAACAAGGGCCTAGAAGATGGAGACTTCGAGGGAAATGTAAGTGAAAGGGTGGTTTGTTCTGTTCTTAGACGTTGTGATACTGTGACTGTAATAGATCAAGGATCTCCTTTTATTTGCGATCTTTGTTTGAATTTGGATTCGAGGCCAGTGTTATTGCGTAAAGCTTTCATTACCTTTCTTCTAGATCATATTTTCTTGATGTGGGTCCAACGGTTTTGCGACGATATATTGGCGAGCTGGCACGAAGACTTCGGCAAGAACATTTGCAGATAAGCAATGACGGTATTGCAAGTCATTCTGTATTCGGGCACCAGCCGTTGTCGATAAAAGGTCCTCCTCGGCGATGTTGTAGGGCAGGGCAGGATAGATTGAGTAAGGAGCTACGCTTTGCATCGCCTTTATACGATCACCGACAAAGGATCACTGACATCCATCAATTCATGAGCACGCGACCAGCATTCTATGTTTAGAGGACACTTCAGTCTCCTTGAAACATTCCGTCCCGTCTGTATAAATTGCTTCTAGCTACGGCAGCCATAGCCGCTCGAACCGCTTTCGCTCTCGCATCTACCATCGGTTTACGACCCGTCTTGCTCAAACGTTCCCAAACAACCAAGCCTAGGCGCACAAGAGAAGGCCAATTTAGGCTCCCCACTCATTTCTCCACGCCAATGATGTGGGGCTTCTTTGTTTCGCCAGGAGTCCCACGTGTCTATTACGACGGATTCGCAAGATTCAAGGGGGGCTTAGCCTGTATCGAGCCTTAAGATCTCCCTGGTGCAGCTACGGGACACCCTCTAGAAGTCTTGATTCCTTTTCCCGGCAGTGTTAGATGACGGTAGTTCGTACTTCTGACGTTTTTCAACCCCTACAAGTCATGCTCTTCCCTTGACTCGACTTTATGTCCCGTTCCCTGCCATTATATTATCAAGAAAGATATTGTCGCCTTTCCTTTCATATTCAGCCATCATCTTGTCACCCAGCTTAAAATCATGATTACACGGAACACTTTCCTTGTCTTGTTCTTCCTTGGACTTGAATCTATCAGTTGCTCACCAATCCCGTGGCTCAGCGAGCGACAAGATGATCCACAATGTGGCAACCCTGCGGCAGTCTTTGTTTCTTCGTGTTGGACCACCCAGGGCGTCAGCAACTACTTGGAGAACCCACAGACAGGATGGAACCATACAATTCCAGTCTGTTCGGATTCTACGAAATGCTGTTTGTTGAACGAGGCTTGGACGACATGCTACCTTCGCCTTGGTCGAGGTGTAGCAGGCGAAGATTGCACCACCATGGACGACTCGCAATGTAAATGGAACGGCGAGATAAGCTCCTACTTGGATCCTAGTATATATGCCCAAGTCAGATATGTCATGAAAAGCATTTATGGCGTTCATGCCTTCTTTTCCAGCTACTTCAAAGGCAAGCCACCTTGCCGACTCAACCTGCATTTTATGGGTATGCTGACTCCAACCTTCACAGCCCTTCAATATGCAGTCACACAAGCCACTCTCATGATTACTCCACTCACCCAAGCTATCGATCCTCAACAACAGACTAATTTTGGGATCACCTCAATTCTCTTTGCGCTCAGCCTTGGATTGTCGTTCCTAGTTGTAAGTGGGTCAGTTCTGAAGTTATGCATTTATATTGATTATATATTCCAGTCGCCCTCAATATCGGTCGTGATGCTTGGGTTGAGCACTGCTGCAAAATTCTCTTCCCAAGCTTTTACAATTAGTCTGCAACAAGCTCCAGGTGTCGCACGAACGATGTGGCCAACAGGAAGCGATGGATCCCAAACATTCCAGATCTCAAAACTCGATACCCAGCTGAGCAACGCCACTACCAGCCTGTCAGCCATCCTCAATCGGGGTTTGGGGCTGTTGATGACAGACGTGCCAACCTTTGTGAGTCTTGAAGCTTTCTCGGACCGTCAGTACAAGTGGTGCTCCGTACTGATTAATACATCTAGGTAGGTTTCGCCCAAAATGGATCCTACTGTGGCGACGACGCGATCGACCTTGCCGCCCAGACCGTGGATCTCGATATCTCCTTACGAACCTATATCACATCCGAATCCATGAAGCAGAACGGCTGGTACGCGATTCCCCTAGGTATCAGTACACAGCAGGAGTACGAAAACCGGAAAAATCCGCCTCCTGGCTGTACTGTACACGGCTGTACGACCATCGACGTGATTGGGAAGATCTGGTGGAGTCCCTCTACAGGGCGCCAGTACAGCCTCGAGCACAACGGCGACAGCACCATCGCTCCCCAAGACCTTAAGGGTCAGCTCGAGAGCCAAGGGTGGGCCAACATGCTGGAGCTGTTTGACGGGAGCTTCAACTGCACAAACAGAGGTTGGACAGGCCAGTCGGACCTCCTCCACATCGGCTTCGATGGTACGCTGGATACATCATGTATCTCGCAGCTGCCGCTGCTGGTTCCATGTGGAGCCCCTTGCCCTGTAGCATTGTCTGACGGCGGAAAATGTCCTTTCGGGAACAACAGGGATTGCACTTTCCACAATGATGGGAATGCCGCAGTCCATGGTGGGATGGGAACAGGGTCACCTCAGTCATCGCCGCCGCCGGCCGGCTCCGGCGCGATACAGCCCGCTACAGGTGGTCAGCCCGCTGCAGGTAATCATATGAACAATGGTCCTCAGGTAGGAGTGCAGATACACTGAATGTATAAGAGAAGGATGGAAGTAATCCAAGCGGCCTGGACTTCTATGTACATATCCATCCAGTCCACCTTGTCCATACCATTCTTTTCAATATGCGATTCGCATCGTGAAGTATTGCATTGAACAGTGTTGCCGGCATCACTATTCCAGCTTCGACCATGTTATCGCCTGGACTCCCTCTCCACAACCGAAATGACTCTCCAACATCATGTCACCTAGGGAATGAAGCGTCATGTAAACCTGATGTAAGTCTCTGAGGAAGTAGCACCATGATCTACGACTCCGGGTCTTAGTATTCTATCTTCCCTTCGTCTAGTCCGACTCAAGCACCCAATTTCTATGGCATGTTTGCGCCACAGACCTAAGGAAGTATGAGCGTACGTACAAGTGAGACCTGCCTCGAATGCGATCAGCAGCTTATGAACTCTATTTCCCTATGCCTGCGAGTAAGTGCTTGAACCCCTTGATCGTCTTTCTCGTCAGTCTGAGCAGCCCCCATTCTTCATCGTCAATGGCGCCTTGGAAGCTATGAGAGTCGTGTTTCCTCGCTTAACGCATCCGCTTGATACTCGTCTCCATGACTGTCGGAACACCAAATCCGGTATTGGAGCACCAACACTAATAGTTTCAGGCGCTTTTCCGGGCCCTACGGCGCTCTTGAAAATGCTGGAGTCGGCTGGTTACAAGAAAAGGCACGTCTTGCGCACGAAGTCTTCGCTCTCGGGTGGAAGCTCGACGGAGATACGCCTATGGAGTCCTAAGTCTTCTTTGGGTTGCTTGTGGATTTGCTTGTCGATAATTTTGAATTGCAGGTTCGGGATGATGTGGCCAGTTGGGACAATCGGCGTGTCTACTTCGCCGCGCGCCCAGGTTATGAGATTCTCAGGTCATGAGATCCTGGGAGGAGGTTAGAGCATACATGGTGAGCGTTAGCGAAAAGCCGTGTTTAAACCCGAGCAGTAGGTCGAGACAGGAGGCATGGTGGAGGGATGCGGCCTTCGAGTCTGGAATCAAAGCACTTCGGCCGCTAGGAAAACAGCGAGGGACCTGGCGCACGTGCTCCTGGGGGTCGGATCTCGGCCTCTCGGGGTGTAGAGAGCCGCCGAGCCGCCCTAAAAGTAAGCCCTGCGCCCGTACCCTTGAAGCCCCCTGGAGCCTCCGCGCCTAGTACGTCCCATCGAATCTTCATATCAAGCTCGCCCTATCCACCATGATGGGCAGCAAGTATCGTACCGACTGTGCTACTCAGGCGGACGTTGACAACATAGATCCGCGTCTCATCCTTAGGCTTTCAGTAGCCAGGGTTTTTTCCTACACACCTGCATGGTGGGAAGGCGCAGTGCCACTCGTTGCGATGAGTGTGGACGTCGAAAGATCAGAGTAAGTCGGACGTATCAGTCTCTACATTAGAGTGACAGGCTCAACTCAAGTGATCATATAGTGCGACGGGGCTCAGCCTTCTTACTCTCAATGTACTCATTCCAGCCGGGTATGTCCTGGATACCGGGTCTTCTTAGATTTCAGGGACGAGCGTGGTCGACGTCGCCGCAGCTCAGATGAGGCCACCAGTGCTAGTGGTAGCCGGTCAGGCATTCTTTCATCTGAAGCACCTCAGGATGTAGGGCAGCATCCGCAGGAAACATACCGTTCCTCAACAGGATCACTGGCTCCTAGCTCCCAGACCATCGCTACGGCTCCAGTCAATATATCAAGCTCCTCGCACTTGATACCTGGCGGCCAGTCTGTGTACAGAATTTCCTTCTCCGAAGTTCTTCAAGATCGGTTTTTCTTGCCGCACAGCGCGACTCGGTCGGCTTCTTTAGGAACGCCGAATCTTTGCTCTGGATGGACTGGATCTGCGATTCCATTGGGTGAGAGGAACACCTTACTCGCGGAGATCCTATTAGCTCTATCATCTGCCTTGGTCGGCTCGAAGTTACAAGATGCTGCTATTACTAGTGATAGCCGTGCAAGATACCAACGAGCCATCAGTGGCGTCCGCCGGGCTGTTGAAGCCCAAATGTCCACGGCCATTGATGAAGTGGCTTCGGAACCGATGCTAATGACTTGCATGGCCTGTGCAAAATATGAAGTAGGTATTTCGATCCTACAATAGCAGGCGTTCATCGCTGACCTGATCTAGTTGCTTGCTAACAAATCTCTGGTCAATATGGGAAGACATATGGGCGGACTTGGCATCCTTTTCCATCGGCGCGGCATTGAACGTATTGATACCGTAGGTCTGAGAAATCTGTATTGCGAATATAGACCGGTTGAGGTATGCATCTCTGTCTCAAGTCCAGCAACTTTGACAAGAGGGTTTTAGAAGGTGGCTAATGCTTAAGGATTGATAGATAAGCATTTGCCTCACCATCAACCGGTCGTCTTTCCTTAGCTCGAATGAGTGGAGGAATCCACCTTGGAGAAACCAGTACTCGCCGGTCACCACGCCCTTACAGGACCTGCTTGACATCGCTTTCGACATACCACTCCCTCTGCAGAAGTGGGAGAGAGCCAAGAACAACGGCGCAGGGACCCAACCATTTTTCCCTCTCGGATCTGCTTTATCGAATGAAGATATGGAGGATTTACTGAGAGAGCTATTGGCTGTCGATCGAAAATTACAGGCTTGGCATAGCGACTTCAACGACCCAAGTCAGGAGTCCATGCCTTTCGGTGAGCAACCCACGACATGGGAGAATCATCGACTTGATCCGGACGAGCTGTCAGAGGGGAAGCTATTTCCATTATCGTACAATTTTACTCAATTTCCGATTGCTATGGCGTTCGTCTACTTCGAGGGCATCCGGATCCGGTTGCTCAAAAACGTCGACGAGGTGTGCACAGTACTATCCGGACGAGGTACGGTACAGTCGCATTCACAGGGCGACGCAAGCTCGTATGCTACAGCGCTCTCTCTACTATGGGGACCAGATGTTACCACTTCTGCGACACGAATCCTACAATGCGCCGATTACTTCCTGGAAAGCGACAAGAAGTTGGTTGGCCCAACGAGCTTTATGTTCGCCTTTCACGTCGCATTCAGCGCGCTTTGCCGGCTCAGCAAGTCTGGCGAGAGAGGTCAATATCGAAGAGAACTAAGATGGTGCCAGATGATCTCCGAGAAATACGAGGAAACGCGACTTGCGTCATTGGCATCCTTGGACCTTGGAAAACCAATCAATGCGTTCTTCGAAATGTTGGCCTCCTGAGCGTCCAGGAATCAGAGATGAGAGCAGGCCAGTTCACGGGCTCAACAAGTTAACCCACATGTATTTCTGTACACCGCCTAAGGGCCCCTGGAGGTGGGAAATGGCTCCGTTTTCACACCTGTGATCGACCAATTTGGAGCAAGATCACGCCGAAGAGCCGAAAGCCGAAAGCCGAAGGTTTGAGGCTGTCTGTCTCTCTAGGCGCTCATGCTGTCTTATGTTGACAAACGTGGATAAGTGTCAATATGATCCACACAAAGCTGACGGAAAAACTTCAGGGTTTATCTAAGTCCCAACTGACAAATGGTGGTGAAAGGCCCTCGCATTCGAAGCGAGCTGAACAAATTGACTGCATCAAGACTCGCGCCGCCATTCCATGGTAGAGCGATGTGGCACGTGTCACTACTGAGGCTTGAAACGCCATCCGCAAGATGAACCAGAACAGGCCTAGCAGGCTCTTGACAAACCATGCTAAGATCTACCAGACGTCCAACGGTAGACTAAAGTATGTACTGGCCAATAGCGCTTAAGCTTTGTATCAGGATGGGATGCGCCAGGCTAAAGACAGAAACCTATATGCAATGTTCAGAGCGACTTCGCGAAGACGGCTCAGACACTCATTCACACTCTTTGCTGTCGAAAGAAAGACGATGGTCCTTGACGGCAGGAAACGGTCCTCCCATAGCGCACCGCACGGGGTGAGAGAAGCCCAAGAACCCTACAATGACTGGCCCAATGATGCAGGAGTAAGTCGCTTAGAAATGAGAGTGTCGGGTTGAGACTGACATGGTGCCCAAGTTCGAAATTTTCCATGAGGATATAGAACCGGTGGAATTGAAGGTTTCCGGATCATTACCGTCATATGCTGCGTATGAAGAGCCATCAATAGGCATATCGAAGAGTGAAGACTGAGAACGAGCTAGAGGAACACTGTACCGTACTGGACCCGGTGGATATCAGGTCAAGACTGCCAAAAACACAACGTTTGAAGCCTCACATGTTGGACCGTCCTTCCGAACGTGATGCTTCACATGACTAACATGGGTTAACAGTGGTTCGATGGCTTTGCGCAGACCCATAGATTCCAGCTAGTTCCAGTGGAAGATGGGAAAAGCATCACACGAGTACTGTACAACTCTCGACACAGCTGCAGTGGTCTCATCGAGAAGGTCCGAAGAGAGGGCGACCTTTCGGCCATCACCTTTGGCCAGAAACAAGATCCTTGCGAGAATTTCTTCAGAAAAGTCATGAGTTCGTTTCAAGCAGTCGCTGGTCGGGGTGCGCGCGAAGCCTCGGATGTCAACATCGGTGTCACTATCCAGAAGAACCTGCCAGGGCTGCCAAACCTACCGGGGGTGCGGCCTCCAAAAGGGACATCTGCGAGCGAGAAGACCTCATCAGCGACTGCTATGAGCAGCATCTGGCTCAAATCGGATAACAGCACCCTTCAGCAGCTTGACCCCACTTCCCTCGAGCCGGTTGGTTTCGCAGAACATGTCAAATTCCATCCAGACCTCAAAGGACCCTTGGCAGCCGCTCATTCTCGGGCAAATCCCGTGACTGGTGATACCTACAACTTCAATCTTCAAGTGGGGCGACAAGCCACCTACCGAGTCTTCTGCATCTCTGCCTCGACCGGCAAGACGTCCATCCTTGCCACCATAGCCGGAGGGCCAATCCTGGGCGCTTATTTGCACTCCTTCATGCTCACAGAGAACTATGTCCTTCTGTGCATCTTCGACGCGTACCTCGCCAAAGGCGGCATAAAGATGTTATGGATCAGGAACATTCTCGACGCCTTGGAGTACTTTCCCGACAGGACCAACAAGTGGCTTGTAATCGATCGCCGGCATGGCAAAGGCCTGGTAGGGATCTACGAGTCTGACCCGTTTTTCGCCTTCCATCCCATCAATGCTTGGGAGCAAGCATCCGAAACCGAGCCCGGGAAGACGGATCTCATTGCCGAAATCCCATGCTACAAGGATCTCGACATCCTCAAGCGCTTCTACTACGACAACATGAAAGGGAGCTCCCCCACCGCCCTGAATTATGTTGGCAAGCACGCCGACCGAGCGCGCGCCAACCTCGTCCGCTGGAAACTCCCGACCGTAGGCACTGAGACCGTCCCCGTTACAAGCCCGCTCCAGAATGTCGAGCGGGTATTCACAGCCCCCAGCGAAGAAACGGTCGAGCTGCCGACCTTCAACCCGAAGTTCGCCACCAAGCCAAGTCGGTATATGTACGGTGTCAGCGATGGAGGACACTCCACCTTCCTGGATGAGCTCCTCAAATACGATTCCCAAACGCGGAAGGCAAAGACATGGAGGGTCCATGCGCATTCGCCTGGGGAAGCCATCTTCCTGCCGGATCCGGAGGGTGGGAAGGAAGATGATGGAATCTTGCTGAGTGTGGTGCTGGATGGGACCAGGGGGAAGAGCTATTTGTTGGTCATGGATGCGAAGTCTTTCTCTGAGATTGGGAGGGCGGAGATGGAGACGGTGGTTAGTTTTGGGTTTCATGGTGCGCATATCAAGAACGACTGAACCTGGATGTAACATCGAGAGGGCATACTGTTGTAGCGCGCACGGGGAACACTGTCAATCAGCAAAGAAGGTCTTTCGGGTGTTGTTACTACCCTTTTCAGCTCATGCTTTTATCCATGATCTTGGTTCATCTCAAGATCCATCTCTCATCTCAAAATCCATCATCCATCACTTCCCAAGCCCCATCCCTCCCCCCTCCTCCTCCCCCCTGCACAAGAAACATCTACTTCGCCTTCCGCCTCGCCAACGCCTCAATACTATCCACCACATCCTTGAAAGTCTGCTTATTCTCCCCCGTCGGTCCCTCCGCCCCCTCCACCTCCCCTCCATTATCCCAGTGGATCTCAAACGTCGTCAACACAATCCGCGTATCGAGCCCATAGACATCCTCCTCCGAGTTTGTGGGGAAACCTTCGAGTTGCTTGACGAGGGAGAGGAGCTCGTTGACGTCGTCGCTGCATGAATGTTAGCCTGGGAGAGCGAAAGCAGGGAAAGAGGAGAGGGGAGAGAGCAGAGGGGGAAGGGGGAGGAGAGGGGAGGGGAGG
>JAABUQ010004176.1_pt1 | contig 25066 bp, 21 predicted proteins | sample 5560001 | NCBI WGS metagenome assembly JAABUQ01 (sample SAMN10711888, study PRJNA513371) | rock metagenome | isolation source: Antarctica rocks | place: Antarctica: Victoria Land, Finger Mt nord | collected 2015-12-18
CCACCGCTTCATCATGGGCGCGCTGCATCAACATGGTTGGCATGGTCATCGGGGTCTACCTGATCCGGTCTCGCCCTTGAGGGATGGTGGCTACTGCAGGTGTCTCAAGCCAGGCTGACAGAAAGGGGTCCGCTTCGATCTTGTCGTCGAGCGCCCCGAGCACCTCGGCGATTGCACGCTGTTCAGGGGGAGGAGGTAAAGCGAATCGGAAGTCCGAAATCTGAGTGGGGCTAATGTGCGGTATCGCGGTTCCTGTCTGCACCGCAAGGACGTGGCCGGTGAAGCCGTGCCCTCCGATGACGTATCGGAGGAAGCCTTGGTCCAGGTCGTTTACGGCTCTCAAGCGAGCCACGCGCTGCACCAGCAGGGAAGGCACATCAGCCCTCTGGACAACTGCAAACTTCAACCCGGCCTCGATCCAAGGACGGTCCATGGCCACGACCACATCGCCGGGCTCAAGTTGATAGCTCCAGGAATCAACAACCCGTTCTTCTGGCAAACGCTTCGCGCCGTTCCACCGCAGTCGGCCCTGGGCGATGTTGTCTCCTCGAAGGAGGCGGACGGCGGCTTCGTCGGCTGAGTAGCTGCTGCTCTTGAAGGGATAGCCGGTCAAGAGATTCACATGGTCCCCAAGGCGAACGGCGCGCCAGTCAGACATCAAGCCGCCCCAGTGCCGTCCGCACCCGAGCCTGGAGGCGGTCGCTCTCATCGAACGTCTCGTACAGCTCAGCGGTGAGTCGGGCGATCTTGTCCCCGATGAGTTCACCGTCGTCTTCGACTTCCTCCGCGCCGACGTAGCGGCCGGGTGTGAGCACGAAGCGGTGCTCTGCAATCTGCTCGACGGTGGCCGAGGCACAGAACCCGGGCATGTCCTTGTAGGCCCCGGCGTCGGGTTCGCCCCGCCAGGCGTGGTAGGCGCCGGTGACACGGGCCATCTCGTCGTCGGTGAGTTCCCGGTGGGTGCGGTCGACGAGGACGCCGAGCTTGCGGCAGTCGATGAAGAGCACCTCGCCGCGCCGGTCCCTCCAGACCAGTGTGCCGGGCCGCGTGTGGCCGTTCGCTTTGTCTCGGTTGAGGAACCAGAGGGAGACGGGTATCTGGGTGGAGTAGAAGAGCTGGCCGGGCATGGCCACGATGCATTCCACCAGGTCCTGCTCGATCATCGCCTGCCTGATCTGGCCCTCCCCGGAGGACTGGGTGGATAGGGACCCGTTGGCGAGCACGATCCCGGCGACGCCTCGGGGCGAGAGCTTGGACGCCATGTGTTGGAGCCAGGCGTAGTTGGCGTTCCCGGCAGGGGGGACCCCGTAGTTCCATCGTGGGTCGTCGCGGAGCTGCTCGCCGCCCCAGTCGGAGACGTTGAAGGGAGGGTTGGCGAGGAGGAAGTCGGCCCTGAGGTCGGGGTGAAGGTCCCGGTGGAACGTGTCGCCCCACTGGGGTCCGAGGTCCGCTTCGATGCCCCGGATGGCGAGGTTCATCTTGGCCATGCGCCATGTGGTGTCGTTCAGCTCCTGGCCGTAGACAGCGATGTCGTTGCGTCGCCCACCGTGGGCGTCGACAAAACGCTCCGATTGGACGAACATGCCGCCTGACCCGCAGCACGGGTCGTACACCCGGCCGTGGTAGGGCTCGACCATCTCCACCAGAAGCCTGACCACCGAGCGAGGGGTGTAGAACTCACCGCCGCCCTTGCCCTCGGCGGAGGCGAACTTGCTCAGGAAGTATTCGTACACCCGGCCGAGGATGTCCATCTCCCGATGCTCCGCCGAGCCCATCCCGATCCCCGACATCAGGTCCACCAGCTCGCCGAGACGGCGCACATCGAGGGCCGGCCGGGAGAAGTTCTTGGGCAGGACGCCACGCAAGGTCGGGTTGTCAACCTCCACCAGGTCCATGGCGTTGTCGATCAGCTTGCCGATCTCGGGTTGCTTGGCGTTCGCCTGGAGATACGCCCAACGGGCCTCAGGGGGCACCCAGAAGACACCCTCGGCGGTGTACTCGTCCCTCGACTCCAGCAGCTCGTCGCCCTGCTCACCGGTGATCCCCTCATCGTCGAGGTCGTCGATGAGCTGGCGTCGCCGCTGCGTGAAGGCATCGTCGATGTACTTGAGGAACACGAGGCCGAGAACGACGTGCTTGTACTCGGAAGAGTCCATGGACCCGCGCAGCTTGTCGGCGGCCTTCCACAGGGCATCCTCGAAGCCCAGCGGCCCGCCCGCCTTCGTCTTCGTTGATCCACGGGTGACGCGAGGTGCGACCGTCCGAGGCGCTGGCGTCGAGACGCTCACCGGCTCGACCTCTGGCTGCGGGTCCACCTCGGCGAGATACGCCCGTCCCTCCGGGGTCAGCGCAACCGACCCGCCACGGCCCCGACCACGAGCCACGTAGCCCAGGGTCTTGAGCGCGTCGGTCAACTGCCTGTAGGTGCCCTCGTCCAGGCCAAGCTGCTGGCGGAGCCGTCCGTTCCCCACCGAGGTCCCATCAGCGGGCAGGCCCCGGAGGACGGCCAGGACGTACCGATCAGTCACGGCGCAACCCCGTTGACCGACCGGTGAGGGACCGCCCGGTCGGTTTTGGTCGCCCAGGCGTCGATGTGCTTCCAGTCCCAGACCACTGACCGCCCGACGCGGGCCAGGGGCTTGGGGAACCCGGGACGATCCCGCCATTGGCGTACCGCCTCCCTGGACACGCCGAGTCGCCTGCCGATCTCAGCCCCGGATACCAGCTCTGCTGCCATTTGCCGACCTTGACATACGGCAAGACGAGGTAGCAAATGGTGATCGGCTCGGGGGTGGTCCGCGTACGCGACGTACCGCGACCCCGCGGGCGGCGCTCCTGTCGGACGCCGGTCTTGGACCTACCCGCTGCGGCGCCGCCTCGGCTTGGGCCTGCCCGACTGGCCGAACAGGGCATCATCCATCGCCTGGGCGGCGGCCTGGTCGGCTTCGGTGATCGAGTGCTGGTAGCGGGTGAGCATCGACACCTGGCTCCAGCCCATGCGGGCCATGACGATCCGGTCGGGTGTGCCGGACAGCAGAGCCAGGGTGGCGGCGGTGTGGCGGGCGTCGTGGACGCGGACCTCTCGGACGCCGGCCTCGGCCAGCAGCGACTTCCACGCCGACCAGTCGCGCTTGGGATCGCTGAACCGACCGGTGACCGTGGCGAACACTGGCCCGCCGAGCGGTCCCGGCTCCCAGTCGTCACCGGCTGCCAGGCGCTCGGCGGCCTGGGCTGTGCGGTGCTGGCGGAGCACGGCGATCACCGATGGCGGCAAGGCGAAGCTCCGGGTGCCGGCGGTGGACTTCGGGGTGCTGAGCACCAGGCCACCCCCGATGCGGTCAGGGCAGCCCGATGGCCGCCGGCCGCACGGCCTCCGGGTCCCACACCCGTGCTTCCACGCACCCCGGTAGATGGTGCGCCGGATGCTGATGCGCCCGGCGTCGAGGTCCAGGTCGTCCCAGGACAGGCCGAGCGCCTCACCCTGGCGGAGCCCGAGCGCCAGGGCCACCACCCATCGGGCGCCGTTGCGCTGCCGGGCGGCGACGGTGACCACCGCCTGGGCCTCGGTTCGGGTGAGCGGCTCGCGCTCGGGGGCGACGAGTCGAGCGGGGCGGGCGTCAGCAGCGGCGTTGCGAGCCACCAGACCGGCGCGCTCGGCGTCGGCCAGGCAGGCGCGGAGCACCCGTCGGGCGTGGTGGATGGTGGAGCTGCTCAGCACGCCAGGCTTGCCTTGCTGCTTGGGCCGCCGGGCCATGGCGGTGAGCATGTTCTCCACGTCGGCTCGGTTGAGCAGGTCGAGCCGCCTGTGCCCGAGGTAGCTGACGATGTAGCACTCGACGTGCTTGCGGTAGTCCTCGCTGGTCGATGGCTTCCAGCGCTCCGCGCCCTCGGCCAACCACTGGCGTGCCCACACCTCGACGGTGATCGTCCGCCCGCCGCCGACCACACCGGACTCCCGGTCGTCGCGGAGCCGCTTCAGCTTCTTGGCCACCGCCGTCTTTGTCTTGCCGGTGACGTGCCGCCGGTCCCGCTTGCCGTTTGCCTTGGTGCCCAGGTCCATCGACCCGTGCCAACGCCCGTCCGCGCTCTGGTAGATCGACCCCTCGCCCTTCGGTCGGCTGCTCACGACGCCACCTGCGTCGGGGCCAGGCGCTCCAGGTACGCCTCGACGTGCTCCACCCTGACCTTGCGGCGCGCCCCGATCATGAAGCTGGGCAGCTCACCGGCGCGGAGCAAGGCGTGGAGGGATGTCATGCCGATCCCGATGGTCCTGGCCGTCTGCTCCAGGGTGAGCGTCCTCGGTGCCACCCCCGGACGGGCCGTCGCCTGCGCACGGCCGTGCAGCTCGTCGAGCGCGGCCAGGGCGTCGAGGGCGGAGCGCAGGTTGTCGTCTGCCGCCTCGATGCGGCGTGCGACCTCGGCCCTTTGCTCACGCCAGGCGGCGTCAGGGTCGAGAGATATGTGGTCGAGCGTCATGGAGTGGTTGCACCCGGTAGCCGGTTGGCTGCGCGGGAGCAATGGCTACCATAATGGCTACCATTCCGGTTTGGCTACCGGTCTGAGACTCTCTGATCGCTCAAAAAGTACCTCTGACCTGGGGTTTCTTGGTGGGCCCGGTGGGGATCGAACCCACGACCAAGGGATTATGAGTCCCATGCTCTGACCGCTGAGCTACAGGCCCTTGGTGCTGCGAGCAGCTCCGAGGAAGCCCAACGCTATCGGGCCCCCCGGCCGGGCCTCGTTGCCGGAGCGTCGCCGCGCCCGGTAGGGTCACAACAACATATCTTCGCGGGAGCTCGGGCATGGCCGGGCTGAGAGGACGGGCACCTGTGCCGTCGACCGCCGAACCTGACCGGATAATGCCGGCGTAGGGAGAGCCATGACGGCCGTCGACCATGACCGGGAAACCGGACTCATCGCCATAACCACCGACCCCCACGCGGAGGTCGGACGGAATCTCAGCGAGGCTGTTCCCCAGACCCTTGGCCTGCTCGATCAGTTCGGTCTGTGGGCCAACCTGGGCGTCAGCCTTCTGGGCTTCACCGGGGCGATCTTCGTCCTGCAGCCCGGCGGCCCGGGCACGCCCAGGCTCTCGATGCTGGCCGCGCTGGTGGCCATCGTGGTCGGCACCTTGCTCGGCACCCTGGCCGTGGCCCTGGCCGGACTCCCGGGGGCCATGACCGGAGCACCGGCCATGGTCCTTCTGCGTGGGCTCTTCGGGACCCGCCTGTCGTATCTGCCCACCGCCCTCAACATCGCCCAGTGGCTGGGGGACCTTCGAGCTGGTGACCATCGCCACCGCCGCCCACCAGGTTGCCCCCGGCCTACCGCGTTGGGTGGCGGTGGTCATCGCCGGCTTGGTGACCATCGCGCTCACCATTCGTCCCCTCGGTGCCGTGCGAATCCTGCGCCGCTACGTCGGCGTGGCCCTGATCATCGTGGTCGCCTACCTGTTCATCCAGATCCTCCGCCACCCCCTGCCGGCGTTGGACCAGGGGTCCTGGGGTGGTTTCTGGGTGGCCATGGATACCACGGTGGCGGTGGCCGTGTCGTTCGTACCTCTGGCCGCCGACTACACCCGCCATGCCCGTTCGCCGCGGGTGGCGTTCGTGGGAGCCCTGGTCGGCTACGGCGTGGCCCAGGTGGCCTGCTACGTCCTCGGCATCTTCGTGCTGCTGACCGTGGCCCGGGGCCCCGACGACATCTACGGAGCGTTCATCGCCGTCCCCCTGGGCTGGGCCGCGTTCGCTGTGCTGGCCGCCCGGGAGCTCGACCAGTCCTTTGCCAACGTCTACTCGACCGCGGTCTCGCTGCAGAACCTCCGGGGCCGACTCGATCGGCGGGTGCTGGCCGTGGCCATCGGGGTGGTCTGCACCACCTTGGCCCTGACCTTCAACATCGGCGATTACAAGGACTTCCTCTACCTGCTGGGATCGGTTTTCGTCCCCCTCTTCGGCGTGTTCGTCACCGACTTCTTCGTGTGCTCGCGTCGCCGCTGGGACCTGACCGGCCGCTCCACGGCCCGGTGGCTGATGACCCTGCCCTGGGGCGTGGGCTTTGTCGTCTATCAACTGATCAACCCCGGCACTCTGGGATGGTGGCAGCCGGCGTGGACCGCGGTCCGGGGTTGGTTGGGGTGGCAGCCGGCGTCGTGGATGAGCGCCTCGGTGTGCTCATTTCTCGTCGCCGGCCTCCTGACCCTGGTGGTCGGGCGCCTGGAGGGTCGCCATATCCGGGACCGGGAGATCCCTGCGGCGTGAGCGGGACCTACAGCGAAGAGTTGGGCCACACGATGGGCGGGGGAGTGACGATCGGGCCGCCGACGTTGAGCACCACCTGATCGTGCTGGCCGAGAGGGATGTCGGCCGGGCTCCCCGCATGGCTCTGCCCGTTGACGGTGGCCGTCACCGTCCCGGTCCCGGCGCCGACCTGGGTGCTCGACAGGGGCTGGCCGTAGACGGCGAAGACCTGACCAAGGGTGAAGACCTGCTCGGTGGGGGACTCGATGTGGATGATGCCATCAGTGGCATGGACATGCAGCCAGTAAAAGCACGTCGAGCTCGAGGACGCGAAGTCGCCCCGGGGCGTCGGCTGCACACCGAGGACGGGGGCGATGCCGATGCCCAGAGGCAGCGATCGACCCTGCCCGTTGACGAAAATCGCGAGATGGGCGTGGTGGTGGGACGAGAGCTGCTCGGTCGAGTTGCAGGCCACTCCGGCGATGGTCTGACCGGTGGGCGCCGGGTTGATCGTCCCCAGGGAGGTGGCGATTTCGAGCGGGACCCCTTCGGGTCCCAGGCCGCCGTAGACGGGCTGGCCATTGGCGCTGAAGCCGACCGCGACGGGAGCGGCCCCCGGATCGGTGGGCGCCGGCGGCGAGATCACGGACGCGGGCGGCGAGCTCGGCGGCGGCGTTGACGGGGCCGTCGAGGACCCGCCATGGGCGCGGCCCGATGCGCCGCATCCCGAGCCCAGAAACATGGCCAGCAAGGTGGCTCCGATCGTCACCTTTCGAACGCTGGCGCCGATCACGTTCCCAACCACGCCGGGGCCTGGGAGAGCAGGAAGGCGGAGACGGCCAGGGCCCGGTCGAAGACCTCGCAGAGCAGTTCCTCGCCCGCCAGGATCTTGCCCAGCGACACCTGCTGGCGAGCCACGATGGTGATGCGACGCTCTGCGGGGTCGGTGGCCGACGCGAAGCTGTCGATGGCCGAGGACTCGAGCGGCAGCTCCACCCCTCCAATACCGGCCAGGTCGATGGCCAGGCGCAGCAGGTCGGGTCCATGGGGCAGCGGGGGCAGCGCCCAGGTGAAGGTCAGGGGAAAGGCCAGATCGTCGGGAGGCTCGCCGTCCTCGGGCAACGAGTTGACGATGTCCTCGAAGGCCAGGAAGACCCGCGGATCCACCTCGAGGGCCAGGTGCAGGTCGAGGGGTCCGTCGCAGCCCTCCTCGGGGTGCAGATCCACCTCCCAGGCCTGGCGCAGCGAGTAGGTCTCCACGTAGTGCCGCTCGTCGTGGACGTGGAACCCGTGGTCAACCGCGTGGTCCTTCAACTCCGCTACGTAGCCGGCGACATCAATCACAGCCACTCCCCGACTCTAGTGGCCGATGGTGCCCAGGCCGGGCCCCTCAGAGCACGGCATCGCCGGAGGCCATGGCAGCCACGCTAGCTCGGAGCGATACCGTCGGGGACATGGACGCAGCCGACGTGGCCGAGGTGCTCGACGAGGTGGCGACCGCGGTCGCCCTCGCCCTCGACGGACTCCGCGACTGGGGCCTGGCCGGCACCCGGGAAGGTCAGTACCGCCACGACCTGGTTGCCGACACCGCCGCCCTGGCGGTCATCGACGAGGCTGGTTTCGGAGCCGTCTCAGAGGAGTCAGGGCCCCACCACGCCGACCGTGACATCGTGGTGTCGCTCGATCCCGTTGACGGTTCTACCAACGCGTCCCACGGCCTGCCGTGGTGGGCCACCAGCGCGTGCGCCATCGACGCCCAGGGCCCTCTGGCCTCCGTGGTGGTCAACCAGGCCACCGGGCAGCGTTTCCGGGCCACCCGGGGTGGAGGTGCCACCGGCGACGGCGGGCCGATCGCCCCGAGCACCTGCCGGGACCTCTCGGACGCCATCGTGGCCTTCTCGGGTTATCCCACCCGTGACATCGGCTGGGCCCAGTACCGCTCCCTGGGGGCCGCCGCCCTTGATATGTGCGCGGTGGCCTGCGGTGCCCTCGACGCCTTCATCGATTGCGGTGTGACCTCTCTGGCTCCGTGGGACTACCTGGGGGCCCTGCTCATCTGCCGGGAGGCTGGTGCCCATGTGGCGGAGGCGTCGGGCCGGGAGCTGGTGGTGACCGAGACCGGGCTGCGACGCACCCCGGTGGCCGCCGCCACCGCGGAGCTGCTCGACCACGCCGTCAAGGCCCGCCGGTTCCTTTAGTCCCCGAAAGGGTGAATAATCGGTTGACGGGGGTCCATGGCCGTGCTGTCATAGGGGGGCCGGGGAATGGCCTCGGCGGGCTGCACCACCGGCCGCTGACAGGGGAAGGAGCGACGCAGTGCGAGGAGATCACACCACCGCAGATGCGCGCTTTGCCAAGGCCCGGACGGCACGTCCGGGGCCGGGCCACCTCCTCACCGTCAGCATCGGCGGCACCGCCATGCAGATCCCCAACCCGCGACTCCTGAGCCCACCGGAGTGGTCGTCTCCCTGAGACCATCACAACTCCGAAGCAGGACTCAGAGGCCGCCGGGATATCCCGGCGGCCTCTGTCTTGTCCGGGCCACCGCCGAAACCGCACCAACCGTTCATGGTCAGCGACGACCACCGCCACAGGAAACCGACATCACCCACGAGAGAGGGGAAGGCGAGATGTTCGCCACGGAAGTGATCACCGAGCTCATCGAGGCGCTCGATTTCGGCCCCGCGTGGGCCGATGCCCGATGCCGGGACGGATCGGGCGCCACCGCGGCGTTGTTCTTTTCCGATCAGATCCCTGACATCGCCCGGGCCAAGGCGATCTGCAGGGAATGCAGCTACACCTCGGCGTGCCTGCAGGGAGCCCTGGACCGAGCCGAGCCGTGGGGCGTCTGGGGCGGGCAGCTCTTCGCCAACGGGAGGATCCTGGCCCAGAAGCGTAAGAGGGGCCGCCCGCCGAAGAACCGGCCCGCGGAGGAAGAGATCGAGGATCTGAGCGCCTGACGATCTGAGCGCCTGACGATCTGAGCGCCTGATCCGCTCGACACAGAGCGGAAACATGCATCCCATAGATTGACCTATAGCCTCAGCGCTCACCCTCGGGGTCGAAGAAGAGCTGCACCTGGTGGACCTCCGGACGGGCCAGCTCGCTCGGAGGGCTCCCCAGTTGCTCGCCCGTCTCCCCCCGGAGCGCTTCTCCGCCGAGTTGCAGCGGACCACCGTGGAGACCAACACCAGCGTCTGCACCACCCTCGATGAGTTGGCTACCGGCCTGGTCATGTTGCGGGACGAACTCGTCTCCGTGGCCGGCGAGGACGGCCTCGGCGTGGCCTCGGTGGGGACCCCGCCGCTGGCGTCGAAGGACGATTTTGAGCTGACGGCCAGCGGTCGCTTCGGGCGCATGCACGAGGATTACCGCCTGCTCGTCGACGAGCAGCTCATCTGCGGCACCCAGGTCCACGTCGGCGTGGACGATCGTGACATGGCCGTCCAGGTGGCTCAGCGAGTCAGCCGCGATCTGCCCCTGCTGCTGGCCCTGTCGGCCAGCTCCCCGTTCTGGCACGGGGTCGACACCGGCTATGCCAGCATCCGCACCATCATCTGGCAGCGGTGGCCCTCTTCGGGCACCACCGGACCTCTGTCGTCGGCTGAGGACTACAAGACGCTCGTCGCCGATCTGATCAGTACCGGCGTCATTGCCGACGCCAAGATGGCCTACTTCGACGTACGCCCCTCCTGGCACGTGCCCACCGTCGAGCTCCGAATCTGTGACGCCTGCCCCCTGGTCGACGACGTGGTCATGATCGCCGGGCTGTTTCGGGCGTTGGTCTCCGCCACCGAGGATGCCGTGGGCCGGGGCGAACCCATGGTGGCAGTGGCGCCGCCGCTGCAGCGCGCCGCCATGTGGCGCGCTGCTCGCAGCGGCTTGGACGGCGGCCTGCTCGACGACGCCCTGCGGCCCAAGCCCATCCCCGCCGCCGAGGCCATCCGAGGGCTGGTGTCCCGGCTGCGCCCTCAGCTCGAGGCCATCGGCGACTGGGACACGGTCGTGGAGCTCTCGGAGGCGTGCCTGAGTCGGGGAAACTCGGCGGATCGCCAACGAGCCGTCTTCGCCGAACACGGCAGCCTCTCGGAGGTGGTGGAGTCGGTGGTGGCCGAGACCCAGGGTTCGTCGGCCGGGCCGTTGGCCTCGGGGGCGGTGCTGCGTCGCTACCCGATGCGGGCCGGCGACGAGGCGTTCATGGCCAATGGCCAGCCTCGCCCCGCCCACCGCGGCATCGTGGAGGCCATCGAGGATCTGGGCATGAACGGCCTGGCTGATCGCTCGGCGCACCGGGACCGGTGGCTGACCTCGGAGGGCATGACCTTCGGCGTCGACGGTGACCACCAGGCGTTTCCGGTGGATCTGATCCCCCGGGTCATCTCCGCCCACGAGTGGAGGATGCTCGACGCCGGCCTCACGCAGCGGGCCCGGGCCCTCGAGCTGTTCCTCGAGGACGTCTATGGCGACGCCGAGTTGCTCGACGACGCCGTCTTGCCGCCGGAGGTTGTCTTTCACTCCCCGGGGTGGCGCGACGAGGCCCGAACGTTGCCCTCCGACGTCCCCCGGGCCCCGGTCATCGGCTTCGATCTGGTCCGCAGCGAGCTCGGGAAGTGGCGGGTTCTGGAGGACAACGTCCGGGTCCCCTCCGGCGCCGGCTTCGCATTCGGCCTGCGCCAGGTCATGGACGAGGTCATGCCCGACCTGGCCCGGCCGGCCGGCCTGCTCGATGCCCATACCTTCCCGGCGTTGCTGCGCCGCACCTTGGTGGCTCACCATGGCTCGGGGGGCGACACCGTGGCCCTGCTGAGCGACGGGACCGCCGACTCCGCGTGGTTCGAGCACCGGCTGCTGGCCGAGCGGGCCGGTTTCCTCCTCGTTGGCGCCGACGAGCTCTGTGTCGAGGAAGGCTTCGTCGTCGCCGGGAAGGGGGTGGAGAAGGCCAGGATCGGGGTGCTTTACCTCCGCGTCGACGCCGAGCTGGCCGATGTCCACCACTCCACGGGCTCTCCGATCGGCGCCGCGTTGCTGGCCGCGGCGTCGGCGGGGACGGTGACGCTGGCCAATGCGCCGGGCAACGGGGTGGCCGATGACAAGGCCATGTACTGCTATGTCCCCGATCTCATTGCCTACTACCTCAACGAGCGACCCCTGATCGACTCGGTGTCGACCTACCGCTGCCGGGACCCCGAGGAGCTGATGGAGGTCTTGGAACGCACCGGGGAACTGGTCACCAAGCCCGTCGACGGCTACGGCGGGATGGGTGTGATGATCGGACCGGCGGCGTCGGCGGCCGAGGTGGCGAGGCGCAGGACCGAGATCGCCACCAATCCCGATGGCTGGGTGGCCCAGGAGCTGGTCTGGCTGTCATCGCATCCCACCTACACCGGCAACGACCTTGAACCGCGCCATGTGGACCTGCGGGCCTTTGTCTACCTGCGGGGCACTGGGCCCGGCCAGGTTGAGCTCGCCGATCTGGCTCTCACCCGGGTGGCGCCGCATGGCAGCATGGTGGTGAACTCGTCGCGCGGCGGGGGCGCCAAGGATACCTGGATCCTTGGCGACGTCGCCATGGCCGGGCCGTGAGCGATCCGGCCTCCGAGCCGGCGGTCGGCAGAGTGGAGGTGGCCACGTGTGCGGCCTGGTAGGCGAGATGCGCTTCGATGGCCTGCGGGCCGACGTCGGCGCCGTCGAGCGGGCCGCCGCCTGCCTGGCGCGCCGCGGTCCCGACGACAGCGGGGTGTGGGCCCGTGGGCCGGTGGCCCTGGCCCACCGGCGCCTCGAGATCATCGACCTCAGCGCGGCAGGGGCGCAGCCCATGATTGACGCCGCGCTGGGCTTGACGGTGGTCTTCAACGGCTGCATCTACAACTACCGCGAGTTGCGGGCCGAGTTGGAGGGGGCCGGCTATCACTTCTTCTCCCACTCCGACACCGAGGTCATCATCAAGGCCTACGCCCGGTGGAACACCGCCTGCGTGGAGCGGCTCGCAGGGATGTTCGCGTTCGCCATCGTGGAGCGCGACACGGGGCGGGTGATCCTGGCCCGGGACCGCCTGGGCATCAAGCCTCTGTACCTCGACCATCGAGCAGCTCGGCTGCGCTTTGCCTCGACGCTCCCCGCGTTGCTGGCCGGCGGAGGCACCGACACCGGCATCGACCGGGTGGCGCTGGCCCACTACATGAGCTTCCACTCCGTCGTGCCCGCACCCCGAACCATCCTCAACGGGATCCGCAAGCTCCCGCCGGCCACGATCCGGGTGGTGGAGCCCGATGGCCGGACCCGGGACCGGCGGTACTGGCATCCGAAATTCACCCGGGACCCGGCCCGCCAAGCTTGGTCCCCCGGCGACTGGCAGGAGGCGCTGGTGGCTGGGCTCCGAGCCGCGGTGGCCCGGCGCATGGTGGCCGATGTTCCCGTCGGGGTGCTGTTGTCCGGGGGCATCGACTCGAGCCTTCTGGTTGCTCTGCTGGCCGAGGCCGGCCAACCGAACCTGACGACGTTCAGCATCGGCTTCGAAGCCGCCGGTGGTGAGTCCGGTGACGAGTTCGAGTACTCCGACCTGGTGGCCGGCCATTTCGCCACCAACCACCACCGCATCACGGTGGACACCAAGCGATTGCTGCCGGGTATCGAGGGTGCCGTCTCGGCCATGAGCGAGCCCATGGTCAGCCACGATTGCGTGGCCTTCTACCTTCTGAGCGAAGACGTCTCGGCCCATGTCAAAGTCGTGCAGTGCGGGCAGGGGGCCGACGAGGTCCTGGCCGGCTACGACTGGTATCCCCCGCTCGCCGCGGTCGCTCGCGCCGACAGCGTCGAGGCCTACGCCTCGGTGTTCTTCGATCGCCGCCACGACGAGTTGGCCAGATTGCTGGCCCCGGAGTGGATGGCCGAAGCCGACTCCACCACCGGATTCATCACCGAACAGTTCGACCAGCCCGGGGCGCAGTCCACTCTTGACGCCGCCCTGCGCAATGACACGCTGGTCATGCTCGTCGACGACCCCGTCAAGCGGGTGGACAACATGACCATGGCCTGGGGCCTCGAAGCGAGGGTTCCGTTCCTGGACCACGAACTGGTGGAGCTGGCCGCTCGCATACCTCCCGAGTTGAAGCTGGCCCACGGTGGTAAGGGCGTGCTCAAGGAGGCCAGCCGGGGGATCGTGCCCGACGCCGTCATCGACCGGACCAAGGGATCCTTTCCGGTCCCGGCCATCCGCCAGCTCGACGGTGCCTTCCTCGAACGGGTGCGCCAGGCGCTGAGCGACCCGGCGGCGCAGGCCCGGGGATTGTTTCGCCGCCAGCCCGTCGAAGCCATGTTGGCGGCGCCCAACGAGACCAGGACGGTGCTCGGGGCCAACGCCTTGTGGCAGCTCGGGCTCCTGGAGATGTGGTTGCAGGCCATGGACATCTCGTGACGACCCAAGAGCCGCCGTGGGCCACCATGGCGCCGGAGGTCGCTGAGCTGGCCCGGTGCCTGGTGGGGGCGGCCGAGTGCTGGGGTCCGACGATGACCTCCGACGCCGGCGGGGTGGCGTTTGTCAGCAACCGCAACGGGAGGCCGCAACTTTGGACTCAGGCCATGCCGGGCCCCGGGGCGCCGCCTGGCGCCACCGCGGTGCCCTTCTGCGATGACCCGGTCCTGTCCGTGCGCTGGTCTCCCGACGGGACGTGGCTGGCCTGTGCGGTGGCCACCGGGAGCGGCGTGCGGACCCAGGTGTGGGTGGTACGTCCCGACGGATCCGACGCCCACTGCGTCGCCGGCTCGCCCGAGCAGCACGCCACCCTCGGACCGTGGCTGCGAGAGGGGCACCGCCTGGTGGTCGCCGTGGTGGGATCGGGAACCGCAGCGACGACTCGCTGTGAGATCGTCGATCCCGCCAGCGGGGAGCGCGAACTGCTGGCCGAAGGTGGACTGCTCCATGTGCTCGACGTGTCCGCCGACGGTCGCTTGGCATTGCTGCGTGACGGTCGGCGGGGCAGCGAGTTCTGTGTCGTGGTCGATCGCCGAGAGGACCAGGACCGGGACCTCCTGCCCTATCCGGGAACCGGGTCCACGCCGGCCGGGCTCTTGCGGCCGGCCCCGGAGGGAGATGCCGAGGCCCTGGTGGCCTACCTGGTGACCGATGCCGGCTGTCCCCGCAGCGAACTGGTTGCCGTGCCCATCGCCGCCAACGGCCGGCGCCGCGAGTCGGGGACGCTGGCCCGGCGCGATGACGGGGAGCTGGAGTGGCTGGATGCCGACGAGACCGGTCGTCTCCTGGTTCTGTCGTGGAATGTCTCCGGTCGCAGCGAGGTAGAGCTGATCGACACCCGATCCGGCGAGCGGCGAGCGGTGGAGAACCTTCCCGGCCAGGTCGTGGCCGGCTGCGTCATGGCCCGCGATGGGCACTGCGTGGTGCTGTGCCTGGAGGGCCCCTCCACTCCCCGTTCCCTCTGGAGGCTCGATACCGCGGACTTGTCTCGGGGCCGGATCGACGACTGCACGTTCACCACCGCCGCACCGCTCATCGAGCCCACCCTCGAGCACGTGGTGGCCCACGACGGCCTGGTCCTGACCGGGTGGTTGTACCGGGTGGCGGACCGGGCCGAGCCCGGACCGGCGCTGATCACCCTCCACGGTGGACCCGAGGCTCAGGAGCGCCCTGCCTTCCATCCCCAGCATCAGGTTCTGGTGGCCGCCGGCATTGCCGTGTTCGCGCCCAACGTGCGGGGTTCGTCGGGTTCGGGGCGAGCCTTCGTGCACGCCGACGAGCGCTTTGGGCGCTTCGATGCCATCGCCGACGTTGCCACCTGCGCGACCTTCCTGGTCGATGCAGGGGTGGCCGACACCGCTCGACTCGGGGTCTCGGGCCGCTCGTATGGCGGATACCTGACGCTGGCCGCCCTGGCCACATATCCGGAGGTCTTTGTGGCCGGCGTCGATATCTGCGGGATGTCGGATCTGGTGAGCTTCTTCGAGCACACCGAGACGTGGATCGGGGCCGCGGCGATCAGCAAATACGGTGACCCCGTCGCCGACCGGCTGTTGCTGCGGGCCCTGTCACCGCTCCGCCGGGCCGAGCGCATCGTGGCCCCCGTCTTGGTCGTGCACGGCGAGCTCGATACCAACGTCCCCGTGGGGGAGGCCACCCAGATCGTCGGCGCCCTTCGGGCCCTCGGCCGCGACGTGGAATACCTGCAGCTCGACGGCGAGGGCCATGAGTACCGCCGGGCATCGTCGCGCCTGGTCCTGCTCGAGGCCGTGAGGAGGTTCCTGATCGAGAGGTTGGCCCCTGCCGCGTTGCTAACCTCGGTCCTTCGGCGGCAGCCGGGCGTATAGCTCAGTTGGTTAGAGCACTGCCCTTACAAGGCAGGTGTCGGGGGTTCGAGTCCCTCTGCGCCCACCAACCAACCAACGACGAGTCGCCCCGGGGTCCGAGGTGGGGATCTTGACAACAGGTTCTCGGCGGTGCGACCCTCGAAGCGAAGGGGGAGACGGTCTCCTCGTTCGCTGTGGCTGGGGGCGAGCGAGACGCTCCCGAACCATCAAGGAGGACGCGGCCCATGACCGACTACGACCCGAGGACGACCACGGGGATTCCCACCGAGCCGGTGGGTTCTCTGCCCAGGCCGACGACGCTGCAGAACACCTACGCGGCCTACGACCAGGGGACAGTCACCAAAGAGCAACTGGCAGCCGAGCAGGACAAGGCCATCCGGGACTCGATCGAGCGGGGCGAGGCCACCGGAGCACCCATCATCTCCGACGGTGAGCAGCGGTGGTCGAGCTTTGCCACCTACGCCCTGGCTGACACGTTGGCCGGCACCGGCCTGGCCAACAATCTGGCCGGTGACGGCGGCCAGTTCTTCGCCATCTTCGCCGACGGTCACAGTCGCCAGTTGCCCCGGCTGACCGGAGGGCCGTTCAAGTATCAGACCTATGCGGCCGACACCCTCAAGCAGTCGATGAAGCAGGCCACCAAGCCTCTGAAGCAGGCCGTGATCGCCCCGTCCATGCTCGACCTGCTCTACCCGCTGAGCTCCGAGGTGCCCGGCTACACCAAGGCGGAGTTCGAGGACGACCTGGTCAACGAGTGCGAGAAGGACATCCGCGCCGCCTTCGAGGCGGGGGCGGCCCGGGTTTCGATCGACTTCACCGAGGGTCGGTTGGCCACCAGAAACGATCCCCGCAACCCGTGGACCGGGGCCGGGATGCTGTCGCATTTCATCGAGTTGAACAACCGGGTCATCGACCGGTTCACGCCCGAGGAGCGGACCCGAATCGGCATCCACACCTGCCCGGGAGGCGACCGCGACTCGGTCCACAGCGCGGACGTGCCCTACAACGATCTGCTGCCGAGCATGTTCCAGATGAACGCCGGCTACTTCCTGATCCAGCTGTCGAGTGAGCGCGACAAGGACCCGGTGTACGAATCGATCGGCAAGTACAGCCGAGACGACGCCAACGGCATCCCGCAGATGGCCTACGTGGGGGTGATCAACCCCCTCAATCCGAGGATCGAGAGCCCCGAGGAGGTCCGCGACGCCCTGGTACGAGCCGCCAACTTCATCCCCAGGGAGCGGCTGGGTTCCACCGATGATTGCGGTTTCTCGCCTTTCAGCATCGACGAGAAGCCCAGTCACGGCTCGCCCGACTTTGCCCGAGACGTCGCCTTCCAGAAGATCGCCAACCGGGTACAGGGCACGACCATGGCCGCCGAGAAGCTCGGAGTGAGCTGAACAGACCCTCGCGACGTGCCGATTCGGCTCAGCGCACCCGCCCGGGCGGGCCGCCCGGGCCGTAGCGGTAGACGACGCGCCCGGCGATCGAGCTGGGAGGCACGAGGCCGAAGCTTCGGCTGTCGGTGCTGGCCGCCTCGTTGTCGCCTCTCACCTCGACCCCGGCGCCCCGGAGGGAACGCACCCGCTTGACCAGCATGCGCTCCGGGGCCCGGGGGTCGGCCACCGCGACGATGCTGCCGACCTCCCATCGGGCAAAGCGGGCCACCACGACCCCTTGGCCCGGAGCGAGCGTGGGCAGCATGCTCGTCCCCACCACCCGGACCCGGAACCACGGCCCCTTGCCACCGGCGATGACGAACCGGCGGACCTGGGTAGGGTGATCACGACGCATGGCCCGTCCTTCGGCATCACTCACCAAGGAGCGCACCCTATGACAACGCTTTCCCGCCTGCTCGGTCTCATGGACCGGATGGTCCCACCGGCCGAGGCCCACGCCCACTGCGACCTGCCCTGTGGTGTCTATGACCCGGCTCAGGCCCGTATCGAGGCGGAGTCGGTCAAGGGCATCATCGAGAAGTTCAACGGGTCGAGCGACGATGTGTTCAAGACCCGGGCGGTGGCCATCAAGGAAGAGCGGGCCGACCTGGTCAAGCACCACCTGTGGGTGCTGTGGACCGACTACTTCAAGCCTGATCACCTGGCCAAGTACCCCGAGCTGCACGAGCTGTTCTGGAAGGCCACCAAGGCCGCCGGTGACGCCAAGAAGAGCACCGACGTCAAGGTGGCCGACGATCTGCTCGCCCAGATCGCCGAGATCGACAAGATTTTCTGGGAGACCAAGAAGTAGCCCCTGACGGGCGCCGGATCGGCCAGGCTGGGAGCATGGTAGAGACGACCGACCTGGGCGGCCGCAACCCGATGCAGGCGCTGGCGTCGCTGGTTCGAGGCGAGGGCGCCAGCAGTGCTCCCCGGCATCGAAACGTGCACGGAACCACGTCTCGCGCCATCGTGCTGGGTGCCGGCGACGGCCTCATCACCAACGTCTCGTTGATCCTGGGAGTGGCCGGGGCCAGTGCCGCGGCCGCTCCGGTGCGCCTGGCCGGCATTGCCGGCGTGTTGGCCGGCGCCTTTTCCATGGCCGCCGGCGAACTGGTGTCGGTTCGTGCTCAAGACGAGTTGGTGCAGCGCGAGATCGCCATCGAGCGCGACGAGTTGGCCAACGAACCCGAAGCGGAGCAGAGGGAGCTGGCCGCCATGTACCGCCAGCGGGGGGTGCCGGCCGGTGACGCAGACACCGTCGCCGCCATCTTGTCGCGCAACGCCAAGCTGGCCCTTGACACCCACACCCGCCTCGAGCTCGGTATCGACCCCGACGCCGGGGGCTCGGCGTGGCAGGCCAGCGTGGCCTCGTTCGCTTCCTTCGCCGTCGGTGCCTTCCTGCCCCTCATCCCGTGGCTGTTTTTCGGGGGGGGCAGAGCGGTGGTCATCTCGGTGATCATCGGTGTCGTCGCCTCGCTGGTATTGGGGGCGGCCATAGGGGTGGTGACCGCCCACGGGGTGCTGCGCACCGCCATCCGCCAGCTGACGGTGGCCGCCATCGCCGCCGGGATCACCTTCGGGGTGGGAAGCGCATTGGGCGTGAGCACATCTTGAGTGGATGCCCGGCGCTGAGGGTCGGGGCCGGCTGAGCGTGACAGACATCGCCACGTGACCACCATCGAGCGTCGTCACCTGGTGGTCGGCGCCTTGGTGGCCGAGGGTGGGGAGGGCAAGGTCCATCGCGTCGCCGGGCGCCCCGACGTCCTCTACAAGGCCTACCGCCGTCCCGTGGCCCTCGACGCCGTGGCCCCCCTCTTGGCGTGGCGGGACCGACTCCGCCAGGCCGACCCGGCCATGGCCGCACGGGTGGCGGCCTCGACGTCGTGGCCTTCGGCGGCTGTGGTAGCCGACGGCGGCGCCGACTCCCGGCCGGCGGGCTCGGCGGTGACGGTGAGCGGTCTGGTCATTCCCCGGGCCCCGGAACGCTTCTCGCTTCGCCACCGCGACGGGGTCAGCCACCTGGCCACGCTCAGCTATCTGGCCGCCGACCCCCAGCAGCGATCCACGGCCTACGGCGTGGCCCTGCCACCTGCCGCGTCCGTGGCCCGGATCGGCCTGGTCCACGCCCTGGCCCGGGTGCTCGAGGCATTTGCCTCGGGTGCCACCACCATGGCCCATGGCGACCTGTCCACCAAGAATGTGCTCTGGTCGCTGAGCGACGGCCCCGAGGTGTACCTGCTCGACTGTGACGGGGGACGGCTCTTCGGCCCCGACGGCCAGGCCCTCGATGCTGGTCACCGGGCGCAGGTAGCCACCCCGAACTGGGAGGATCCGGCGGGCACGGACCTCGGCCCTCTCTCCGATCGCTACTCACTGGCCCTGATCTTCCTGCGGGTGGTGGGTGCGGGCCACTACCCCATCCAGGCCCGCCAGAAGCGGGGGGAGATCCTGGAGATCGACGTGGAGGTGCCCCCATGGGGCCGGCGCAGCCAGCGCTTGAGCCGCGACGCCGAGGTGTGGGATCTCTGCAGCCGGGGCCTGGGGGTGAAGGATCCAGGCGCCCGCCCCGATGCGTCGGCGTGGGTCAGGGTCCTGGAGGCCACCTTGTCGGCCATGGGCGCGCCGGTGGTGATCGATGCCGTGGCTGCGGCCCAGGGGGGAGGCGCAAGGAGGTCCCGGGAGCCGGCGCCAGGCGATGGGGTCGAGGCGGGCGACGAGGCCGCCACGGAGGTGGCTGACCGGGAGGTGGCCGTCAGGGACGTGACCGTGCGGGCCGTCACCGCCGAGGTCCGCCCCTCGCAACGGCCGCCCCGCCCCGTTCCGCTCCCGAGGCGCGAGGTGTTCACCCCCGCCGCGGCCAGCTCCGCTCCGCTGGTGGCGCCCTTCGGGGTCAGCGCCGGGGCCCCGGTCTTTGCCCAGGTCACCAAGGCCCTGCGGACCACCTGGCGGTGGTGGCTGCTGGTCCACCGGCGCACGGGCCGAGCGCTGCGCTCCTCGGGACGGCGGTGGCGGGGCCTGCGGCGCCTGGCCTTTTGTGCTGCCCTCGACGCCACCATGGCCTGCGTGGCCCTCTTCGGGGTGGCCATGATGGTGAGCCCTTTCCTGGGGATCTGAGGGGCTTCGCTCTCGCTTTGATTTCCGGCCTCCGCTACCTTGCTGGTGTGATGTCGCCCGACGCCGTGGGGGTCGAGGAGCGCTACGCCGTCTTCCCCTTCTATCTCTGCCTGGACGTTTCGGCGTCCATGAGCGGCGACCCGATCGACGGGGTCAACACCCAGATGCCCCGGTTGCGCCACGCCATTGGTGAGGACCCGGCCATCGCCGAGGTGATCCGCTTCGCCGTGGTGACGTTCAGCGACGTGGCCCGCACGCTGCTCCCCCTCAGCGACTTGAGCATGGTGGAAGATGTTCCCACGGTGGCCGCCCAGGGCCGGACCTCCTACGGGGTAGCCTTCGGGCACCTTCGCACCATCATCGAGGCCGACTACCACGCCAGCCGGGCGGCGGGGGACCGGTGGTACCGGCCTGCGGTTCTCTTCGTCTCCGACGGGCGGCCCACCGACGACGAGGAGAGCTGGCGCGCCGCCCACCAGCGGCTGGTTTCGCCCGGCTGGAAGCGCCACCCCAACATCTTGGCCTTCGGTTTCGGCGATGCCGACCCCGAGGTGCTCAAGGTGGTGACCGAGGGCAAGGCCAACCGGGCGTTCATCGCTGCGGAGGGCGCGGAGCCGGCCCGGGTGGTCCCCGAGCTGATGGCCGGTTTGGTGTCGTCGATCGTCAGCTCATCGGCCAGCGTGGCGCGGGGGGAGGCGGAGTTGGTGCCGCCCGTGGTGGCGTCCATGACCCCGATACCCGTCGACCAGCTCGACTGACATCGGTGAGCGCGGCGTCCTTCGGACGACCGTCGCTGGCGTCGTCGGCTCCTTGGCGCCTCCGGGACCGCGGCGGGTCATCCGACGCCGGCGTCCGCGCCGAGTCGGGGGACCTCCCCGGATGGGCGCTGCGGGCGGCGACGGTGACGGGCGTTCGTCACCGTCTGGCAGGCCTGGGCAATGACGACGCCTTCGCGTGGCGCGTCGGCGCGCCGGCGCTGATGGTGGCGGTGGCCGACGGGGTGGGAAGCGTCGCCGGATCGGGCTCGGCCGCCGCCCTGGCTGTCGCCGCGGCCGTAGGACCGGCCGCCGACGGGGGTGGCCTACCGGCCCTGGCGGCGGCCAATCGGGCCGTGGCCGAAAGGGAAGGGGCGACCACCCTGGTGGTCGCCGTCATCGGCGCCGACGGGGTGGTGGAGGCAACCCGGGTGGGCGACAGCAGCGCGTTCGTGCTCGACTCCGGACGGTGGCGGGAGTGTTTCGCCATGGGGCCGGGAGACGATGACGCCGTGGTGTCCACGGCCACGGTGGCCCTGCCGTCACCTGAGCCGAAGTGGGAGGCTGTGGCGTTTCGACTGGTCCCGGGCCAGGCCCTGATCCTGGTCACCGATGGGGTGGCCAACCCGTTGCGCGATGGTCCCGACACGGTGGCTCCGGCGCTGGCCGCGGCGCTGGCCTCCCCACCGGAAGCCATCGTGCTGGCCGGAATGGTCGACTTCTCCCGGCAGGGCTGCCACGACGATCGCACCCTGCTCGGGATCTGGCCCCGCTCCGACGCCGGGGCGTCGGAGCCATCGTGGTGACACCGCCCCTGGGGGCGGCGATACTGGGAGGGTGACTTCCGTGCCGGCCGCCTCGGAGCACCGATCAGCCAGTGACGACATCCGCCTTCTTGGTCGGCTGCTGGGCGAGGTCATTGCCGAGGAGGCCGGCGCCGAGGTCTACGAGGTGGTCGAACGCATCCGCCGCTCGGCCACCGGGGCGCGTCGGGGCCGGACCGAGGTGCAGTTGGTCCCCCTCCTCGACGGGTTGGACGACGAGCTGACCGTGCCGGTGGTCCGGGCGTTCAGCCAGATCTCCCTTCTGGCCAACATCGCCGAGGATGTGGCTGAGAACCGCCGCTACCGCAGCTGGCGCGTCGGGGGCCGCCGGGGCGGGCCCCGAACCCTGCACCACACCATCCGCGGGATCCTCGACGGTCCGACCACCCGCCAGGAACTGGCCGCCATCGTGTCGCAGTTGGAGGTTGGCCCCGTGCTCACCGCCCATCCCACCGAGGTGCGCCGGCGCACCTCGCTGGATCGATCCCGGCGCATAGCCGGCCTGCTCGAGGAGCGGGACCGAGGTCTCCACCACGACGACGACGACGATCGCCGGGACTGGGAGGCGGCGCTTCGGGTGGAGATCCTCAGCTTGTGGCAGACCGATATCCTGCGCCCGACGCGGCCCCGGGTCAGCGACGAGATCGACACCGCCCTTCGCTACTACGACCTGTCCCTCTTCGAGGAGGTGCCGCGCCTCCATGCCGACCTGGCCAAAGAGCTGCGTGATGTGGGCGTGGACCTGGCTGGAGAGCGGCCGGTGGTGCGCATGGGAACTTGGATCGGCGGCGACCGCGACGGCAACCCCTTTGTCACCGCCGAGGTGCTCGACTATGCGGTGGACCGCCAGGCCACCGCCGTGCTCGGCCGGCATCTGAGCGCCCTGCGGAGCCTGGCCATCGAGTTGTCGATGTCGACCGAGCTGGTTCCCATCACCGCCGAGGTGCACGCGCTGGCCGAGCGGTCGGGTGACGATTCGCCACTTCGGACCCAGGAGCCTTATCGCCGGGCCTTCAACGGCATGCACGCCCGGTTGGCGGCCACCGCTCGGGCGGTCCTGGGCTCGGTTCCCGGCGTCGCCCCCCGCGTCGAGCGACCGGCCTACGCGTCGCCCGACGAGCTGGTCGCCGACCTGCGGGCCGTGGAGGCGTCTCTGGCCGGACACGGGGCAGCCGCCCTGGCCGACGCCCGGGTGGCGCCTCTTCGCCGGGCGGTCGAGGCGTTCGGTTTCCATCTGTGCTCCATGGACCTGCGCCAGAACTCCGACGTCCATGAGGCAGTGGTGGCCGAGTTGCTGGCCGTGGCCGGCCAATGCGCCGACTATGCGGCCTTGAGCGAGGACGACCGGGTGAGCCTCCTCGCCGGCCAGTTGCGTCGTGGTCGGCCGCTGAGCTCCCCGGAGAGCGCCTATGGCGAGGTGACGTCGTCGGAGCTGGCCATCGTGGGGCGGGCAGCGGCGGCCATCGCCGCCTATGGCCCGAAGGTGGTGCCCCACTACGTGATCTCCAAGTGCACCTCGGTCAGCGACCTGCTCGAGGTGGCCATGATGCTCCGCGAGGTTGGGCTCTGCCGCCGGGGCGACGACGGGGTGGTCTGCGACATCATGGTGGTGCCCCTCTTCGAGACGGTCGACGACCTGGCCGCCGCCGGCGATGTGCTCGCCGCCCTCATGGACCTCGATGTGTGGCGCTCCATGGTGGCCCACGCCGGCAGTTGGCAGGAGGTCATGGTCGGCTACTCCGACTCCAACAAGGACGGGGGCTACCTCACCTCCAACTGGGCCCTCTACCGCGCCGAGTCGGAGCTGGCATCCGCCGCTCGATCCTGTGGGGTGCGCCTCCGGCTCTTCCACGGCCGGGGGGGAGCGGTGGGCCGGGGTGGGGGTCCGGCCTATGAGGCCATTGTCTCGCAGCCCCCCGGCAGCGTCCAGGGCCAGCTACGCGTCACCGAGCAGGGTGAGGTCATCGCCGCCACCTACTCCGACGTCGACCATGCCCGCCGCGGTCTCGAGGCCCTGGTCGGCGCCACGCTCGAGGCCACGGTGGCCGCCCGGAGCGGCCACAGCGAGGTCGGTCCCCGAGACCTGGCCGTCATGGACGAGCTGTCGGCCCTGGCCCATGAGGCCTACCGGGACCTGGTGTATGGGACCGAAGGCTTCGTCGAGTGGTTCCGCACGGCCACGCCGGTGCGCGAGATCGCTGAGCTCAACATCGGCAGCCGCCCGGCGTCGCGCACCGCATCCGACCGGCTGGAGGACCTCCGGGCCATCCCCTGGGTGTTCTCCTGGAGCCAGTGCCGGCTCATGCTGCCGGGCTGGTACGGGGCGGGCAGCGCGGTGGACTCGTGGATCGGCGACGACGACGACCGGCGTTCGCAGCTCGTCGAATTGCACGGTAGGTGGGGGTTCTTCCGCTCCGTGGTCGACAACATGGCCATGGTCCTGGCCAAGACCGACCTCGACATCGCCGCTCGCTACAACGAGTTGGTCCCCGACATCGCGCTGCGCGGCTCCATCTGGCCTCGGTTGGTGACCGAGCATGGCCTTGCCCTCGATGCCGTCACCACCCTGACCGGGCGGGCTGTGGCGCTCGGGGAGCGAAGCGACCTGGCCCGGTCCCTCACCAACCGCATCCCCTACCTCGATCCGCTCAACCACCTGCAGGTGTCGTTGCTGCGTCGCTGGCGAGGGGGCGAGCAAGACCGCCTCGTCGAGAACGGCATCAAGCTCACCCTCAACGGTCTGGCCACCGGGCTGCGCAACAGCGGCTGAGCAAGTCGAGTTGGCTCACCCCGAAAACGGCGACCACGACGATCGCCCGATCTCGTCGATGTGGCGGTCCACCCGGGCACCATGGAGCGCAGTGCGCTCGACCACGAAGCCACCGCCCGGGATGAAGCCGGCCACGATGATGCCGAGCGTGGTGAACAGGCTCCAGTGCAGCCGGGCCCGAACGATGAGCACCAGGATCACGTAGCCGGTGAACACCGTCCCGTGCAGCGATCCGAGGATGGCCACGGCCAGCTTGGCACCATGCCCCGTCTCCTTGACGACCGTGGCCACCAGCAGGGCCAAAAACATCGTCGCCTCCCAGAAGGCGAACCGGCGCAGGAGGCGGATCTGTCTCACATCGGCAAGCTAGCGGCGCGGCGATGGCTTTGTGGCCAACGGGTACCATTGCCGCCTCGTGCGCCGGCTCTTTCGCTTCGTGGTCACCCTGATCGCCGCCGCCGCCGTGTTGGCGGCGGGGATCACCGGGCTGGTGGCCGCAGGGGTGGGCGTCATCAATCGGGCCGCAGTGGCCCAGGCCGCCCTCCTCCCACCTCTCGCTCCTGCCCCCCTCGAGCCATCGATTGTCTACGCAGCCGACGGCACC
>JAABUQ010004178.1_pt1 | contig 25062 bp, 26 predicted proteins | sample 5560001 | NCBI WGS metagenome assembly JAABUQ01 (sample SAMN10711888, study PRJNA513371) | rock metagenome | isolation source: Antarctica rocks | place: Antarctica: Victoria Land, Finger Mt nord | collected 2015-12-18
GCAACTGGCAACTGGCAACTGGCAACTGGCAACTGGCAACTGGCAACTGGCAACTGGCAACTGGCAACTGGCAACTGGCAACTGGCAACTGGCAACTGGCAACTGGCAACTGGCAACTGGCAACTGTTACCCCTCCCCCAATGCACGGTCTCCCTCCGCGGCGAGGCCTGGGCCGAGCGGCCCAAGGGCGTCTCGCGCGGCGGCGAAGAGGTCCGCCACGGCGTCCGCGGCGCCGGGACCGGAGGTCATGGCGTCGAGCAGGACGGAGAGCCGTCCGATCAGCGCCGTGATCGCCGCTGGCGCGTGGCGGTTGAGGGCCAGGAGGTCGCCGTAGAGGCGCGGGTCCTGGCGCAGGATGCGCGCCATCAGGGCCAGTTGCAGGCGCAGGGTCGGGCTAGCCCAGGCCAGCGGGTCGGGGCCGGGCAGGCCGTCCAGCACAAGCGGCGCCAGCGCGATCCCGACCCCATGCAGCAGCGCCTGGGCAACCGCCATCGCGCGGTCGTGCTCCTGGGGGGTGGTGGCGACGATGACCGCTCCCTGGCGGCGCAAGAGGTCGAACAGCCAGTTCTGCCAACGCGCGGAGACCGGATAGGCGGGTGCAGTGGTCCCGTGGGGTGGTGCAGCCACGGCCAGGGTTGCGCCACGTAGGCTGCGCCGGCCCGGCCCAAAGAGGGGATGGAGCAGGAAAGGGTGGCCTGTGCAGCGTTCCAGCGAGGGCAACGCCAACTCCATCAACGAGCCCAGGCTGGCTAGCGCCGCGTCGGGCCGCACGAGGGGCGCGAGCTCGGCCAGCACGGCCGGCGTCGCGCGAAGCGGTACCGCCACCAGGACAAGATCGCATCGCGCGGCCAGGTCGGAATTGGTTAGATCGGTCCCGCGGTCGCTGACCAGCGTCGGCGCCCCGGCCGCGGCGAGCAGGCGTCCGAACAGCCGGCCGATCCCGCCCTGTCCGCCCACGATCCCGACGGTCGGCGCCGTGTCAACGTCCACAGGTCGCGCGCCTCCATTCCCCCTCACCCCCCGACCCCCTCTCCCTCAAGGGGCGAGGGGGAGGAAGAGTCGTCCCTGCCCCATCATGGCGTCCGCGTCCTGCTCCTCTCTCCCGCAGCAGGGAGAGCCGGTTGGGCTGTCGGCTCCGCGGAGCCGACAGCCCAACCCGCATGGGGCGGGGGTGAGGGTTGCTACGGCGCCAGGACGTTCGCGTGCTCCTCGACCCTGGCTCGCCGGGGCTCTTTCTCCTGCGACGGCGACGTATAGACCGGCTGGAGCCACGCCGCGTAGGCGCGGTTGACGCCACGCACCACGTCGAAATAGGCCTGTTGCAGGGCCAGGGTGAGCGGCCCGACCTTTCCCGAGCCAATGCACCGCTTGTCGATCTCGGTCACGGGCGAGACCTGCGCGCCCGTCCCGCACAGGAACACCTCGTCGGCCGTGTACAACTCGGTGCGCTGCACCGCGCGCTCGACGGTCGGCACGCCCAACTCGGTGCGCGCGATCTCGATCAAGGTGGCGCGGGTGATGCCCTCCAGCACGTTGTCCGACACCGTCGGGGTGTAGAGAGTACGGCCTTTAATGATGAACAGGTTCTCCGCGCTGCCCTCGGAGGCGCTGCCGTTCTCGGCCAGCATAATGGCCTCGTCGTAGCCGTTCACCAGCGCCTCGTGCTTGGCCAGGGCGGCGTTGATGTAGGCGCCGGTCACCTTGGCGCGCGGCGGGATGGCATTGTCGCTGGTGCGCCGCCACGAGCTGACGCAGCAGCGGATGCCGTTATCGATGTCGATGTAGTTGCCCATCGGCTGGCAATACATCAAGAAGTCGTCGTCCACGCCGGTCATGCTGACCCCGATGCCCAGCCCGCTCTTGTAGGCGATGGGGCGGATGTAAACATCCTGCTGGAAGCCGGAGCGGCGCAGGATCTGCAAGCCAATCTCGTTGAGGTCGTCAACGCTGTAGGGTAGGTCGATGGCCAGGATACGGGCTGAATTGTGCAGGCGCTCGAAGTGCTCGCGCATGCGGAAGACGTAGAGTTGCTCCTCGGCGGCGTTCCAGTAGGCGCGAATGCCCTCGAACGTGCCCGTCCCGTAATTGAACGCGTGCGTCATCACGCTGATCTTGGCCTCGGCCAGCGGTACGTACTCGCCGCCGAAGAATGCGGCGCCCTTCATCTCTGCTGCCATAGGTCGATTTTGATCCTTATGCATAGTCGTTAGTCAGTAGGTAGTAGCAGGGTCCGTCCGAAGCGACGGGCGGCGTGCTGGGCGAAGCGGTCGCCCACCGCGACCGGATCCGGCGCGTGCCCGAGCACCCGTTCCATCGAGGTCATCACGGTCTCGGGATGGCCGCACGGGTTGATCAGCCCAAAATACGAGAGATCCGGCGCCACGTTGAGGGCCATGCCGTGCATCACAACCCAACGCTTGAGCGCCAGCCCGACCGAGGCGATCTTGTGGCCGCCCGTCCAGACGCCGCGCTGTCCCTCTATCAACTCACCGGCGATGCCGAAGTCCGCCAGCGTCAGGATGATCGTCTGCTCCAGGCTGTCGACCAGCCAGGCGATGGATCGCTCGGCGCCCTCCAACTTCATAATGGGGTAGGCGACCAACTGCCCCGGCCCGTGGAACGTGACCTCGCCGCCGCGGTCAATGCGCTCCACCGTGGCCCCGCGCGCGGCGAGGATCGCGCGCGGGACCAGGATATGCTCCTCGCTCGAGTTGCGGCCCAGCGTGTAGACGGGCGGGTGCTCGAGCAGGAGCAGCGTGTCGATCTCTTCCCCGGCCGCGCGCGCGGCAGCGAGACGTTTCTGCAGCTCCCAGGCCTGCGCATAGGGCATCAGACCCAGCCGCCGCACGGCCATGCGCGCCATGGCGGACGCAACGGCGCTGTGCATATGTCCCTTGTCCCCCTTTCCCCGGTGACACGACGTTGTGTATAAGGGTTAAGCGGCGGAATGCTGCCTGGGGGCAACGCGTCGTCGGATGTCAGATAGCGGGATGTTATTTGAAGAGTTTATTGAGACCCAGGCTGGAGATAGCCTTGGAGATGCCGTCAATGAAGTTTTCCATGGGGTGCAGCACGGCCCGGAACACCACGATGCCGATCACGACCACCACCAGGAACTCGATCAGGATCAACGTCTCTTCCGAGAGGATATAGGCCTGTGCCCCCTCCAGGACGCGAACGAAGGTATTGGGCGGCCGCACCTGCACGACAGGCGGTTCCTGGCGCGCCCGCACAACTGGCGGCGCCACCGTGGCGGCGCGCCGTGGGCCTCCTGGCTGCCCCACTTGCGGCGTCGTCTGTTCCATGCGCACTTGCTCCTTCAGATGAGCCATTAGCTATGAGTGATGAGCCAATGAGCTGTCGGTCGTTCAGCCGTTACACTGGTGTCAGTATACGCTAATGGTTGATACCCAGCAGCCGCGGTTCGCCGCGACGCCGCGGCCATACCGGCTCCCTTCATAAGATACGGAAAATGACCCGAACCCCCAACCATCGCCTACTTGCTCGACTAAAGCCTGCGGGCGCGGGCGCGCGGCAAACCATGGGCCGACCGCAGCGGTATTTTCGACTGGGAGAGGGCAGATGAACATGAGTATACGCAGTTCGGAAGACGATTATGGTCCCCCGTCGGGCATTGACACCATGGACCATCTACTGGCGTGGTTGGATGCCGGGGTGTCCGCCGATGTCGAGCGGGTGTGGCTGGGAACGGTCAGGCTCAGCAAGGACGCGGCCCATCTTCTGGCGGCGTCGCCTCTCCTCAGCCGGATACGCACGCTCAGCATGGGTGGGATCATGGACATGGACGACATCGAGGCAGACGACATCGTGGTGACGCTGGTTGGCTCGCCCTATCTCATGGACTTGCAAGAACTGGATCTGGACGGCGTCATGATCACCGCTGAGGGAGTGCATGCGCTCGCCGCCAACCCGTCACTAAGCCGCCTGACTGCGCTTCTTCTTGGCAACAATGCGGTTGACGACGATGGTCTCCGCGCCCTAGCCACATCACCCTACCTGGCCGCGCTCAGGCGGCTCGACCTGCACAACAACCAAATTGGCGACTGGGGAGTCCAGGCTCTCGCGCGGTCACCTACGCTGACGAACCTAACGTGGCTGAGCATTGCCCACAACAAGGGAGTGTCCGACATCGGCATCCAGGCGCTGGCACTATCATCGGTGCGGGAGCGGCTGCAAGGCCTCGACGTTCACGACACGCGCATCACCGATGCAGGGGTGCGAGCGATTGCCGCGTCCGCACGCCTGCGACAGCTCGAATGGCTCGACTGTTGTAATGGGATCACAGACGAGGGAGCGCGGGCCCTGCTCGCATCCTCCAACTTACCCAGCCTAACCAAACTCTGCATTATAGGGAGGACACTCGACGCCGACGTGCTGAAGAAACTGGAGGCGCGCTTTGGCGCGGGCCTCAAGCGATTCATCTCAGGAGAGTAGAGTAAAGACGCCATTGATTCATTCGATGGACCTCGTTATCTTTATCGGCCTGCAGGCCACGGGCAAGAGCACCTTCTATCGCGCGCGCTTCGCCGCGACGCATGTGCTGGTGAGCAAGGACCTCATGGGCCGCGGCGGCAAGCGCAAGGGCGCGTCGAAATCCGCGCGCCAGGCGGAGCAGGTGATGTCCGCGCTGGCCGCGGGCCGCTCCGTCGTAGTCGACAACACCAACCCGACGCCGGAGGACCGCGCCGACCTCATCGCCCTGGCGCGCGCGCACGAGGTCTGGGTCGTCGGATATCTCTTCACGTCGCCCCTCCGGGACGCGCTGGAGCGCAACCGCGCCCGCGCCGGCAAAGCGCGCGTGCCCGACGTCGCCTTGTTCGCCACGCGCAAGCGGCTGGTCCCGCCCTCCTACGCCGAGGGCTTCGACGGGCTCTACAGCGTGCGCATCGCGCCCGAAAGCGGGGACGGGTTCGAGGTGCGAGAGATCGATGCGACACACGCCTAATACCAGCTGCCGCGTCTGTCCCCCTCCCTTGACTTAAACCGCGCTTCACGTCGTATGCTACTGTGCAGGAGACTGTCGAGGCAACCTGGCTGACCCGATGGCAAAGGTGGCGCGGGCGTTGAGTTGATCGCGCTCGGCCCACACGCGCTCGGTCTCTTTGACGACCTCCTCGCAGACGAGTTTCATACTCGGCGGAAGGGCAGGTGATGAGGGCTGCGCCATTACGTCTCCTTCGACGGTCTACGCATAACAGTTCGACACCCATCTTAACAGATATCACCAGATATAGTCGTCTTCGCTGCGCTGCACGGCAGTGAGTACTAGTGAAAGCGAGCTACGGTATCATCACGATGGTTGGCGAATGAAGAGTGTCGAAACTGTTAAGGATAGATAGGCCGAACATGATAGGCGCGGAGGGCAGAGAGCGGTTATGGACGACAACAGCTACGAGGTCTGGTCGCCGGGCGGCTACATATTACAAAGCGGGCAGACGCTGCCCGACGCCCGCCTGGCCTATGTGACGCACGGCACGCTGAATGCGGCGCGGGACAACGCGATCGTCTTCCCCACCTGCTACGCCGGGCGGCACGGGGACAACGCGTGGCTGATCGGCCCCGGCAAGCCGCTGGACACGGAGCAGTACTTCGTCGTCGTCCCCGACATGCTGGGCAACGGCATCTCCTCGTCGCCCAGCAACACCCCTCTTCCCCATGACCGCATGCGCTTCCCCCACGTGACGATCCTGGACAACGTGACGCTGCAGCGGCGGCTGCTGCGCGCGCACCTTGGCGTTGCCAGGGTCCAGTTGGTGGTGGGTTTCTCCATGGGCGCGCAGCAGGCCTACCAGTGGGCGGTCAGCTATCCCGACGACGTTGCGCGCATCGTGGCCATCTGCGGCACGGCCACGTGCGCGCCCCACAATTGGGTGTTCCTGGAGGGCGTCACCGCCGCGTTGCGGGCCGACGCGTCCTGGCAGGACGGCGACTACGAGAACCCGCCCGTCACTGGCCTCAGGGCGCTGGGGCGCGTCTGGGCCGGCTGGGGCCTCTCGCAGGCCTTCTACCGCGCCCACGCCTACGAGCAGTTGGGCTACTCCACGCTGGAGGACTTCCTGACCGACGAGTGGGACAAAGGTTTCCTGGACTGGGACGCCAACGACTTGTTATCCATGGCCTGGACGTGGCAGCACGCCGCCGTCGGTAACACGCCCGGCTTCGACGGCGACGCGGCGCGGGCGCTGGGCTCGATCCGCGCCCGCACCCTGACCATGCCCTGCCAAACCGACCTCTACTTCCCGCCCGAGGACAGCGCCCTGGAGGCGGCCCAGATTCCCGGCGCCGAGTTGCGCGTCATCCCCTCTATCTTCGGCCACCGGGCCGGCGGCGGCGGCGTGCCCACCGACAACGCCTTTATCGAGAGCGCCGTCCGCGAGTGGCTTGCCATCGGCGGATAGGACGCGGCGCGACCAGTGCGCGCCGCTTACCTGGCACTTGGCGAGCTCGAACGTCGTGGGGTACGCCGTGAAGTCGACCTGCTTATTGACCGCGTAGAGCGATCGCGGCGCGCACAGGAAGAGCGCCGACGCATGATCGTGAACGAACCGATCGATGCGGTTGGCCATCAGGGCCAGCTGTACTTGGGAGGTCCGGCGCACGAACTCCGCGTACAGCGTCTCGAAGGCGGGGACGACGGGACCGGCACGGTACTCGCCGGTCGCGCCGACGACGGCGTGGTGCAGTTCGAGCGTCGGCGCGTCCGCGGTCTGCGTGGTCTGCTCCAGGAGGAAGATATCCTACTCCCGCGGACGCGCCTTTTCCGCCAGGCGGCGCCGCGCACAACTCCTCCTCGCCTCGGTAGACGGCTACCTCGACGTCGATGCCGAGCGCCTCGCGCAGATCGGCGGCGACCGCTAGCCTGCATTATGCACGAGGAGACCAGGACGGTTGCTGCCCACGCACCGGTCATGACTAATCCAGGCTAGGGCGCTATCGATTCGCGGCTATGTGAGAGCCTGGGCCAGGACCTCTGGGGCGACGTTGCCGCCGCTGAGGACGAGCGCGACGGGGCCGTCGCCCGGCGGGAGTAGGCCCTGCAGGACGGCGGCGACGGCGGTGGCCGCCGAGCCCTCGATGGCCAGGTGCTCGCGCAGCAGGGTCTCGCGGATCGCCGGCAGCAGCGTCTCCTCGGGCGTCAGGTCGACCGCGACGCCGAGCGCGCGGCACAGGTCGAGGGCGTGCTGGCAGGTCTCGCCGGCCAGGCCGTCGGCCAGCGTGGGCAGGTACTCCACGAGCGTCAGGCGACCGGCCCGCAGGGCGTCGTGCAGCGCGGAGGTGCGGTCGCTCTGCACGCCAAGCACCCATGGGCGCGGTGGGACGTCCGCCATGGCCGCGGCCACGCCGACGATCAGGCCGCCGCCGCCCACGGGCACGACGATGCCCGCTATATCCGGCTCGTCCGCCAGGATCTCCAGGGCCAGCGTGCCCTGCCCGGCCATCACGTCGGGATGGTCGTAGGCCGAGGCGTAGATGGCGCCCGTCTCGCCGGCCAGGCGCTCGGCGTAGGCGTGCGCCTCGTCGTAGCCGTGGCCGTGCCGGACGACCATCACCAGTGGACCCCAGCTTGCCGTCCGCTCGACCTTGACGTTGACGGCGTCGAGCGGCAGCACCACGGTGGCGCGGATGCCCAGCCTGTTAGCGGCCCAGGCCAGGGCCTGCCCATGGTTCCCGGCCGACGCCGTGACCACGCTACGCTCGCGCTCGCTCGGCGAGAGTCCCAGCAGGAAGTTGAGGGCGCCGCGCGCCTTGAACGAGCCCGTCTCCTGCAGGTTCTCGGCCTTGAGCAGGATGGGCCGGCCGGCTGCCTGGGAGAGCCAGCGCGAGGGCAGCAGCGGCGTATGCCGCACCTGGCCGCACAGGCGCTCGTGCGCCGCGCGGACATCTATGCGTATACGCCTGAGATCATCGGCATCGGGACCTGAATCGTACATCATGCCAGGTACTATCTGCTTGCTTTCCTGCCCTCGGCCGTGAGCCATCAGTGGTCGGGCGTGAGCTCATCGTCATCCCGCATGGCGTCATGCTGCAACTGGCGCAGCCTCTCTTCGAGCTCGGCGATCCGTTCGTCGCACGCTACCCTGGGTTATTGACCGCGTTGGTGCTGCCGCTACGGAAGCCGTCCAGGTCGAGCGTGACGAAGCGGTAGCCTAGCTCGTGGAGTTTGGCCGTGATCTGCGCGCGCACCTCCGGCCGCACCAGGATGGGCAGGCTGGCCGCGTCGACCTCGATGCGCGCGGTAGTGTCGTGTGAGCGGACGCGCAGGTCGTGCACGCCAAAGCCGCGGATAAAGCGCTCCGCCTCTTCGATCATACGTAGTGCCTCCGTGGTGATGGACTGTCCATGCGGGATGCGCGAGGAGAGGCAGGCCATGGCCGGCTTGCTCCAGGTTGGCAGTCCCAACTGGCGCGAGAGCTGCCGGATCTCGCCCTTGTGCAACCCTGCCTCTAGCAGCGGCCCGCGCACCTCCCATTCGCCGGCCGCGGTCTGGCCCGGCCGGTGGTCGCCCACGTCGTCGGCGTTGACGCCGTAGACGAGGTGCGCCAGACCTAACTCGTCGGCCAGCGGGCGCAGCTTGGTAAACAGCTCGGTCTTGCAGTGGTAGCAGCGGTTGGCGTCGTTGGTGCGGAACGCCGCGCTGAGCATCTCCTCGGTCTGCACCGCGATCAGGCGCACACCGATTAGTTGTGCCAGGCTGTTGGCCTCGCGCAACTCGTCGGCAGGGAGCGACTCCGAGATGGCGATAGCGCCTACCGCCCGCTCTCCAAGCGTGTCATAGGCAACCTTGAGCAGCAGCGCGCTGTCGACTCCACCGCTAAAGGCCGCCAGGACCGAGCCCAACGCGCGCAGGACCCCTTGCAGCCGTTCATATTTGGCGGCCAGTTCTGTCGCCGTGGTCAGTGGCCGGATCGTCGTGAGCAAAAGGACCTCCGGGAGTGATTAGTGGCTAGTGGTTAGTGACGAGTGGGATAGGCGCGTTGTCTTAGTGATCCATGTGCCTGAGCTTCCTCACTCGTCACTAACCACTAGCCACTCGTCACTCGTCCGCTAGCTCCAGTGCCGGTAGTGTCGGGCAGAGCCGCGGTAGTGCCGGCGGCGACGCGGATTGCGGCTGGCGGCGAGGATGAGCATGGCGAGCAATAGGAATGGTGTCGTCGTGACCAAGGCCGCGAAGACCAGGCCGGCGAGCACGACCAACGCCACGGCAGCGGCGACCACGGCGACTCCTGCCCCGGCGCCGTAGAGGGCTAACTGTCCCTTATGCGCCTCGACCCACTCCAGACCCGATTGCCAGACCAACGTGGACATTGCCCGCTCGCTGCCGTCGCCGACGATATTGCCCGTCGCTGGGACGGTGGGATGGGGCGGCGCCATCGCTCCGCCGCAGTGCTGGCAGAACCGTTGCTCGGCGGCGAGCGCCTGTGCGCCGCACTCCGGACAAACCCCGTTCATCGTGTGCCTCCTTGTCCCTTGCTCCTGCGACCCGACGAACCGCACGTTTTATGCCGATGACCGCGACCGAGACGCTCCGGGCGCCGATCTCTATGACGTTGCCTCGGACGTCTCGGCGAACGCTTTATGCAGGACATCGTAGGCGCCATCCAGGGCCTGCGGCAACACGCGCGCGTCGCCGACGACGGGCATGAAGTTGGTGTCACCCGTCCAGCGGGGCACGACGTGCAGGTGGATGTGGTCCGCGATCCCGGCGCCGGCTGGCTGGCCCAGATTCATGCCCAGATTGAAGCCGTTTGGCCGCATGGCCGCGCGCAACGCGCGGACGCCCCACTGTGCGACAGCCATCATCTCCGCCAGCGTCGCCGGTTCGGCCTGCGTCAGGTCGCCGAGGTGCGTGTAGGGCACGACCATCAGGTGCCCCGGATTGTAGGGGAAGGCGTTGAGGATAACGAACACGCGCTCGGCGCGCAGCACGATATAGTTCTCGCGGTCGTGCTCCGGTCCCTGGCGCGGCTTCGCGCAGAAGATACACTCGTCCGACGCGCGCGATGGTTCCGAGACATAGGCATCGCGCCACGGCGCCCACAAGCGTTCGCTCACTGCCCGACGATCCCCTTTCCTCCCTACATCATAGCACGGGACGAGTGGCTAGTGACTAGTGGTTAGTGACGAGTGAGGTGGGACGGGGTGACGAGATTGTTAGTACCATGTAGCCGATGAAGCCAGGGAGGGCCACCGACAAGTGAGCCTGACGTAGCGCCAAACACGCCAGAATGCAAACCTCACTCGTCACTAGCCACTAACCACTCGCCACTCTCGTTCCACCTCACTCGTCACTAGCCACTAACCACTCGTCACTTCGCCTACTGCCAGCCCAACTCCTGCACGGCCTGCGCGCCCAGTTGGCCGATGCGCACGCTATAGGGGGCGTACTCGGGGCGATACTCCAGGCGCGCGTTACGGAAGTATTGCACGAGGTGGGCGCCGTTGCCGTCGCCGGTCGCCTGCTGCAGCGCCGGCGAGACCGGTGGCCCAAACAGATCGCTGTTTGCCTTCCAATAGGTCAGGAAGCGCGCATCGACCGTGATGGTCACGGTGGCGGCGATCCCTGCCGGCAGGAACTGCTGGCCCAATGGGACCGGCGTGACCGCGTTGCCCTGGACCAGCACCTCCATATTGGTGAAGATCTGGGCCTGGACATCGGGGTGCGCCGCATCCGGCGTGAACAACTCGGTCAGCGGTTGGCCGAGCAAGGGCTGGTTAAGCCCGTCGAGGGTGTTCTGATAGAGCGTCAGCACGGGTCCACGCACGGTGTGGCCTCCGTTATTGGGTACCCACTTCACACCGGGCAGGTTGGGGTCGGGCACGCCGTCGACGGGCAGCGTCATGCGATGCACCAGTGCCAGCGCCAGGACCGGCGTGCCGACCGCGCCGGTGACGTCGCCGTCGCTGGGATCGCTCCAGGACGTGCCGGCGCCGTCGGTGCTGTGCAGGACGTGTCCGTCGCGGTCGCCGGCGATCAACGTGCCCGGCTGCTGCGCGTCTTCGAGCAGCGTCGTGGTCGGGCCGCTGAACCCAGCAATAGTGTGTGAGGTCCAGGTCTGACCGCCATCGCCGGATACGTAGAGCGTTGCGTCGAGGCGGGACGCGGCGAACACATGGTTCGCGTCGGCGACGATCGCGCTCAGGCCGACCGTCGGCGCGCCGGCCTCGTGGATGATGGTCCACTTACCGTTGGCTCCACGCCAGACGCCCGCGGAGCTGGCAGCGTAGACGGCGTCCGGGCTGGTGGCGGTGGCGGCCAACCCGGTGATTGCGACGCGGCCCGGCAGCGCACCGTAGACCGGGGACCAGTGTAGACCCTCGTCGGCGCTGACCCACACGTGGTTGCCGCTCCAGGCGTAGCAGGGCAGCGGCTGTCCCATCGGTCCCTGCGGCTGCGTCAAGCCAATGACCTGGCGAGGCCCGCCGCCGGTTGGTAGCCAGGCGCCGAGGCCGTCGCTTCGATACACGCCGCGGTCGGTTCCGGCCAGGATAGCGTGGGATACCGCGGTGGTCAGCAGGGCGCGAACGCTCGGGCCGCGCAGGATAGGGCTCCAGGCGCTGCCGCCGTCGCGACTGACGTAGACGCCATCGGCGAGTCCCGCGTACACGACGCGCCAGTGCGCGGGGTCGCCGGTGGTCAGGGCCAGGGCAGGCGACGGCAGCGCCGCCGTGGCCGTCCAGGGGCCGGTGAAGTTCAGGCTCCTGGAAACGCCGTCGCCCTCGCTGGCATAGACGGTGGCCGGGGTAGGGGCATCATGCAGGCGCGCCGCCGCCAGGGCCGGGGCTGGGTGGTTGTCCCCGGCGCGGCTGAGCAGGGCCATGGGCACGCATAGCGCGAGGGCGACGATGAAGCGGATTAGACGCATGGACACGAGTTCCTTTCGGGCTGGGATCCGCGGAGACGGCGGGGACGCGGGCGTTGGGAATAGTAACAGGCAGAGTTCGGCATGTACTCAAAGTATAAGGAAAGATAGCATTGGGGCTCATGATGCAAAACTCACCCTTTGGGGGACGCCGCCGGCGAGAGCGGGGCGGAGGCTTCGAGCACCGTGCCCTGTCCGGGGGCGGAGGTCAGGATAAGCTGTCCGCCGAACTCAGCCAGCCGCTCGCGCATGCCGATCAGGCCCAGGTGGTCGCCGGGCAGATCCTCGAAGCGCGCCGGGGGGACGAAGCCGCGGCCGTCGTCGCGGACCCGCAGGTAGGCCGTCGTGACCCCCGCGCCTGGCCCCAGCTTTAGCCCTGGCCCTGGCTCCCTGTCAGGGTCGAGACCCTCGAAGACGACCTCGAGGCGTACCTGCCGTGCCCGCGCGTGGGTCAGGGCGTTGGTGAGCCCTTCCTGCGCCACGCGGAAGAGCGCAAACTCCAGGTCTTCAACCATGCGTTGCTCGCGGCCGCTCACGCTCAGGCTCACCTCGGTCGCGGCCGCGCGCTCGGCCGTGTCCGCCACGAGGTCGCGCAACGCCGGGACCAGCCCGAGGTCGAGGATGGCAGGACGCAGGCCGTTGCAGATGCGGCGCGTGGCCGCCAGGGCGTCCTGGGCCGCGGCCAGCATGTCGGCCTGGATGGCGGGCGGGGCCACGCGCCCATCGCTGTAGCGGCGCAGCTGGCGCGTCAGTGCGATCAGTTCCTGCGCCACCACGTCGTGCAACTCATGCGAGAGGTGAGCGCGCTCCTGCTCGTGCGCGTGGGCCAGGCGGTGGGTCAGGTGGCCCAGCGTGGCCGTACGCTCGCGCAAGCTGGCGATCAGATCGAGGCTGCCGAAGGCGAGGGCCAGCACCCCGCACAACCCGCCAATCTCCTCGAGATCAGGGGCGTCGTACGGCTCGCCCGAGCGACGCGGCCCCAGCAGCAGCACCGCTCCTTGCCTGTTATTCCAGCACAAAGGCGCCCACCGGACGGCATCGAGGGCGCGCAGGACCTCGTCGCCGAACGGCCACGTCGGGGGCAACGCGAGTGGTACTGGCGCGGGATCAGCGGCGGTCGGACACTCTAACCCGTCGAGGCGTACCACGGTCCCTCCCCTCACCCCCTGCCCCTCTCCCGCGGCAGGGAGAGCCGGTTGGGCTGTCGGCTCCGCGGAGCCGACAGCCCAATTCGCGGGAGGCGAGGGCGCCCGGCGCGCAACGACCCGATACTGATCGGCGGGGCAGTCCAGTCCGCGTACCAGTAAGGTAGCCGTGCGGACGTACAGGGCCGCCTCCAGCGCGTCCACGGTCCCCGCGGCCAACGCGGCCGGCGTCTCGGCGCGGAAGGCCAGCTCTTCGATGCGGCGTAGCGCCTCGCGGTAGTCCGGTTGGCGGCGGCTCACCGCCCGCTCCAACAGATGCTCGATGGTCCGCTCCAACGCGGGGAAAGCCACGGCGGCGGCGATGACGGCGACGCCGGTCACCGCGCCATTCCGCGTGGCAAGGGCCGCGGCGCCGATGACGGCGCCGATGACGGCGGCAAGCGTATAGGCCAATCCGACCCGCGCATAGCGGTCGAGGCGCCGTCCATCGCGGCCATTGAACAGGGTCGCGTCCAGCGCGGCCATCGGCAGCGCGCCGAGGAGGCTCCACAGCGGCGAGACGGCCGCGGTCGCGGGCACGCGCAAGACGTCTCGCGGCAGAGGCAGCAGGTCCTGGCTATGGCCGGAGAGCGCCGCGACGGCCAGTAGGCCTGGCCAGAGATAGAACGGCAGCAACCCGACCACGGCGGCCAGCAGGACCACCCGCAGTCGTCGCCGTGTGGGCTCGATCGTGGTGCGCGTGTAGAAGGCCGGCGGGACGACGACGACCGCCACGGCCAGGATGGCCAGGGTCACGGCAACCCAGGCATCGGTCAGCGATGGTAGGGCGGCCGACACGCCGACGGTCGCCGCGATCGCGGGCAGGCCGGCCACGATGGCGATGGACGCCGCGACCCAACGCGGCGGCATGCGGCCAAGGGCCGCGGCGAGGTGCGCCAGGAGCAACGCGGCCAGGCCGACCAGCGCGGCCGGCGCGAGCGCCAGCCAGGGCCAGACGTCGGGGCCATCGCGCTCGGTCAGCGCCAGGATGGCCAGGGCCAGGGCGAACGCCGCCAGGGCGTAGAGCCGCCCGGCGAGGACGCGACGGCGCGGCAGACCGGCGATGATCCCCGAGAGCCACAAGGCCAGCGCCGCCGCGAGCGCCACGTCATCGCCGGGCAGCGCGACCGCCGATGGCGCGGCGGCGCTGGGCCGGAACAACGCGAACGACCCGGCGGCGCCGATAGTTAGCGTTCCCCCTTTCGCCGCGACCGTGGCCACTGTTACGCCCACGGTCGCGCCCCCGTCCCCCGTAACGAGAAGGTCGCCGGGCGCGATGCCGGCGCGCGCGGCCGGACCAAGGGGGTCGACCAGGAGCACGCGGCCGCCGTTCGTCGCCAGCAGGCCCAGGTGGTCCAGCCGGCCGCTCAGTAGATCGGCGGCCGTGGTCAGTCCCGCCACGGCGACCGCGATAGTCAGCAGTAACAGGGCAACCGGGACGGCGGCGCGGCGCGCGCCGGCGACGGGGCGACGGCGCACCCACACGGACCCGGTTGTGGTCGCGCGAGGGCGTCCCGTGCCCGGCCCTGGCTCTGTTGGGTCGGGCGCCGCCGGTGTGCGAGGTCTGGCCTGGAGTTGCACCTTAACCGTTATCCCTCGCGCGCCGGTTCGACCAGACCGTTCTGGATGGCGTACAGGATGGCCTTGGCGCGCGTGTTCACGTCAAGCTTGCTGTAGATCGAACTGGTGTAGTTCTGCACGGTCACCTTGGTCACGAACAGGCGCTGGCCGATCTCGACGTTGTCGAGGCCGGACGCCATCAGGGCCAGCACCTCCAGCTCGCGCGGCGTCAGGTCGGTCAGCGCGCTGCCGTGTCCGTGTCCCTGGGTAGCCCTGGCCTGGATGCGCGGGGTCAGGTAGGGCTCGCGGCGGCCGGCGGCGCGCACGGCCGCGAGCAGCTCGTCGTCGGGGGCATCTTTGAGCACATAACCCGTGGCCCCGGCTTCGAGCAGCCCGAACACGTAGCGGTCATCCTCGTACGCCGAGAGGATCAGCACCTGGGTATCAGGGGTTTGACTCTTGATGGCCTTGCAGGCGCGGATACCGTCGAGTTTGGGCATGCGCACGTCGAGCACGGCCACGTCGGGATGCTCCTGTTTCACCACGGCCAGCGCCTCCTCGCCATCCACCGCCTCGCCGACCACCTGCATGTCGGGTTGCTCCTCCAGCAGCGCGCGCAGTCCGCGGCGGGCCACCGAGTGGTCGTCGGCCACGATTAGCCGCAACACGCGCGCCTGCTCGTGGGACTGTACCGCCGTCTCTTCGCCTTCTCCCGTTACCATGACCGTCCCCGTCCCCTTTCCGCTAAGACCGTGTCGTCCCTATCGCGCTCTCGCCGTCGCATGGCGAGAGCGGCATTCTCAATTCACAGATTCTCATAGGCTGTCCGTCACGGTAGATAGCTGACGGTTGGAGATGCCGGGGACGCATACTCCATACGCGCATTACGGAAGAATTGTACCCACACCGCACGGCCGGACCCATCGTCGGTGCGCGTCTTGAAGAGGCCCGAGATGGGCGGGCCGAAGATGCTGAGGCCATTGTTCTGGTATTGATACGCGCGCCACAGCGCAAAGAAGTGCGGATCGACGTAGTAACCGCCGCGAACGTAGGGAGTACCGGCGGCTAGCGCCTCGGGAACGCTTGGAATGGGCGTCTGTCGGAAGCCGAGGCTACCCAATTGAGCCTGGGTCAGCGGCAACAGCGTGACAGTATCGCGTTGCGTCCATTGCAGCGTCACCCGCTCGAAACGCTGCGTGACCCGGCCGCCGGCCGCCACCGCCGCCGGTTCCAGCGGGTACCCAAGCACGGTGGCCTTGCCGAACTGGCGGTAGAACTGCGCGAGCGGGCCGCAGACAGGAACGGATTGGTCGGATGTCCGTCCATCGCCGACGCATCCTTTCGTGAAAACAGCCGGCAGCCCCGGCCCCGGTTGTTGTTCCAGGCTGCTCCATACCGTGCCGACCAGCGCCATCACCACCGGCATGGCCTGCCGCGCCTGCGCCCGCACAAGCCAGCGCGGCGCTTGCAGGCGCACGGTCGGCTGGTTGCGCCCGTACAGCGTCCCATCCCGGCCCATCGCCAGCCAGCCCTGACCGCCGCCCGGCGGTTGTAGCGCGACGATGGCGGCCGGCAAGACGCCCTGTCCGACCTGCTGCCAGCCGTTTCCACCGTCGCCCGGCGTCGAGGTGGCGGTCCGATAGAGACCCGCGTCGGTGGCCGCGTAGAGGGTGATGCCGCCAGGGTCGCCTTGGAGCAGGACGGTGCGCGCGTCCGGGAAGTTATCCATCAGCAAGGGGTACGCCGTGGTATGATCAACGGTCCAGATGTGGCCCGGCACGGCGGCGTCGACCACGTGCCCCCCCGGACCCAGCCCCAGCGCCGTGATCGGCGCACTGTTTTGCCCGGGCAGGTGTATGGGGCTCCACGTCGCCGTCGCGCCGTCGCCCGAGAGAAAATACAGCCGGTTGCCGGCGGCCGCGTAGAGGTCGTGGTTCGGGCCAACCAGCAGCAGGGTTGGCGTTGCGTCGGAGGGCCAGCGCTGTCCCCACGGCGTCCAGCCCCCCCCGCGATAGGCCAGCACAGTCCGGCCGGTGGCATAGACGGTCCCGTCGCCGGGATCGACCGCGAGGGAGGTGAGGCCAGCCGGACCGGTCGCGCCGGTAGGCGGCGCGGCCAGGCGCGTCCAGTTGTAGCCGGCGTCCGTCGTCTGGTAGACATCTCCGTTGGCGACATAGGCGACGGAACGATGCCCGCGCGACGGGTCGGGAGCGGCGGCGAGGCCCGAGAAACTGCCGCGCGGCAGGCCCCGCGCTCGATGCCAGGATTGCCCCGCGTCGGGCGAGACGAGCACCCCGGTGTCGGTGACGACCAGCAGCAGGCGCGCGAGGTCGCGCGGCGCGCCCGCCCCTCCGGCCGTGCTCACCGGCAGTGCGGGCGGCGCGGCCATGGGAGACAGGAGCACGAGCACAGGGCCGAGACCAAGGGCCAGCAGCAGGGTTACCCAGACGTAGCGCATAACCCATAGTAACCCGGCAGCGCGTACAGGGCTAACCCTTGCCCCTTGATCGAAGCCTGCGACTGCGGTCGCATGGCAGCGGGCGGACACTGTGGTGTCAGGACGCGGGTAGGGGCCTGTTGCATATGACCCCCCCTACGGACCACACCCGACCGCAGTCGGCGTCGTTTGCCATGCGACACATGCTTGACCCGCCCCCGACCGGCTGCGGCCGGTCCCGGTCCAGCCGGGCAGTCGCAGGCTCTCTGGGGAGGGCTGTCAGACCTCCAACTCGCCCCGCAGGACGGTGATGGCCTGTCCGCCCAGGCGCACGCGCTCGCCGCCGCCGGCCATGCGTACGCGCACGATCCCCCCACGGACCGAGGCCTGATAGCCCACCAATTCGTCGCCCCTGTCGCGGCCCAATCGCTCGGTCCAGTAGGGGGCCAGCGCGCAGTGTGCCGAGCCCGTCACCGGGTCCTCGTCGACACCCGATTGGGGTGCGAAGAAGCGCGAGACAAAGTCGTACCCGCCGCGCGACGCCGGGGCGGTGACGATGACGCCGCGCTCCGAGGGCGTGGCGCGGGCCAGCCGCGTCACATCGGGCCGCAGGCCGCGCACCTGCGCCTCGTCCGCCACCTCCACCAGGAGGTCGAAGCGCGTGCGGGCGGTGACGAGCGGGGTGACGCCCAGCGCCTCGTCCAGCCCGACCGGGACCGGCCATGGCTCGGCGGGCGTGGCCGGGAAGTCGAGCCAGATCCACGTCTCGCCTTCTTCTCCCCCGTCGTTTGTCGCGTCCTGGACGCGGTCGGCCGTGAGCAGCCCGCTGCGCGTGTGGAAGCGCGCCTGTTCTCCCGCCGGGACCAGCCCGAGCGCCCACAGCACATGGGCGCTGGCCAGCGTGGCGTGGCCGCACAGGTCGACCTCGACCGTGGGCGTGAACCAGCGCAGCGTCCAGCCGTCCTCGTGATGCGGCAGCAGAAAGGCCGTCTCGGACAGGTTCATCTCTGCGGCGACGCCTTGCAGCCAGGCATCGTCGGGCGGCTCGGATAGGAGACAGACGGCGGCGGGGTTGCCAGTGAACGGCCGGTCGGCGAACGCGTCGACGTGGAAGATAGGCGCCTTGATCGTTCCCATTATGTCCTGCTTCCTTCGGCTAGCGATTCAAGATACATGTTCGGACGGCTCGGTCCTACAGGCGCTCCAGGTCCGCGACGGTGCGATCGCCGCCGACATTGCCCGTGTTGAGCGTCGTCTTGGGCTCCAGCAGGAGGACATGCGCCTCCTCGTCCGCGATGGGCAGGTGGTCGACGCCGCGCGGGATGATAGCGAACTCGCCCTCATCCAGGTGGATGTCGCGGTCGCGCAGGCGGAGCAGCAGATGGCCCTTGACCACGAGGAACAACTCGTCCTCCTCGTCGTGGTGATGCCACACGAACTCGCCCTTGAGCTTGGCCAGCTTCACATAGGAGTCGTTGACCTCGCCCACGATCTTGGGGCTCCAGGTCTCCTGGAACAGGCTAAACTTTTGGGCCAGGTTTACCGTTTCCATCCGATGCTCCTCCTTCCTTCTCTATAATCCTAGCCATCAGTTGCGTGTCGTCAAAGGGGATCGTACCGGCAAAGACGAGCAAGTCCTTTCCTGCTATCCCTTGCGGCCGGGAAGTAGTGAAAGCGCGGACGAAGTTGAGGACGCGGCGCTGTTTTTCGTCTGGCAAGTCCTTGATCTGCTCAAGTATTTGCTCTTGTAGTTGCTGGCTCATTACTATCCTCCTTGTAGCTCCATCGCCCTCTCAAGAGTTGGTGTATCCATGGGGTCAACAGCTAAAAATACAGATGGAAGCCGCGGCCAGCGGCGCGGCCGGTGTAGCCGGCCAGCACCAGGCGGCGCAGCAGGGGGGCGGGGCGGTAGCGGTCGTCGCCGTACTCGGCCTGCAGCGCCTCCAGCACGGCCAGGATCTCGCTCAGCCCAATCTCGTCGGCCAACGCCAGCGGACCCCGCGGGTAGTTGGCGCCCAGCGTCATCGCCGCGTCGATGTCCGCCGCCGTGGCCACGCCCTCGGCCACGGCGATGGCCGCCTCGTTGACGATCATGGACAGCACGCGCGGCAGCACCGCCCACGAGCCGGGCGGCAGCGTCTCGGTCGCGAAGCCCAGCGCGGTCAGCAGGGTGGCCGCGCGCCCCACGGCGCCCGTCTCCGTGGCCAGCCCTGGCAGCAACTCGGCCAGCATGCCGTCGCGCAGCGGACCGAACAGGCTGACGCCGACCACGCGTTCCCCGCGCACGGCGTACGACGCCAGTTCGTCGGTCGAGGCCGCCGTGCACAGCGAGAGCAGCGGCCGACCGGGAGGGAGGCGCTCGTCGAGCTCGGCGATGGCCTCGAATCGCTCTTCGCCGGCCACGCGCCATAGGTCGAATCCGGCCACGATCGGCGTCAGCGCGAGGGGCGCGCCCACCGTGCCCGGCGCGGCGGCGGGCGCCTCCGCCGTCAGCGCCGTCAGCAGCACGGGCGCATAGCCCGCCGCGGCCAGGCGCGTCCGCAAGCCCTCCAGCAGCGCATCGCCCGGTGAGCCAGCGACGAAGACCCTACCGCTGGGCATCGCCGTCCCCTTTGCTCTGGCCCTGTTCCTGGCCCCTACCCTGGCCCTCACCCTGTTCGTGGCCGGCCTCATCGTAGCGGTAGAAGCCGCGCCCGGTTTTGCGGCCCAACGTTCCTGCCGCGACCATTTGCGCCTGGATAGGGTGCGGACGATAGCGCGGCTCGCCGAAGAAGGCCTCATAGACCGAGCGGGTCACGGCGAAGTTGACGTCGATGCCGATCAGGTCCATCAGCTCGAACGGACCCATCCGGAAGCCCGCCGCGCGCATGACGCGGTCGACGATCGCCACGTCGGTCCCCTCGGCCAGGATGCGCAGGGCCTCGCCGTAGTAGGGGCGGGCCACGCGGTTGACGATGAATCCGGGCGTGTCCTTGGCTCGCACTGGCGTCTTACCCAGCCGCCGCGCCATGGCGATGACCGCCGCGACCGTGGCCTCGTCGGTTAGCTGGCCGGCGATGACCTCGACCAGCGGCAGCGCCGGGACGGGGTTGAAGAAGTGCATTCCAGCCACGCGCCCTGGGTGCGCGGTCCCGGCGGCGATGGCGGTGATGGGGATGCTCGAGGTGTTGCTGGCCAGAACCGCGCCGGGCGCGCAGACCCGACCGAGGTGTGCAAAGACCTCGCGCTTGATCGCCAGATCCTCGGGCGCCGCCTCAAGTGCAAACGGCGCCGCGGCGAGATCGTCGAGGCTCTGTGTCACGGAGAGGCGGGCCAGCGCCGCGTCATGCTCCGCTACGGAGAGGCGCCCGCGCTGCACGCCGCGGCCCAACGCCTCGGAGACGCGTTGCGCGCCGCGTTCCACTGCTGCGGGAACGGCATCGTAGAGCGTGACGGCGAGGCCGCGCGTGATCGCGACCTGCGCCACGCCCGCGCCCATCGTTCCTGCCCCCACGATCGCCAGGTCCATCGTCACCTCTCAGATCCTTAGTCGTTAGCCCGTGCGCGAAGCCGCGTGGCCATATATGCGCGGGCTTCGTTCAGGTGTTAGATGGGATGCCCGCGCCCAACAAGGGCCGAGAAAGGGCGGGCCGTACGACTGATATACTCTTTATGGTCACACCTGAGTCGGGAGGATCAGCTACATACTCACCCGGATCGGGACGTAGTACGAATGTGACGGTGTACAACACTTCGCGGCGTCGCGGTCGTCGTCCCCACCGATCCGCGTAGGCATCCGCTATCTCCGTGAGCGCGCGCATAAATACCGTCACTATCGTGTCGTCCGTGATTGATTCGCGCTTCGACATGACAGACGCGCCGGAACTGAGCTCAACGACGACCCGTGGTGGAGTCATATGGCCGTTGTCGTTGGGATTCGTCAAAGAATGGGTTCCTGCTGTGAAGCGCCCCGCGGAGGCTGCGCGTCGCTGTGTTGCCGGGACATCATTTTTTGACGACTCATCCTCAATAAACGTTTCCGGAGACCGCTCAAGAGCAGCGGCTATGGCATCTACGATGTCTTGCAGACGCGGCAGCGGACGATCCTGCGCGCGGTGAGCGTTTACAATAGCCGCGAGAGTATCTCCAACGATGTCGGCAGGTCTATCCCCGATGACATCACTCTTGTCGATGTTCCACCACGACATAGCCGTCCTCCTTTCTGCTCTCAGTGTAGTCCATTAGATGCAGTACCCTTGTTCGCGAACCCGTTGATCGTTAGCAATGCGCCGCTCCAGAATGCGCATGTGTCCCCGGTTCGCTTGTTGGCGGCGGTTGAGGGCACGGCGTCCGACGAGGTCGATGTTCTTTTGTTCGAGATAACCCGTCTGATCCCCAGTGTACTGGACGCGACAGGCGATGAGAACAACGGAATAGCGGCCGGTCCTTTACCACGGTGAGGCAAGAGCCTTATACTAACGGTGGAAGCCCCCGCGCACAGCGCACAGAGCTTGGGAGAGCATGACGAACAGCGACACCGCCGCCACCCACACCATCCTCGTCGTCGACGACGACGACGCTATCCGCACGCTCCTGGCAGAGACGTTGCAGGATGAAGGCTTTCGCGTGGTCGAAGCGAAGACGGGCGCCGAGGTCTTGCCGACCGTGCAACGGGAAGCGCCCGACGTGGTGCTGCTCGACCTGCGCATGCCCGACCAGAGCGGGATGCAGGTGATGGAGAGCGTCCACGCCAAGGCGCCGGACATCCCCGTGGTCATCATGACGGCGCACGACTCCTCCAGCGCCGCTATCCAGGCCACGTCGCGGGGCGCCTACGACTATGTGATCAAGCCCTTCAATCTAGATGAGATCTCGCACACGGTCAGGCGCGCCGTGGAGCACCGCGTCCTGACGCGCCGGGTGCGCGAGATCGAGCAGCCGGCCACGACGGAGGTGCACGATCGCTTCGTCGGCCGCACGCCTGCCATGCAGGACATCTTCAAGACCATCGGCCGCGTCGCCCCCAGCGACTCCACGGTTATGATCTATGGCGAGAGCGGCACCGGCAAGGAGGTCGCGGCGAACGCCATCCACTACAACTCGCCGCGCCGCGCCGGTCCCTTTATCAAGGTGAGCTGCGCCTCGTTCGTGGAGACCCTGCTGGAGAGCGAGTTGTTCGGCCACGAGAAGGGCGCCTTTACCCACGCCGTCACGCAACGCAAAGGGCGCTTCGAGCTGGCCAACAAGGGCACCATCTTCCTGGATGAGATCGGCGAGATGAGCATGAACACCCAGAAGAAGCTGCTGCGCGTGCTGCAGGAGCGGGAGTTCGAGCGCGTGGGCAGTTCGGTCACCCTCAAGACCGACGTGCGCGTGCTCACCGCGACCAACCGCGACCTGCTGAAAGACGTGACCGCGGGCCGCTTCCGCGAGGACCTCTATTTCCGCCTCAACGTCATCGCCATGACCATGCCTCCGCTCCGTGACCGCCGCGAGGACATCCCATTGCTGGTGGAGCACTTCCTCGATGTGCATCGCTTTGGACCTAACCACGCCAAGGCGCGCATCAGCTCCGAGGCCATGGAGCTGATGATGGGCTATACCTGGCCGGGCAACGTGCGCGACCTGGAGAACACCGTGGAGCGCGCGGTGGTCCTCTCGCGTGGCGACGTGATCACGCCCCAGCACCTTAGCTTCGTGCCCGCTACCGGCTCAGCATCCATCGACGTGGCGCAGCGCGTGGCCACTGGCGTTCCCCTCGAGGCCATGCTAGCCGAGGTGGAGCGGACGGCGATCGAGGAGGCGTTGCGCCAGAGCGGCGGCAGCCGCGGCAAAGCCGCGCAACGCCTGGGCATGGACCTGCGCGGCTTCAACAGGAAGCTGCACGACTACGACCTCTCCGCCGACGACGCGGAGACCGATACAGACCAGGGAGGATAGAGAACTGTATGAACGAACAGCAGGAGCAGGAGCAGGGACAGGGACAGGGGCAACAGGGTCAGGGCTTGTTGCGCGGGGCCATCATTTTGGGCGCCGCCATCGCGACATCGATCTACGCCCTCAGCAGGAGCGGTAACAAACCGGTCGCCGACGCGGCCAACACGACGGCCGGGGCCGTGGGAGGCGCCGCCCAGGGTATTGCGTCGAGCCCCATCGCCCGCAGCGGCGGCCGCCTCGCCGAGCACCTGGTCGGAAACGTGGCCGACTCCGCCCTGGACGGGGTCAAAGGTACCCTCAAGGACATCCTGCGCCAGCTCGACGAGCTCGTGGACCAGATCTGAAAGTGACTAGTGACTAGTGGTTAGTGGCTAGTGCCGCTAGTCACTAGCCACTAACCACTAGTCACTAGTCACTTCGTCTTCTCCGTGACGCGGATGGCGCCGATCTCCATGCCCTTGTCGACCGCCTTGCACATATCGTAGATCGTCAGCGCGGCGACGCTGACCGCGGTCAGCGCCTCCATTTCAACGCCGGTGCGCGCGGTGGTGCGCACGCGGGAGCGGATGAGCACGCGGCCGCCCTCCTCGTCGAGCTCGAAGTCCAGGTCGATCCCCGATAGCGGCAGCGGGTGGCACAGCGGGATCAGCGTCGAGGCCGCCTTGGCGCCCATGATGCCGGCCACCTGCGCCACCGCCAGCACGTCCCCTTTCGCGGCCCGACCGTCGCGGATGACGGCGACCGTCTCCGGGCGCATGCGCACCTCACCCACGGCTCGCGCCTCGCGCGCCGTGACCTCTTTGGCCCCCACGTCGACCATGCGCGCGCGGCCCTGCGCGTTCAGGTGTGTTAGCTCTTCCATCTATCTTACCCTTCCCCTATGGCCGTGCGGCCTGCGCATTGGCCCGCATTATTCACGAGACGGAGCCCCTGGGAGCGCCGGCTTCCAGCCGGCCCCGGTCGGCGGGCTTGCGCCCGCGGGCGGCGATGGCACTGGCCGCGTAGGTCTGCCGGCTGGAAGCCGGCGCTCCCAGGAATGTACCAGCGCCTACGTCGTCGTATCTGGGACCTCGAAGATGAGGCCGTCGTAGGCCAGCGCGACGCCAGCGGGCAGCTCACGGTCGTCGCGGGCGTGCATCACGTCGTGCGTCAGGTGCGTCAGATAGGCCTGGCGCGGCTTGACCCGCGCGATGACGTCCAGCGCCTGCGGGATGTTGAAGTGCGTGGGGTGCTCGCGGAAGCGTAGCGCGTCCAGGATCAGCGCGTCCAGGCCGTGCAGCAGCGCAAGCGACGTGTCGGGGATGGCGCTGGCGTCGGTGACATAGGCAAAGCGCCCGAAGCGGTAGCCGAAGACCGGCAGCATGCCGTGCAGCACCGGGATCGGCGTGACGGCGTGCCCCAGGACCTCGAACGGGCCGTCGTCGTCGACGGCATGCAGATCGAGCATGGGCAGGCCGCCGCCCAGCCAGGTGGGCCGGAAGATATAGCCGAAGCGGGCGTCGATGTCGTCCATACTGGCCCGGCTGCCGTAGAGGGGGATCGCGGCGCCCTGGCGCATGTTAAAGGCGCGCAGGTCGTCGATGCCGTGGGTATGGTCGGCGTGGGTGTGGGTGTAGAGCACGGCGTCGACGTGGAGCAGACCATTGGCCACCGCTTGCAGACGCAGCTCGGGCGACGTGTCGACCAGGATCGTGGCGTCGTCGTAACGGACCACGATGGAGGGACGGGTGCGTTTGTCGCGCGGGTCGGTCGAGGTACAGACCGCACAGTCGCAGCCGATCATGGGCACGCCATGGCTCGTGCCGGAGCCGAGAATGGTGATCTTCATAGGTTCAGTATAGCCGCCGGCCTGCCCGCTTCGGGTTGCGGTTGGGTACACTAGAGAGCATAGCGTGGCAGTTCCCTCTTAGTCAGATGACGATGCTCCAATGCGAGCCTCCCCGTCATCATGGAGAGAGGAAGCCGACCCGTTGCTCTGGGAGCACATCTCGCCCGGTGGCGGGTGCGGTCTTCAAAACCGTTGGGTGGCGTCTGACGGCGTCACCGGTGGGTTCGACTCCCATGTACTCCCGTACACCCGTAC
>JAABUQ010004180.1_pt1 | contig 25052 bp, 22 predicted proteins | sample 5560001 | NCBI WGS metagenome assembly JAABUQ01 (sample SAMN10711888, study PRJNA513371) | rock metagenome | isolation source: Antarctica rocks | place: Antarctica: Victoria Land, Finger Mt nord | collected 2015-12-18
TTAATTCCTACTCTCCAGACCAAAGGGCTGCGGCGAGAGCATACTGCCAACGGCTTCCCGAATAATGATTTAGTCAACTTGCTCTTAAGATTGATTATCATTCTTTAAAAATGACCGGAAAAGTCAGCAAGGCTGATGACTAACTAAAATCTATCTAAATATAGACACTTTAAAGCCAAGAACGCTGGTTTGCCCTATGATAGAATTTTTACCAAAGTAAGAAACAATATAGAGAAGGATTTCCAGGCATGTCAGCAGCCGCACAAGTTACAGACTCTACGTTTAAGCAAGAAGTACTTGAAAGTGAAGTTCCAGTTTTAGTTGACTTTTGGGCTCCCTGGTGCGGTCCCTGCCGGATGGTAGCTCCTGTAGTCGATGAAATCGCACAGCAGTACGACGGTCAAGTGAAGGTTGTTAAACTCAATACAGACGAGAATCCCAATGTTGCTAGCCAGTACGGTATCCGCAGCATTCCCACGTTAATGATTTTTAAGGGTGGGCAGCGCGTTGATATGGTGGTCGGTGCGGTACCGAAGACCACTTTGTCTAATACTTTGGAAAAGTATCTGTAATTTCGGGAGCTGAAAACCGCCTTTGAGCAGCTGGTTTGGGCTACCCCTAGCCCTTTTTTCTCCTCAGCCCTAATTGAAAAAAGTGATATAATAGAGTGCTACTTGTGCGGAAGCACTCATGACCTCATCGCCCTCGTTTGACACGCTAGAGTCTCTCAGAGCAGATCTTGTTGACTTATTCGACCAACTGCCGACCTTAAAACATCGGCAACTGATCCAGCAGGCACTGGCTATCATCTTGCGTCTCGCTGACAGCGAGATTGAGCGCCTGGATTGGAAGATAGTGTCTGCCTCTTTGGCAGACATGGAGCAGGGCTTCGGCATCTTTCATCCCTACCGGCACGTTCGCAAAATCACCATATTTGGCTCGGCTCGCACTTTGCCAGAAACTCCAGAATACCGCATGGCAGTTGACTTTGCTCGCTGTGTGACCGAGCTGGGATTTATGGTGATGACAGGAGGGGGTGGGGGCATTATGCAGGCAGGTAATGAAGGTGCAGGGCGAGAAAACTCTTTTGGCTTGAACATTCGACTACCATTTGAGCAGGAGGCCAACCCATTTATTGAGGGGGACCCGAAGCTGATTAACTTCAAGTATTTCTTCACGCGCAAACTATTTCTCCTGCGAGAAAGTGATGCCGTGGCTTTATTCCCTGGTGGCTTTGGCACCCAGGACGAAGCCTTTGAGTGCATGACTCTAAGTCAGACGGGCAAGTTTGGGCCAGTGCCTCTGGTGTTAATTGATCGCCCTGGTGGATCTTACTGGCAGGACTGGAGTGCATACATTGATCAGCATCTGGTGCAGCAAGGTCTAATTAGTCCAGACGATCCCAGTCTTTACACTGTTACAGACAATCTAGATGTGGCTTGTAATGCCATCACCCGTTTTTATCAGGTTTATCACTCCAGCCGTTACGTGGGTGAAAAATTGGTGATTCGCCTCAAGTCGGATCTAGCGGACGCCGATGTCGAGCACCTGAATGTTAACTTCAGTGACATCTTGGTCAAGGGGTGGATTGAAAAAAGTCAGGCTTTACCTGAAGAAGCTCAGGATGAAACAGTTGGGCTGCCCCGTCTCGTTTTATACTTCAACCAACGAGACTTAGGGCGCTTGTACCAGATGATTGCCGCCATTAACGACCTGGGTACTCCCTCAAGCGCGGCGGCACACCCGGAGCGAAAGTAGCTTCCTCAGCTATTGCTCGCTACCCAGTTGACGAGGGTGCGGACACCGAAGCCGGTGGCACCGGCACTTTTGTAGCCGTTCTCTTTCTCAGTCCAGACAGGACCGGCAATGTCTAAGTGTGCCCAAGCCGTTTCTTTGACGAACTGCTTTAGGAACATCGCTGCTGTAATCGCTCCACCAGGACGCGGCCCAGTATTTTTGAAATCGGCGATTTGGGATTTCATGCCTTCAAAGTATTTTTCTTCCATCGGCATCCGCCACAGCTTTTCACCAGCCATTTCAGCGGCTTGACTCAGCTGAGTAGCAAGGGCATCATCGGTACTCCACAAACCGGCAATATCATCCCCCAGGGCAATGACGCAAGCCCCAGTGAGGGTAGCTAAATCAATGATCGCATCCACGCCCAGCTTTTCCGCAAACACTAGGGCATCTGCTAGGGTCAACCGTCCTTCCGCGTCGGTGTTGTTGACTTCAATTGTCTTACCATTGGATGCCGTGAGGATGTCACCAGGGTGAATAGCATGACCACTGATCATGTTTTCAGTGACAGCGCTGATGAAGTGAACCTCGACATCTGGCTTGAGCTGAGAGATCGCTTTAGCTGCTCCCAATGTTGCAGCTGCACCGCCCATGTCCATTTTCATCGTTTCGATGCCGCTACCGGCACCTTTGATGTTGAGGCCGCCAGAGTCGAAGGTGACACCTTTGCCGATGATCGCCAGCTTGCGGCGAGGCGTGCCAACTGGTTTGTAAGTCAGGTGAATGAATTTAGGTGGTAGATCAGAGGCTTGGGCAACCCCTAAGAAAGCCCCCATCCCTAGTTTTTCACAGTCTTCTCGCTCCAGGATTTCCACTTGGAGACCGTGTTCAGATGCGATCGCTTGGGCGGTTTCTGCCATCGTAATTGGGGTGACGGAATTGGCTGGGGCGGCGACGAGTTCCCGTGCCAGGATCACACCGGAGCAGATTTGAAGGGCATTCGCTATCGCTTCCTCCTGACCCCCCAGTCCCAGTAAATCGACTTGTTCGAGCGAATGTCCTTTATCTTCCGGTTCAGACTTAAAGCGATTGTCTTGGAACAGAGCTAGCTCAATGCCTTCTGCTAAAGCTTGCGTTGTTCGAGCTGGGTCATCATTCCACACTGGCAAACTAATTCCCAGGGTTTTGCACTTTTCCTTTTTGCCTAACCGAGCAACAACAGCAGCTGCCCGTCGCCAGTTGTCCAGTTTCAGGGTGTCTGGTTTCCCCAGTCCCACCAGCATGACTTTGCGGACGGGACTACCACCGCCCACCCGCGTTACCGCGCTGCTGCCTTCTTTGCCCTTAAATTCCGTCTCAGCAATGAGTTCCTTTAAGACACCGGCAAACTTTTCATCCAGAGTTGCCAGGTCACCCGTTAACTCTACCGCATCTTCAAACCAACCAATTGCGAGGCCGTCCCCAGCCCAGTCTACAAGTGGGGTATCAATCGCTCGAATTTCCATGCCTATGTTCTGCTTAATGCTTCTTATACCAGTATCGATCAAAATTGCTTAAGCAGCGTTTGGGGGGCGATCGCGTGCGTCAACGCGACTCACGCAAGTGCCATCTATGGTTCCCCTCATGAGTGAAATTCTCAATCAGGAAGTTTTCTTGTTCTTATTCTCAATAAGCTGGTTAATTCTGTCTTTATTGACTAAAGGTATTCGCCCTGCTACGATTATGGCAGAGTAGGTTTGACAAGGGTGAAGAAGTAATACATACAACTTTGTTACTGACATCAGCAACTATCGTTAGCGCTGACTGGCACTCTACATTAGTTGGACAAGATACTTTTACAAGGACTAAACCATCAGAGGCAGAGATTGTAAAAAGGAAAAAATCTAAAGGATTTTCAACCAGGTAAAATACTTCCATCTGGAAATTTTCCATTGAGAATCCGGTAGACTAAGAAAGAAAGCGGTCAGCTCCAGCCACACCGCTGGCATCGCTCATAAATTCAGCCTCAGCTGCCGCTAGATGCTTCAGTAAAGTGGCTTGGGGGAGTGGGCCTTGCAGGTGGCTCCAGGGCAAGACTTGTTCTCTTGACCAGTTGGTGTGGACATAAAAATCCAGCTCAGGCAGTTGCCCTCTGAGCTGTTTGAAAGCGCGGCGGTAGCTACCCAGGGAATCGCCATAGTGGCGCGTTAGTTCTAACAGCTGGCATAGGCGGCGATCGCCCCTAGATAACAACGCCTGAATCACTGACCAGTTGTAGCTTTCGGGTCGGAAGTCAATTCCTTGGGGCAACAGAAGTTTCTGCAACAGTTGCAACCCCTTCTGAGCCTGAGGATTTACTCCAAACCACTGAAACGGCGTATGCGCCTTCGGGACAAACGTGCTGCATCCCAGAGTCAGGCGTAACCCAGGAGCAGCTTTTCTGAGCGATCGCATCATCGCCACGGTCTGATCTAGGTCAGCTGGTTCCTCACCGGGAATGCCCACCATCGCGTAGAGTTTGAGACCACTTAATCCACCCGCCTTGGCATTTACCGCTGCCTGGATAATTTCATCCTGATTCAGCTTTTTATTGATAATTTGGCGCAATCTCTGGGAGCCACTTTCCACGGCAATAGTCAGCGATCGCGTGTCCCGTTTAGCCAGAGTCTTCGCCAACTGCACCGTCACCGTGTTTGTCCGCACTGAGGCAATACTGAGGCGGACGTGGTCGTACTGGGGTTGACTCAGGTAATCCAGCAGTGTTTCAAACTCCGGATGCTGGGTTACAGAAGCCCCCAGTAAGCCCAAGCGGTCAGTCACCTTAAGCCCCCGCTCAATTGCTGGGATTAATGAGCTTTCCACACTCGCCGTGCGAAACGGCAGCGTCAGGTAACTTGCCAGACAGAAGCGGCACATCTCCGGGCAGCTGCGAACCACTTCTACCATATAGATATTTTCCCAGGCCGCTTTCTGTGTAACTACAGATGAGGCAGATAGGGTATTGCCCCGGTACGTCTGCTTTTCTACGCATCTGGGTATTTCAGCTGACACGGGTTCAATTGACTTGATAGAGCCAGTTGGGTCGTGATAAGTCACCTGGTACAAACTGGGAACATAAACGCCTGGTAGTTGTGCTAGACACCTCAATTGGGTTTTCCTGTCAGCAGTTCGGACTTCTTTGTAAGCCTCAATGAAATTGCCTATCAGGTTTTCTCCATCACCCAGTAAAATGATGTCAAAGAACTCAGCGAAGGGTTCTGGGTTTGCAGTCAGCACCGGTCCACCGCCGAACACGAGGGGATGGCTGTCATAACGACTAGCTGCCCTGAGCGGAATTTCCAGGGATTCCAGCAAGTTCAGGATATTGACATAATCTAGTTCCCACGACATCGAAAAGCCGACTAATTCAGGCGATCGCGGCAGATGTTCATGGGTATCGGTGAACAGGCGGCTTACCTGAACATCAGAGCGCATTGCCAGAGTTGCCCACACTACCTGATAACCCAAGCTGGTGATGCCAACAGTGTACTCGTTGGGGAAAGCAAAGATAGTAGGGATGGCGTCGGTGTCGGGGGTAGCTGGGGTAAATAACAGGCGTTCAGCGGCAAATACAGAGGCAGTCACAGGCTTTTTCTGCGTCAGCAGGATAGGTCTCATTCATATCTAATTTTAATCTATACAAAAATCAGGTTAAAAATCAGGCAGGACTTACGCCGTATAGCGACCTAAACCTTCCGATTGATTTATTCGGGTTGCGACAAATCTATCTGAAGAATGCTTTGAAAACTCTAGAGCTTAGCTAATTTTGCCTTAACATTTCCGCCTGTACAATCCTGTAAGCTACAGTTTGAGCTATTTTTCTCAACCAAAGCTTAACCTTAAGCGGTTTACTGGTGCCACTCTGCTAATTTTCTGGGGTATTTCGTAATCTTTCTCTTTGATTATGTGACATAGTTAGAAATAATACTGTAGCATCGCATTCGAGGAGCTTGCATCTGACCTAGTAGATGCCACTGGCATATTATGTCTGTTGCAAAGAGTATTCATGAGCAACGATTTCAAGGTTAAACTTCAGGCTATAGTTGAGCAGCTAGATTCAGACTTCCGCGTCCAAGGGCAGCAAGATATAGATTCTATCCTGCAAGCTGGGGTAAGTTCTTATGATGACTTGCTTGTCATTTTGCAAAACCCAAAGGTAAACACGGATAGGGGTACAAAGGTTTGTTGGGCGCTGTCTCGACTGGGCGATCAACGAGCTGTGCCAACTCTGCTGGCAGCTCTTAGAGATAAAAACCCTGACTTACGTAGTGTTGCAGCGAAATCGTTAGGCGAACTAAATGGCAAACAAGCTGTTTATCCGCTTATTACTGCTTTATATGAAGACGAAAGTCTTGAGGTTCGTGTAGCTGCAGCTTACGCACTTGGATTGTTAGGTGATGACAAGGCTGTAGAACCGCTGGTGAGTATACTAAGTGATCGGACTCAGGAACCGAGAGTGCGCGGTATGGCAGCTGAGGCATTGTCTGACATAAATGATAGTCGAGCCATTACTCCACTTATTGCTGCTTTAACAGATGTATCTGTTGAAGTGCGATTCTGGGCTGCGTTTGCACTAGGAAAGTTAGGAAACCGGCAGGCTCTACCAGAATTAGAGCGGCTAGCTGCTACAGATGAAACTATCTTGCCAGGGTGGTGGGCAGTAAGCAGAGAAGCGACCGAGGCTATTCAACGCATACAGGAGCGAGAGGCAGTGTGACGACGGCACTAAGCTTGGTAGAACAATTGAGGTGACGATATTACAAGTTATCGCTCTTGAGTTGATTGACTTGGTTATTACCCCCAAAAAATAGACGGCCTTGATTAAGAAACTGGCCGCTCATTGGAGTAGTTTTCAGCTTTGATGCAATTAATACCCGTGCATTTGATCAAGTTGCTAATGGCAAAGGAATTGAGGGTGGACGACAGAGAAAATGACTATCACTCCATTTCGGCTGCCGTCCGACCATGTACATCTGCCTCTTACCAGACGTTTAATAGCCACTCCCGATCAAGCTTGTTCTCCATATCTGCAAACAAGGTGTTGGCAATGGTTTCTGCCAGCCATTCCGCTCCTTTATAACCAATAATGGGATATTTCCACAGACCTGCGCGGTCAAAGCTCGGAAAGCCCACCCTCACCATCGTAATCTTGTTATCGATGGAAATGTATCGACCCTTGGAATGGCCCAAAATCAAGTCAACCTGCAGCGATTTATCTTTAATGCGGCGTTCCAGTTCCCACAGTTCCGCATTCCAGATCACTTCGATTTGAGAATCAGTATGATTTTCTAAATCGAGAATGATCACTTCGATTTGAGAATCAGTATGATTTTCTAAATCGAGAATTCTCTGGTCTTTTGCGCACGCCTTGTTATCATCCCCCAACAACAGCAGTACTGGCTCTAACTCACATTCCAGGCAAAACTCTGCAAGGCCAATCACCAAATCGGGATCTCCGTAAATAGCCACCTTCTTGTTGGCAAAAAACATGTGGGCAGAACAAACATACTACAGCCAAAAGTGCAAATAGTTGATGGGTTTAGTCCACTCCAAGATCCAACTCGACCGCTACTTCAGCGCCGCCACCAAAAGCGAAAATTTTTCGCCTAACCGAAGATGGTAGGCGGTGCTTGAGAAAGCGTTCGTACTGGGTCTTTCGAGTTCAATCCAATCGAGCCACCTATTTTTGCACACCCATCTGCTTAATTTCCCCTCCCTGAATTACGGTAATGCTATAGGCGATGGGTATGTCTTCTCCCTTTGACGTCCATCGCCCTTGTCTCCTGCCTACTTTTGGCTTACTTGGCAGTAGTGACGGCTTCTGGTGGCAGTTCTGCCGCCGTCTTGCCAACGACCTGCTCGAACTCTTTGTCGTCGCCCAAGATGCCGAACTCTACGAGCAACTCTTCTAGCTCGTCCATTGTGATCGGTGTGGGAATAGTCAGCTTGTCGTTGTTGATGATCTTCTTAGATAATGTCCGGTACTCCGCTGCTTGCTCACTATCAGGTGCGTACTCGTTCACCGTCATCCGGCGCAGTTCTGCGTGTTGTACAATGTTGTTGCGTGGTACGAAGTGAATCATCTGGGTGTTCAACCGTTCTGCCAGGGTTTCGATCAGCTCGATTTCCCGGTCAACTTTACGGCTGTTACAGATCAGTCCACCCAAGCGCACACCGCCGGAATGAGCATACTTGAGGACGCCTCTAGCAATGTTGTTGGCGGCATACATCGCCATCATTTCACCGGAGGTAACAATATAGATTTCTTGTGCCTTACCTTCACGAATCGGCATGGCGAAACCACCGCAGACCACATCTCCCAACACGTCATAGCTGACAAAATCCAGGTCTTGATAAGCACCGTTTTCTTCCAGGAAGTTAATCGCGGTGATGATCCCCCTACCAGCGCAGCCAACACCGGGCTCCGGACCACCTGCCTCGACGCAACGGATATCGCGGTAGCCCTTGAGCATCACTTCCTCTAGTTCTAGGTCTTCCACGGCGCCGCGTTCAGCCGCAAGGGATAGAACAGTGGTTTGGGCTTTGCTATGCAGGATCAAACGGGTAGAGTCAGCTTTTGGGTCGCAACCGACAATCAAGATCCGCTGACCCATTTCCGCCATCCCAGCCAGGGTATTTTGGGAAGTGGTGGATTTACCAATACCGCCTTTGCCGTAGAATGCAATCTGTCTGATGTTTTCGTCAGTCATGGTGAGTGTCTGCCTTCAAGCAGTTGATAGCGGTTTGCATTTGAGTGCAGTACACCCTGCGTGTAGGCTCGCCTAGCAGCAATGCCTTGAGAGCCAGATGTACTTCACTCCACCGAGAAACGCTAGATTTGTTAGTAAATCTCAAATCCAGAACGAGAACTGTGTTCTGATTCCCAGGGTTTAGTGTCTGGCGTTATTTGTTTTATATCAGCCGGCCCAAAACAACAGAGTGCATCTAAAGCGGATAAGATTTATTAGATTAATTAAGCTTGTACTCAAAGCCCTAAATCCTGATTGGATGGGCAGAACAAATTTCTTTTGGGGTAGGGGGGCTAGTATTGTCAGGTTGAGGTTAGAGTATTTATGTACAGGGGACTGGATTTTTGTACTCAATTCAAACCCAGTTATGACGTGGGTTTGAGTGCCCTTTTAGCCGTTTGACTTTAAGTTTTAACTTGTACTCAAAACTCACTAAAAATTAGCAGTTAGGGCGTTGCTAAGTGGAAGTCATTGGTTTTGTAGATCGCAGCCCTATGATCGCGCCGACAACTGCTGCACAAATGCCTGATGTTCTGCTGAATTCAATCCTGAGTGCAATACCGCTAATACTTGCGTCAGCTTACCTGTCAACAAGTCTGTCACTGCCAACCATAATCCTGGAAATACTCGACTTTTTATGATGCCACGCTCGTCTGCAGTGAGGGCAATGTAGTCGTCTGCTTGTAAAGAAAACCAATCCAGCTTTTGATCAATGACTTGCCAAACAATGTACTCCTGGACTCCATTGCGGCGATAGACTCGCTTCTTCTCGTAGAGATCTTTGGTCGCACTACTTGCTGCAATCTCAACAATCAATTCAGGTGCGCCCTCAATGTAATCATCGCAACTGAGGCGGGACCGTCCTCCTACAGAGGCTTCGCATCGTAAACAGGCATCCGGCTGCGGTTCATTGTCCAGATCTAATCTCACGGTCGTATTATCATTCAGGTCAATACCTGGTGTGGCAACCCAATAGTTAAATAGCCAACCCATAATCGCAGCATGAGGTTGACCATGACTTCTAGACCGAACCGGGGATGCCACGTAGACAACTCCTTCGATTAATTCCGCTTTTTTGAGGTGGGGCATGCCGTTGTAGCGGCGCTCGAATTCGGGGCGTGTCAGGCGATCGCCACTCTCCAGTGGTGGAACTGAACGTCGAGAAGTTGGTTCAGGCTGTTGTCCGGTTTGAGAATAATTGACCACCATGCCGTATTCCTCGAGTGATAACCCAGATGCGCCTCGTCCCCTTGCTCTTAAATCCTATCTGCAATGCCCGAAGATGGGAAGTACATCATTCCTCCTCCGTTGCCAGGGCGTTAACAGCGGCAGCCGCCATTGCACTTCCACCGCGCCGACCGTGTATGGTTAAGAAAGGCACACCCCGGCTATTTTCTGCCAATGCCGCTTTTGACTCTGCTGCCCCTACGAACCCGACTGGAAACCCTAGGATGAGAGCGGGTTTGGGCACACCTTCATCTAGCATTTCCAGCAATCGAAACAACGCAGTCGGTGCATTGCCGATCGCCACCACCCCTCCTTCCAGGTGCGATCGCCAAAGGGACAGTGCTGCCGCCGAGCGCGTGTTCTTGATTTTTTGAGCGATCGCCGGAACATCCGGCTCGTTGAGCGTACAAATCACCGAGTTATTGGCAGGCAGTCTCCGTCGCGTAATCCCTTCTGCCACCATGCGCGAATCGCACAGAATTGGTGCCCCGTTTGTGAGCGCTATTCTTCCTGAGTGTGCTGCGGTTGGTGAGTATGCTAAATCAGTTACAATATCGAGCATGCCGCAGGAATGAATCAGCCGCACTACCACAGAAGTTAGATCGGGAGGCAGCATTGCCAGATTTGCCTCTGCTCGAATAATGGCGAAGGAGTGCCGGTAGATTTCATTGCCATCACGAATATAGTCAGTCATTGTTGCTCCATCGAAATGACTGCAAGATTTGCTGTTGCAGGTGTTCAATCTGGCTAAAAGGCGAATTGTCTGAAGATGGTCTCTCCTCATGCATCACTTCACAGACCTTCGCTAGCAGTTCAAATACCATCGGTACCCCCAACTCCAAGCCTTCGAGCACTTGACGTTGCGTAAAGACATCCTGGGGGTTGCCTTCCAGCACCAGTTGTCCCTGATCCATGACGAATATCCAGTCTGCCCATCGATAAACAAAGTCCAAGTCGTGCGTTGCCATCAGGATCGTGGTTCCAGTGGCTTGAATTTTCTTGAGGGTGGCGATCAAGTTGCGCGTGTGTCGCGGATCTAAATAAGCTGTGGGTTCGTCCAACAGCAGTAAGGTCGGCTGGAGTACCATGACATCGGCAATGGAAACCCGCTTCTTTTGTCCCAGGCTGAGATGATGTACGGGTTTTCCTACCAAAGCCGTTAGCTCAAATTCCACCACGGCTTGTCGCACGCGCTCTCGCACCTCGGAGTCTGGCAATCCCAAGTTGCACAAACCGTAGGAAAGATCTTCCTCAACGGTAGAAGCAACCAGTTGTTGCTCTGGATCTTGAAACACCAGCCCGACGTGTTGCCGCAGTTGCATTAGAGAGGCGCGATCGTAGCGCAGTGGCAAGCCATGCCATCGGATCACTCCTTGCTGCGGTTGGTACAAGCCATTTGCCAGCAGGAAGAGAGTTGTTTTGCCGCATCCGTTTTGACCAATCAGCGCACAGCGTTTCCCTACCGGAATGTTCAATATCAGGTTGGCGATCGCGGGCTGTTGGCTACCGGGGTAGGTGTAGGAAACGTGTTCAAATTCAAGTAGCATGAGTCCACCCTACCAGTCCAATCAATCCGCCACAACCGAGCAGTGCTTCCAGGCTGTAGCGCCAAGACGGGGAGTAATGGCGAGAATGCCACACGCGAAATTCTCCGGTAAAGCCGCGTGATGCCAAACTCAGGGAGACTTGGCGGTAATTGATCAGAGTGCGCTGGAGCAACTGTCCAACTAAGATCCCCAAACTGTTCATGCTAATCTTCCATGTGCGGTAGCCATTGCGGGATTGTTGTGCTGTCCACAGTTCGTTTGCTGTGCGCAGCAACGTAAAAATAAATCGGTACATTAGCAGCAATAAATCAGTCAACAAGAGGGGACAACCGAGACGACGGAGAATTTGCAAGAGTTCGACAAACGGCACCGTTAGCATTCCAAAGTAGATGCAGGAGGTGGCAGCGATCGCCCTTGCCAACAGCTCCCCTGCTTGCTGCATCCCATGATGACTTAGGTAGAGGTAGTAACCTCCCACCGTTAGTCCTTTCCATACATCAGTTTGTACTGAAGTCCAATTTGCTGTGGCAACTCCACTGATGATCAATGCAGGCAGGCTGCTCAACCAAAATCCTGCCGGGATTGACATTAGTTTGAGATAGATGGGGGCTGGAATCCGAGCATAAATCACTGTCCAAATTCCCATCCACAGTGCGATCAGGATTTGCACCCAGATCCCAGCGACATAGGTTATTACGAGTAGAGCGATCGCAAACAGTACTTTGTGTTCGGGGGGCAGTTGCCGGAGTCGGTTGGTATATGCCAGCGTATCGATTTGGAGGGTCATGGATGATTAGGACACGGGATGTTACTCTGATCGCCCTCGATAAAACCCAATCACAAACCCAATCACCCCGGCTCCTAGCGCTGCTTGGGAGGCAAATAACAGACTCTCCACTTCCCCACTGGGCGGCTCAAAAAAGTGTTTAAACCAAGGCTTGTAGTCAGGGCTGAGTTCCTTGATCGCACCCTGAGCCCGGTCATCAGAGCCAGCATATTCACCCCGGACAAATGCCAGGGGGATAACCGCAAGGACTATGACGGCGATCGCCAGCAACCAATTCTGTTTACCCGATGAATTCTTTTGCATGGCTTAATTCTCTTGCTTCAGTAACTTCAGGGTTTCCAACTCTTCACGACCATAGGATTGCAGCCAGTTCCACACCAACACCGTCAGTAATCCTTCACTGATTGCTAGAGGAACCTGCGTCACCGCAAAGATGCCCGCGAACTTGAGGAACGAAGCCATGAAACCGCCACTAGCGGCAGGAAATGCCAGAGCCAATTGAATCGAAGTCATTACGTAGGTGAGTAAATCTTCCAATGCCGATGCCAGGAAGATTGCTACCTTTTGATGTCCGGTTCGCAACACCAGATGATAAACACCATACGCAACAAAGGGACCAACAATCGCCATTGAAAACATATTTGCGCCTAGTGTCGTCAAGCCGCCATGAGCCAGCAACAACGCCTGAAACAGCAGCACCAATCCACCCAATACCGTCATCGCTTCTGGACCAAAGAGTATGGCTCCCAATCCAGTTCCAGTGGGATGAGAGCAACTGCCCGTGACTGAGGGAATCTTCAACGCCGACAGCACAAACGTAAAGGCACCTGCCAGTGCTAGCAGAAGTTTTAACTCAGGGTTTTGTTTGGTGATGCGAGTCAGCGATCGCACTCCCAGCAGAAAAAACGGTAACGCTACCACCCACCAAAAAAGTGCCCACTGCACAGGCAAAAACCCTTCTGCAATGTGCATGGCATAGGCAGGAGTAGGTGCCACAACTAGATAAAAACTTAAACATGCCATTAGCACCAGGCTAATGGTCTTTCGTGGTTTTGACGTCATTCTGTACCTCGCAGATGAGACTATATTCTCAACCCATCGGCGGGCATCCTGGCTCAGAGACAATCAATAGCAGTCTCATCACAGTTGCGGGACAGCGTTGGATTTGCACCAAACTTTCCCCTGATGACATCAAACTTGAGCGGGCTTTATTGCTCGTTCAACTTTATGTCAACCTCTAACGGCTGTTCCCCGTCAGAACCGAATTAGTATTTTAACTCTACAGCACTTTTTACTATTTCACGGCTGCCGCTTCTAGCAGATTTACAATTTGTATCAGTTTGCCCGATCACCCTGTGTTTCTCCAGGCACTGTTAATTCGAGTGGTTTGAAATAGATGCGTCTGAAAACGAAGAAAATCAAGCGCTGATTGAACGCATTGTACAGAAAGGGATTATGTGAAATGCTAACGCAATCTACCCATTAGCCATGCTAAGGCACCGTCTACATCTGCAACTTGCTCTCCTGGTGGAAGCGGACGCTTAACCATCACCACCTTTACACCCAGTTCTCGCGCTGCAATAATCTTGGCGTAGGTAGCATCGCCACCACTGTTTTTGCTCACGATCGCATCAATCTGATAATATTGGACTAATTGGCGCTCCTGTTCAAGGCTAAAGGGTCCGCGATCAAGTAAGAGTTTTCCGTTAGGAATTGCGGCATCTGGTGCAGGTGGATCAATTGATCGGATCAAAAACCAAATCTCTGTCAAGAGCGCAAAGGGCGCAAGCTGTTGTCTACCGATGGTGAGAAACACCCGCTTTGCTGTTACTGGAATTGATTTGGCTGCCGCTTCCACGCTCTCGACTTCGATCCAATCATCACCCGCCACTTTTGTCCATGCAGGACGCACCAGGCTCAGATGGGGAATACCCACCTCAGTCGCCGCTATTGCCGCATTCCAGGAGATTTGGGCGGCGAAGGGATGGGTGGCATCAATCAATAAATCAATGCGTTGCTCGCACAGATAGGCTGCCAATCCGGTTGAGCCACCGAAGCCACCGACGCGCACTGTTCCCAGAGGAGCAGAAGGTTGAAGAGTTCGCCCAGCTAAAGACGTAATCACCTCAATGTCTGGAATTACCGAGACAATGGCTGCTAGCTCTGCTGCATCGCCTGTTCCACCCAAAATGAGAATCCGTGCCATTTCAACGCTCACGCACAAACGGCACACGTTCCGGCGAATCTAAGCCTGCTTGTAAGACTGCTAACACCCGCACCATATTTTCCGCTAACAGGTTATCTACTGCCAACCATAACCCCGGAAACACCCGACTTCGGATTACTCCATCTTCATCCACCGGCAGAGAAATGTACTCTCCCTCCTGTAAGTAAAACCAATCAAGTTTCTGCTCACATACTTGCCAAACAATATACTCTCGCACCCCATTGCGACGATAAGCTCGTTTTTTGTCATGCAGATCAATTGTCGCGCTACTTGCCGCAATCTCTGCCACTAGCTCTGGTGCCCCCTCAACGTAGTCATCGTCACTGAGCCGTGCCTGTCCACCTGCACTTTCCTCAATCATCAGCACAGCATCAGGTTGGGGTTCGTTGTCGAGGTCTAGTCGTACCGTTGAATTATCTCCTAGTGCCACCCCCGGAGTCGAGGCTTCGTAAACTCCTAACCAGGTCATTAGGCGTCCATGAGGCTGACCATGACTCCGAAAACGTAAGGCAGCGGGCAAGTAAACGACTCCTTCAATCAGTTCAGCTTTCTTAAGATGGGGCATGGCGTGATAGCGACGCTCGAATTCGTAGCGATTGAGGCGATCGCCGCTTTCAAGCGGTGGGATTAACAACGACTTGTACTGAGAGGGAGTCTTGACCATAGATAAGTGCTAGCTGGACTTTCATTGTCCTTATGCTTGGTCTACTGCCGAGAATGTGGTAACAAAATGGTCGTGCAGTATAAAGGTGCTACCCGCTATATCTGTAACTACCTGCGCTCTTCTGGATGATACCTCAGTTTGCCAGTATATTCCTGCTGATGCCCTTGACAAGTATGTTGTCAAAGCATTTTTTGAAGCCTGCGCAAATCAGGCTTTCCCGTTTCACCCCTCTACGGGGTTCGTCGGTCGTGAAGTGCTATCGAGAACTGCATGCCTAAGGAACGAAGTACCCGATCAACCGTCGTAAACTGCGGATTTCCGTTCTCCGAGAGCGAGGCGAGCGCGGTGTCTTCTGCGAGCTTTCCCATTCCCTGATTGGCGCGTACGACATCTCCAAGGGCTAGGAGAAAGCTCGGTATCCCGTCGTCGAGTGCATCCTGAAGGTAGCCTTGGACGAACTCCGCGTCCTGGAGGTCCTTCTTAAATGTCTCGGCTATGTCTTTCAATCTCATCTCGGTAGCGCTCCCATAGCGAAATAGCTTCTTCGATGTCGTCCTCCTGCCGCCTCTTCGTCCCCCCGCCGAGAAGGACGACGACCGTGGAACCGGAACGACCGTAGTAAAGCCGGTAGCCAGGACCCAGGTGGATGCGAAGCTCCGAGACACCACCACCGACGCCATGATGATCGCCGAAGTTACCTTCTCTCACCCGCCGAATACGGGAGGCGATCGCCTGTCGTGCCTTCTTGTCGGTGATGCCGTCGTACCACTCCTCAAAGGGGGTGTTCTCCGCATCATCTACGAGTACCCGGACTGTGATCGTTTCCATGTTCCCCTTGCATGGTAGCAAATCTTGAACAACGAGTACGAGCAGCGATGAATTAGGCGTTCTTCATCCAGGGTGCAAATGGCGTTGAGTTTTGAGTTATGTTTTGCAATTTGTGCTATGTGGGCATCCAGTACTTCAACCTCCAGGATGCTGCGACTCAATCACCCCTTCGGCTTCATTGACGAGCGATCGCAACCGTTCCAACATCTGGGGTGCAACTTGCCATAAGCCGCGTTGGTTGGCTTCGAGGAGACGTTCTGCCATATCGCGCAGTGCCCAGGGGTTACTGCGTTGGATAAAGTCTTGCACATCTGGATCAAACAAATACGCCTCAGCAACGCCTTCATACATGAAATCTTCCACGCAATGGGTCGTAGCATCGTAAGCAAACAAATAATCCAACGTCGCTGCCATTTCAAACGCGCCCTTGTAGCCATGCCGCATGGCACCGGCGATCCATTTGGGATTGACGACTCTGGAACGATAGACGCGGGTGATTTCTTCGCTCAGTTTTCGCACTTTCGGCTGTGCCATGCGGGAATTGTCACCGAAGTAAATTTCCGGGCGAGTGCCACAAACTGAGCGCACTGCCGCAGTCAAGCCCCCTTGAAACTGGTAGTAATCATCCGAATCGAGCAGATCATGTTCGCGGTTATCTTGGTTTTGCAGCACAATTTGCATCGTGCCAAGTCGCTGCGTAAAGGCTTCTGGAGCCGATTTGCCTTGGGCGTTGCGCGTGTAGGCGTAGGCACTCCAGTTAATGTAGGCGCGGGCTAAATCTGCGTCGCTCTCCCAGTTTTGTGATTCGATTAAGCCCTGCAAACCTGCTCCGTAGGCACTTGGTTTGGAACCAAAAATGCGATAGCGCGATCGCGTCTGTGCTTGCTCCGGCGTTAACCCAACCGATTCCCATCGTCGGGTTTCGAGTTGCACTTGCGCGGCTAAGGGATTTTGTTCTGCCGGTTCATTGAGATTCGCTACGGCATTCACCGCACTGTCAAACAAATCAATCAAATTTGGAAATGCATCCCGGAAAAAGCCTGAAATTCGTAGCGTTACATCCACGCGCGGGCGACCTAAAATCGACAGCGGCAAAATCTCAAAATCAATCACCCGCCGCGACACCCCGTCCCATACGGGTTGCACACCGAGCAACGCCAACGCCTCCGCGATGTCATCGCCGCCCGTTCGCATAGTTGAGGTGCCCCAAATCGAGAGTCCCAGGGTTTTTGGGTATTCCCCATGTTCTTGGGTATAGCGTTCTACCAGGGTTTCTGCTGCTTTGCGTCCGATGTCCCAGGCGGTTTGGGTAGGGATGGCGCGAATATCCACTGAGTAGAAATTACGTCCTGTTGGTAACACCTCCGGTCGTCCGCGCGTGGGCGCACCGGAAGCTCCACTGGGGATGTAGTGCCCGGACAATCCGCGCAGGAGGTTGGTTAGTTCCTGATCGGTTTGCCGCAGAGCAGGCAGGAGGCTTGTGCGCACCCAGGTTAACTCTTGTTTTGTATGTGTACCAAGGTTAGTAATTTCATGCTCTTGAATAATCGCTTCAACAAGTTCAGCAGCATATTCTTCAATCAGCTCAACCGCATCACCAATAATGCGACACTTCTGTAACTTGGGATTTGGCGTGGCTGAGAGGGCGGCACCCAAATCAGCAATGAGCGGATCAAAGTCTAGTTGCCAATCTTGGGCAATGGCGCGGGTTAAACCCAAGCGGTTAGCGTTGGGGTTACGGGCGATCGCTACCACCAAATCCCGTAGTTGCATCCCATCGGGACATTGACCAAAAATGTGTAAGCCGTCCCGAATTTGGGCTTCCTTGAGTTCACACAAATAGCCATCGGCGGTGGTCAAAACTGTTGCTATGGCGTCATTTAATAGTTCTGGAGCAATCCCTAAATCCTGATGAAGATTTTCTGTTTGGATTAACTGGGCTAAGCGATCGCGGATCAAGCCAACGCGCGAGGGGTCGAGGGTTTGTGCCTCATAATATTCATCAATCAAGCCCTCTAACTGATGCAAGCTGCCGTAGAGTTCGGCGCGAGTCATGGGCGGTGTGAGGTGATCGATAATCACAGCTTGCGATCGCCGTTTTGCCTGGGAGCCTTCCCCTGGATCGTTGACAATAAATGGATATAAGTGGGGCACCGCGCCCAACACCGCTTCCGGGTAGCAATTTTGTGACAGCGCCACACTTTTTCCGGGCAACCATTCCAAATTCCCATGTTTGCCCACATGCACGATCGCATCGGCTCCAAACTTAGCGTTAACCCAGTGATAAAAAGCCAGATAGGGATGGGTTGGTTCTAGATCCGGCGCGTGGTAGTTGAGGCTGGGATCGCGATCGTAACCACGAGCAGGTTGAATCCCTACAAATATATTTCCGAATTGAATACCCGCAATCGGAAATGTATCTGTTTCGCCAGGCATTCCCCAACGGTTTTGAATCCCAGTTTTTACAGCAATGGGTAAATTTTGGAAATGGATTTGATACTCATCCAGTGATAATGATTGCCTAATTGTTCGCAATCCCCAACTTTCTGGATCATTCGTAACACCAGCGATCAATTCCCGCATCAAATCGTCACTGGTTTCGGGAATATCTCCGACTACGTAACCAATAGCTTGGAGTGTCTTCAGAATGGACAAACAACTGGCAGGGGTATCCAAACCCACCCCATTGGCTAATCGTCCATCCCGATTGGGATAATTTGCTAAAATCAGGGCAATTTTTCGCGCCTGGATCGGCGTCTGTCGCAACTTGCTCCACCGCGCCGCCAAATCCGCCACGAAGTTAACCCGCGACGGCTCCGGTTCATACACTACCACATCCGTTTGCAGGTTTGGATTCTGAGTTTGTACTGCTTTGAACGACACCGCCCGCGTAATGATTCTGCCATCAACCTCCGGCAACGCCACATTCATTGCCATATCGCGTGGCGTTAATCCTTGATAGCCCGCTTCCCAAAGTTCCCGCGTGCCACCACTCAAAATTACCTGCAACACTGGCACATTGAGGGTTTCCCATAGCTCGACTTGGGGAGTGTCCGTTTCCAGACTGGCTAAGGAAAAGCTAGTGGTGTTGAGCAATACTTCAATCCCTTGACGGCAGTAGCGGATCAATTCCGATTGCACATCCGGTTCTTTGAGCGATGAGACAAAAATGGGAACTGGTGTTAGATTTCGTGTTGCTAAGGCATGACACAGCGCCTCGATCACCGCCGTATTGCCAGCCAAATAATGCGCTCGATAAAATACAATGCCTACACCCGGTCGCTCCAGGGTTGCCAAGCCATATTGCCCGAGCATTCCCACACGCGGCACGGGCTGGGGTGGCTGATAGTCCACAGCATAGTGTAGAAATCGCGCTGCCACAAATTTTAGCAGGTTTTGATAATTCTCCACACCCGCTTCAATGAAATACTGCCACACCTGATTCACCGCTACCAATGCTGCTGTGGAATGGCTGCTCAATGTCGGATCAGGGCGTTCATCACCGGGTATGACAATTAAAGTTGCACCTGTTTGGTTAGCTGTTTCCTTGACGACTTCTAAGCCATAACTCCAATAGGGCTGCCCCCCAATCAACCGCACAATGATCACTTCTGCTTTTTCTAAGACATCTTCGGCGTAAGTATCGATCGTCAGTTGCTGTTGTAATTGCAACAGATTCACCACTCGCACTGGGGGGAAGTCAGCAGATAACTGTGTTGTGGCAGCGGCTAGGGTTTGAATATCGGTATCTGCCGCCGTGAGCACGACGATGGGGGCGGGCTGCTGCTCAATAAAAATCACACCGTCTGCGGACGGGTTCCAGCCTCCTGGTATAGTAGCAAGACGATGCATCGATGTTGGATGGGTAGGGATAACAGTCAATGGCTATCATTATTGCAGGTGAGCGCAGCGGTGTGGGCCGACAAGATGCCGGGACAGCGCGCAATGGTCTGCCCCTCTTTCCAATCCAGCCTGGGGCCAATGTCGTTACGCTGGAACTCGTCAACCAACTGCCAGACGAAGCGCCATGACCACCTACCTTCTAGATGTCATACAGACGCTAATTTTAGAATGAAATAGCCCTGTGCAGAAATATGTTGGTCGCGTGAAGGAGTCCGGGCGGATTGAAAGGCGACATAGCAATTTTTATATCGGCTTATATGGTGAGCAGCGCTGCAAGAAACGGGTTTCCCAGCAGTAGGCGACTGCTTTCCCGTTGGGCCAAAATTGGGTCAATTTTATGGAACCTTGTCTGGAATTAGTCTCCGACTTAATGAAACTCAATCGTAATAAGCAGAAGTATTATCAACGAGGGTTGAGGGCGATGAGGCTAATCAGATCTGCATATAAGCTCTTTTTGTCGCCCCCTCAGCAAATATACTTATAATTATCTGCCTGATAATCCGGCTTTTAAAACTGCTATTCAGTAGAATTTCGCTGGGAATAGAGCCAGGGGAAAGTTAAATTTAGTAAAGTCCGCTTACGCTCTTGATAGCTATTTGTGTCGCCAATCGCTTGTTCAATAGCTACTGTTGGGATGGCTGGCGGTGAGCTACAAACTTACAAACTAGCGCCGGTCAATTCAAAGTGATTTAGAGATGCTTCTCCCATGACTCAGACTTTTCCCAAACCTGCCGACCAGACCGCTACGAATAGACGCGGCACCCAATCATCTACAAGTGAGCAGATCGATGCCCATGCAACAGATAGGGGCGACCACCTGCCACCCGCTCTGAATTCCTCCCTACAGCAAGTAACACAAGACTCTAATGAAAGCAAGCTCCTTGAGTCGAAAAAAGTAGAGCAGATACCAAAGCGGCAAGGCTTTGCCCTCAGCCACCAGTTGTTGATGACAATCTTGCCAGTGGCACTGACACCCCTGGTAATCGCTGGCGGATTGAGTTGGAGCATTACTAACCAGCGAGCTTCTGAGCGAACAGATGTGAAGTTATGGAATGACGCCATGCTATCCTCCGACCTGATTGGTGGGATGGTTGATGATGCGTTTGCAATTGTGTCGGATTTGGCAGAAAATCCCTTAGTTATTAACGCTGCTCGCACTGGTACTAAACAAGCGGAAGTAGCCGGACTCAATAAATTACCAGCAAATGAAGCAGAGAGGCGTTTTGCAGCTACGAAGAAAATACTCAATTCTGATCCAGCATTAAATGGTTATTTACGCAAAAATGCGCATAGTCAGAATCTTTCTAAGTTACTTTTTACTGAGCGAAATGGGTTTAACATTGCCTCCGGGACTCCTATTGAAAACTTTGTCCAGAGCGGTGAAAACTGGTGGCAAAAGGGTAAAAAGGAAGGCCAGTGGTTTAGTGAACCTGAACAAGATAAAGCCAGCATTTATGGCGTTGAACTAGTCAAGGCGATCAAGGACCCAGCCTCAGGCGAATTTTTAGGTGTCATTAGGGGTAGAAAGCCGATTACCAGCTTTAACGACCTATGGATGCCTTTGGAACATGTGGGCATCAGTAGATCCGAACAAGTGCAGATTCTGGATCCTGTAAGCAAAACTATTATCACTACCATAACGTCTAAAGGCCCAATTGAGCAGCGACAGCTGCTGGGGGGCGAGCCGGTTTTACAAAAGGCAGAGGCTCTGTTAGCAGAACTGCAAGCACACAAGCCTAATTCTGGAGAAAAGCTCAGTCCTGGGAGAAAGACTAGTTACGTCGCTACAAGGGAGCAGCTCCAGGGAATTAATATTATCCCATTTGTTCACGAAGAGGGACAGTTTGTACTGACTACCACCTCATTCATTGATCACGGTATAAAATACAGCCTTGCCATAGTCCCCGGCAGGAATTGGGTAAGTGTAACCTCGATTGAACTTTCTGAAGTTAGCGCCGCAGGTAATGAGCAGGGGCTAATCTTCATTCTGATTTCTCTGCTCCTTGGGGCATTGGCGGCAGCAACCATTCTGTTCTTAGCCCGCCGGTTGTCTGCTCCTTTGAATGATTTATCTAATACAGCCGAGCAGGTTGCCTTAGGGGATCTGGATGTCTATGCCCAAGCGCGTGGCACCACCGAAACCCAATCGCTGGCCAAAAGCTTTAATAACTTGGTGGCACGGGTCAAAATTCTGTTGGCGGAGCAAGAGGAAGGCACCCGTCAGCAAGTGGCGAACCATGCCCAAGAAGAAATTGCTCGCCAACAGGCTGAAAGTGCCGAGCAGCAAAGATTAGCCAAAGAACAACTACAGCAACGAGCTTTAGAACTGCTGATGGAAGTTGATCCCGTCAGCAAAGGCGACCTCACCATCCGGGCTAAAGTGACCTCTGACGAAATCGGCACGATCGCTGACTCCTACAATGCCACTATTGGTAGCTTGCGGCAACTTGTCATCCAGGTGCAAACGGCAGCAAAACAAGTAGCGGTAACCACCAGCAGCAGTGAAGTCTCGGTTCAAGAGCTATCAGCAGAAGCCTTGCGACAAGCACAAGAAATTGCAACTGCCCTGGAGCGAATTCAAGAAATGTCCAACTCGATTCGAGCGGTTGCCACGAGCGCTGAGCAGGCGGAAGCGGCAGTACTACAGTCGGATCTGTGCGTGAAAGAGGGCGATGCCGCCATGAACCGGACAGTAGACGGGATTCTGGCAATTCGAGACACGGTGGCACAAACATCAATTAAGGTGAAGCAGTTGGGTGAATCTTCGCAAAAGATCTCCAAGGTGGTGAACCTGATTGGCCGGTTTGCGGCTCAAACCAACTTGCTAGCACTTAAGGCTTCGATTGAAGCCGCGCGCGCTGGGGAACAAGGAAAAGGATTTGGGGTCTTGGCTGATGAAGTGCGATCACTAGCGCGTCAATCTGCACAAGCGACGGCTGAAATTGAAAGTCTGGTGAAGAATATTCAGACTGAAACAAACTCGGTGGTGGCAGCTATGAAAGCAGGAACAGAGCAGGTAGTTACTGGTACGAAAATGGTAGATGAAACTCGCCAAAGTTTGAACCAAATTACGGCTGTTAGTGCTCAGATTGGTGGATTAGTTTCGGCGATCGCCTCTGCAACTGTAGCGCAATCCCAAGCTTCTGAGTCAGTCACCCAAACTATGTCCGATGTGGCAGCGATCGCACAGCATACTTCAACTGAAGCAACACTTGTATCCGCCTCATTTAAGGAACTGCTGGCAGTGGCTACTGAGCTGCAAACTAGTGCCGGTCAATTCAAAGTAAGTTAGAAAGTTTTGGCTAGTCAATAAATAACTTTAGGACTAGCCCCGAGGTAAAACTTGGTTCAAAGAAGTCCCGCGCCGTCAAACAGTAAAGGAGTCGTTAGCCACGATTATTTCGAACACGGCTTGACATTGGCAACTGTGACGGTGATACTCGACTATTTCAATGGGACGTTCCACTAGTTGCGCCAAAAGCTATTTTTCGACTTTGACTTTACAGCGGGGACAATCCCCAACTAGCTCCAATACTTCTTGGTTAAGGCTGAAATCGGCTAATTTGGATGTTATTCCCTGAGATAGCCGTTGGAGCTGTCTTCAGATCAAAATTACCTGCAACACTAGCAAGTTGAGGGTTGACCACAGATCAACTTGGGGCGTGTCCGTTTCCAGCCTCCTGGTATAGTAGCAAGACGATGCATCGATGTTGGATGGGTAGGGATAACAGGCAATGGCTATCATTATTGCAGCTACTACACTACCACTCAGCCTGATGCAGGTCAAACCACCTCCCGATTGTGTTAGAATGTAGATTGAAGATTACATTCAGTTGTGGAGTCGGTTTTTATGGTAGGGAGGTAACTATTAATACTCGACTCTCATCTGATGTGGCTCACAGACGACACAATTCATCTGTAGCGGAAGTTTTGCTACATGCTGCTGAAATTGCCGACTATTGTGCAGCCAATGCCGCTGCAGTCGATCAAAACGGAGCTTTTCCGGTCAAAGAGTTTGAGTTGATTGCTGAGGCTGGAATGCTTGCGGCACCCCTTCAACCGGAGCTAGGTGGACTGGGATTGGGAATCGATGCCGGTGTAACCTATGAACTGTTGATACTGCTTAAGCAAATGGGGCGTGGCAATCTTGCAGTCGGTCGCATTTATGAGGGGCACGTCAACGCCCTGCAACTGATTCAGACATTTGGCACCAATGAACAGATAGAAGCTTACGCTAGCGATGCTGGCACTCGCCACAAAATCTTTGGGGTCTGGAACGCTGAGGCGGAGAATGGGGTCAAGATTATTCCCATTGGCAACGGACAGTATCGGCTTGAAGGCTCTAAAACCTTTGCTTCCGGGGCAGGTTACGTGGAACGTCCCTTTGTGACTGGAGAGTTGCCCGATGGCGGTTGGCAAATGTGTGTGGTGCCAATGGATGAGGTGGCTACAGTCAGTGACCCCTCTTGGTGGCAACCTTCTGGAATGCGGGCAACTGCTAGTTACAAGGTGGACTTTAGCGGCGTTGAACTGGATGCCTCGGCGTTAATCGGCAATCCTGGTGACTATTACCGGCAACCCTGGCTGACGGCAGGGGTGATTCGCTTTGCAGCGGTACAACTGGGAGCGGCAGAGGCACTATTTGATGCTACCCGTCAGTACCTCCAGAGTTTGGGACGAGCGAATGATCCTTACCAGGAAGCGCGGGTGGGCAGGATGGCGATCGCGATCAAAAGCGGTAACCTCTGGCTGCGAGGGGCAGCAGACTTGGTAGCAGCGTATGCACCTGTTTTCGGCGGCTCCCCCAGCCGTTTGCCAAACGACCAGGCAGACAAGCTGGTTGCATACGCTAACATGGTGCGAACGGTAATTGAGCAGCTCTGCATGGACGTAATGCAGCTTTGTGAGCGCTCCGTTGGCACCCGTGGTTTGTTACCACCGAACCCGATGGAACGGATCATCCGAGATTTGACGTTGTACCTGCGCCAACCCGTCTTTGATGCAGCACTCGCTAGTGTGGGAAAGTATGCGCTGTCTCAGTCTGCCCCTGTCAGTTCGCTTTGGTCGTATGAATCGTCAGATGGTTGATCATCCCCTCACCGATCCGACCGTTTTGCCGTTGCGCACAATAACCACGATCGCAGCAAGCTCGGCGCTTGTGGTTGCGCCTCATCCAGATGACGAGACTTTAGGTTGTGGTGGAGCGATCGCCCTTTTGCGTTCTCTGGGTTGTGCCGTGCGGGTACTAGTGCAGCCCGGCAGAAGTAAGCCAGCAGCCACGAAAGGGGTGATAACTGGGGTAAACTTGGAGTAACCGGCATCATATTAACAGAGCAAGTAAGAAAACTTTAGTCCATGCCCAGTC
>JAABUQ010004181.1_pt1 | contig 25046 bp, 26 predicted proteins | sample 5560001 | NCBI WGS metagenome assembly JAABUQ01 (sample SAMN10711888, study PRJNA513371) | rock metagenome | isolation source: Antarctica rocks | place: Antarctica: Victoria Land, Finger Mt nord | collected 2015-12-18
GAGGGCGGGCTCGAGCGGAGGCTTTACGAGCTGGCGCGCAAGCATCTGGGCGGCCAGACGATCTGGAAGATCGGTTTGGAGAAACTGGCCCGGAAGATCGGCACGACGCGCGACCTTCGCCGGTTCAAGCACGACCTGCTGCGGGTGATCTCGCTTGATCGCATCCCAGACTACCAGCTCAGCCTGGAGACACAGGCTGACGGCTCACGGCCCGTTGTGGTGATCGAGCCTCGTCCGCGATGTTCCGAACCATCAAGCTTGGGTTTGGATGTCCGCGATGTTCCGAACACCGCGCCTCTCGCGCCGCCAACAAGGGCCAAGCGCTCTACTCCAAGAGCAAGGTCTAAGGTCGCTGTGGACAACGTGTGAGTTGCTTCGGAACATCACGGACCGACATTCGGAACATCGCGGACGGCTGCGTTCGGAACATCGCGGACGCATCCTCGGAACATCGCGGACGCGACTCCGTAACTGGGGCAAAACCCCGGGCACGCAGTTGCAGCAGAACAAAGGTCAGAGTGGGTCGGTAACTCTACCACCTTGAATATATGCGGCTTTTTTCGTTCTTTAGTGATATAGATTGGAATGCGGTTCGTCTTTGCCCGGGGTTTTGCCCCAGTTACGCGACTCCAGCCTAATCTCTTGATTCCACACTGCATTCAGCGACATTAACTGTCTAACTAAGAGTCTTGATTAACCTTGTAACAATGCTCACGCCATGTGGAAGTCTCGAAGACGCAATGAGTCGCCCCGCCCAGATGCCAAGCGTAAGAACCGACAATGGCTGCATTGCCAAGCAGACAGACCAGCCCGGAAATCGGAATGACAGCGCGGTCGAAGACAAGGCCCCAATGCCCTTGATGCCTTGCCCTCCTTTACGTACTTCAAGTCGCAACGACTGCGCCGCCCCGTTCGCATACGATGCACAAGAAGCCAGACAGCTCCTCGAGCTGGTCAGCAATGACATGGATCACGTCTCTCTCCGGCTACATCTTGCCATGGCAGGCCAGCATGGAGGCGGACAGCACGGGCTGGCGCGGCGCCGCATAGCGGTCCGGCCAGAACACCAAATTCGCCACCCCTATCTCATCCTCCGGGGTGATGAACACGGCGCCCTTTGCCGAGCCGGGCTTCTGTCGCATGAGCACGATGCCGGGCACGGCTATGCGCCGGCCGTCGCGGAGGTGGGCGAGATCGGCGCAAGCCACCATGCCCCGGCGGCGCAGGTCCTGGTGTAGGAAGACCACCGGGTGCCGCCGCAGGCTCAGCCCGATGCTGGTGTGGTTCTCAACCACCTCGCGGTCTTCCGTTATCGACGAGGGCGTTGGCAGAGACTGCGTGAGTTTAGCCCTTCCAGATGCTCCGGATAAAGAGTATGGGTTCCCCATGCCGATTCAGTCGCCCGTTCGACATTCTCTACCGCTTGCCGAGAGGCCAAGCGGAGCGCGCGGAGCTGCGGCGCTACGGAATGCTGCACGGGCGGACGTTCGCCTCGTGCGCGGCGATGGAACCGAGGAGGCATTCACCCTCCCTACCGGCGCGTTGCCGGCCCTTGCCGATCTCCTCGACCGGCTTTCCTCGTCCGACGCGGTCACAGTGCTAGCCGAGGATACGGAGATCACGCCCGAAGACGCCGCCGGCATTCTGGGGATCTCTCGTCCACTCGTGCGGCGGCGAATGGATGTTGGCTTGCTGCCTTTCCGCCGCGTCGGTGCTCACCGGCGCATTCGGTTGACTGACGTGCTGGCACTACGCACACGCGAGGAGCCGGTGCGCAAAGCATTGGAAGCGCTCGCCGCGGATACCGAGGACCTAGAGCGTACGTATGGCCTTTGAGGGGCCAGGCCAGCCATCCCCCGTCATCCTCGACGCTAACCTTCTCTACCCCTTCCAACTGAGAAATTTTCTGGTGCAGTTGGGCGTGGACTCAGTCATCGCGCCGCGTTGGACTGAGCGCATCCACGAGGAGTGGATCGGCAACCTGGTCGCCGCGGACAGGGCGCCCCGGGACCGCCTGCTAGTCACTCTCGCGCTGATGAATGCCGCCCTGCCGGAAGCGGAGGTGCTAGGTTGGGAGGCGTGCATGAAGGGGCTGATCCTGCCTGATCCCGACGATCGCCACGTGTTGGCGGCGGCGCTGGCCGCCGGAGCGCGGACGATCCTGACGATGAATCTGCGGGACTTCCCGATGTCAGCCCTGGCTCCCCACGGCATAGTCGCGGTCCATCCGGATAACTTCTTGTGCAGCGCGCATGATGCCGACCCAGAATCGTTCCGCTCATCGACGGAAGCGGCACACGGCAATCTTAGCAGGAGCACGCCGTCATTCGCGGAGTACGTCGACGCGCTGGAACGCCAGGGGCTACCACAAACCACGCATCGCCTGCGCGGGTAAGCGGCGGCCTTCGCAGGGCGGTGGATGCATGCGCCGCTCCCAGAAAGCGATAGGCCAGCCGGAGCTGCTCTCGGGCAGTCGCACTCGGCTACCGCTTGCGGTCCACGTTGCGCGAGCGCCGTGCTGAACCCGCCGGGGAACGTTCTCTCAGCAGATCTACCGTCCCGATCATCCACAATAGCATGCCGTGCAGGCCGCCACACAGTACCCGGCTTTGGAGTGCCCCGTTCAGTGCAGCACCGGCTTGCCGGCCGGCGTCACTTCCAGCATCTGGCGTCGAGCGCGGGTGCATGACAGCACCAGCTCGTGCATCTCGTGTTCCGCGACCCGGGTGAATTCGCGCAAATGGCCAAGCGTGCCGGCGATGTCGGCCGGCGCCGCCGGCTTGGTGCGGTCGTCGGCGAGTTCCCGCACCCCCTTCAGCATGACGCGTATCTCGGCTAGCACGCCGAGCGCCCTGTGGGCACGCTCCGGGAAGTCGAGGCTGTCCTGGTTACCGAACAGGCCCTCGACAAAGCCTTCGAGTTCTTCCCGCCGCATCAGGGCGAGCCGCGACATACCCTCGCGTGTCACCGGCACCTCGATCCGCGTTAGGCGGAAGGGTGCCGAGCGTTCCTGATGGCGGCTGAGCCGGTTCCACAACCCCATCACCAATACGCCGAGAAGCTCGTTGGCGGCGTCCAAGCTCTCGAACACAGGCATATTTCCGCCCCACAGTGCCGCCACCGTGTCCATCGGCGCGGATTGCACGGCCGGCGTGGCGATGTTGCCGAGAAATCGGGTCCGCACGGCATGGAATGGCACCGGACATTGATAGCGTTCCAACAGGACGCGCACCTCGTCGTCGGTCGGGGTCGGCGGCGATTTTGGCTTCGGCATGGCGACTCCGGGCTTATGCTTTTGGCTCTTAATGGGTTCCGGAGTGTTGAACTGGATCAAGCGATCAGGACAGCGGCAGAAATTGACTAGGTCGAGTGCGGCTGTAGCGGGAGGACCCCCTTGCGCGAACCGGTCAGTTGCGCCCCCTCTCGCCCACGCACCAGACCTCCTCAGCTCTACGCCCCGGCAATGATCTCACCACCCCGGAACCCAACAAGAGCCGACTTGATTTCACGTTGCAAAAGGGAACTGTCCTGGGCACCTTTGACAGGAGCACCCAGGCAGTAAGTCTTAACACATTGCTGCCCCTGTGCGCTCAGAGCGGCCAACGCGAGTTCGCGCCTTCTGCGCGGGCTGCAACCAGCAGCTTGGCCATGGCCTGGTTGGGACCATCCCGTGCAGCCGTGCGCTCGATGGCGGGCCAGTCGAAGGTGACCCTGTCCGAGGCCGGGTCCCAGCGTGCGGCAGGCTGCGCCGGGCCTGGCATGTCCAGAGATGAGGAGGGCGACTCAGCATCGACAGCCTGTGCTCCGCCCCTGTGTTCCGCGGCGCCGTCGCCGCTGTCCGCCGCGCCGCTGACCGGGAAGGCCGTCTCAGCAGGCGCTGCGTCATTCCCGTCGCCGTCCGGCTGCGGCTCACCCGCGACAGGGCTGGCCTCGGCGGCGGCCGCGCCCATGACGGCGTCAAGCGGCAGGGCAGGGGCTGCATCGGACGCCTTCTGCCGCGGCTTGCGTCCTCGCCGGCTCTGCCGAGACGTGCCGCTCTCCAATGGATCCGCTGCAGCAACGCCGACCGAGGATACTGCGGCATCTTCAGCCGCGGTCGCTGCGGGTGCGCCTGGAGGGGCAACAACCACCTTTGGTGGGCGACCACGATGGGCGGGTGTGGAGGGGGCAGAAGGGAGGACTACCTTGGGCGTGCGGGCCATGTGCGCCTTCTTGTGTGAGACCGGGCCTGGCAGCCGACCCAGGCGGGTAGGGGAACAGCCTCGCTACGCAAGCACCAGGAACGACGAACCGTCGTGCAGGTCGCCTGGCCTAAGCTTGGCCCCCTGCCGGTAGGGGGTCAATCCCGAGTTCCTGGCGGACGTGTGCGAACTTCACCGGGTCGGCCAGGCGCTTGTCGGCCATCATCGTCCGCAGTGCAGCGAGGCCGGCGCTGGTGAACACCAGCCGCGGCAGCCGCGCCGTGTCGTCCAGCCGCATCAGGTTGCGCTCCAGCAGGCCTGCTGCGGCCTGCGGCACCTTCGGCTGGCCAGCCTGCGGGCCGCCCCGCCACGTCTTGAGCTGGAAGCCGTCGGCGACGCTGGGCGGCATCGAGAAGAACATGTCGAGCTCGTGGCGGATGTAGTCACGCTCGGCAGGCGTGAAGAGGGCAGGTGCGGCGGGTGGCTTGGCTTCAGGCATGGAGGACGCCATAGCACGCCGGGCCAGGCACCGCCGCAGCCCTGAGCGCTAGATCCCTGGACGGACCTGCGCCAACCACAGCGCGCACGCGCTGGCTACGGCAGGTCTGCTGCCGATCCATGCCGGTCCACCTCGCCGCGCATGGCGGCCTGTTGCTGCCGGGCGACACCGCCAGCCATCTCCTCATGACGCGTCACTTGGCGCGATACATTGCCGAGCCCTGTTGTTCCTGCTTCATCTGGAGCTGGCGGCGCTCCAGGCACGTTGCCGTGCCGAGGGCCTGCATCTCCACAATGGCCACAACCAACCCCGAGGTGACCCGATGACCAAGGCTTCCACGACGACGAAGGCCGCGAACACAATGACCGCAAAAACCGGAGCCACAAACGACGAGGTGGCGCCGCACGGCACTCCGGTCGAGAAGCCCAAGGCCGGGCACAAGCCAAACGCCCTGCAGCAGCCGTTGCAGCCCTCGCCGGAGTTGGCCGCCGTTGTGGGAGAGGGGACGATGGCGCGCGGCGAGATGGTGAGCAAGGTGTGGGGGTACATCAAGGCGCACAAGCTGCAGAACCCGGACGACGGGCGCGAGATCATCGCCGACGACAAGCTGCGCCGCGTCTTCGGCAAGGACCGGGTGACCATGTTCGAGATGAACAAGCACCTCGCCCAGCACCTGAAGTAGGGCAGTCCAGAAGCGGGCGGGTCAGGGTTGGCGACCTGACCTGCGAGCAGTGGCCTGGTCGGCCTCGCCCAGGCCCGGCTGCAACTGCTTCTACACCGGCGTGACCCGGGGCAAGCGGCTCGTAGTGCTCGTGGGCCAACGCAAGCCGCTGGCCATGGCGGCCAGGACCGCCGGCGGCCGGCGGCGCTGGGCCAAGCTGCGGGATTGGTTGCTGCGTGCGCCGGCCTGCAACGCAGGCCGGCCAGCCTGGTGAAGGTGCGGCTGGACCAACCCTGCTGAAGACGAGAGGGGCCTGATGATGCTGCGCCCACGTGTGTCCCGCGCCCGTCTGTCCCCATCGCCGGCCGGAGACCCGCCCGAACCATCCCTCCAGCCGTCCGTGAAGCCGTCGAAGAAGGCCACCTCTCGCTCGCGGGTCCTCAGCGCCGACACGCTGGAGGGCTTGGACGCACGCAGGCTGGCCGAGCTGCTGATGGACGCGGCCCACGCCGACCCCGCGCTGGCCCGGTCGCTCCGTCTCGTCCTGGCCGGCACGGACGGCGGCGGCCGGCTTGCCGCAGAGGTGGAGAAGCGCCTGCGCACCATCGGGCGCTCGCGCGGGTTCGTCGAGTGGGACAAGGTGGGGCCCCTTGCCCACGAGCTGGACAGCTTGCGCGAAACCATCGCCGGGCCGCTCGCGGCAGCGGATCCCAAGGCGGCCGTGGCGCAGATGCGCCTGCTGCTCAGCCTGGCCAGGGGCGTGTTCGAGCGCAGCGACGACGGCAGCGGCACCCTGGGCGAGGCGTTCCAGCAGGCAGGAGCCGAGCTGGGCCGGCTCTGGGCGCTGCTGCCGGCGCGTGACCCCGCCGCATTGGCGGGTGAGGTGCTAGCGCTGCTGGACGGCGACGGCTACAGCGTGACCGACCGCCTGCTGGAGGCGGCCAGCCCGGCGCTCGGCCCTGACGGGCGGGCCGACCTGCGCCAGCGGTTGCAGAAGCGTCTTGCAGCCTTGCGAGCATCGCTCGGCCGGGCTGACTTCGATGGCTGGCACGGACGGGGTCTGCTGTCGTCCCAGCTGGGTCAGCTCGTGGACCTGGATGGCGACGTGGATGCCTTCATTGCCGCGGCGAGGGCGGGCGGCCGCGCGGAGACCCTGGCCGGCGACATCGCCGAGCGCCTGATCGCCCACGGCCGTGCGGCGGAGGCGCTGGCCTGGCTGGACCGTGCGCCGGCCCAGCACGAAGGCGAGGAGTTTAGGCTGGCGGACCTCCGCATCGCCCCGCTGAATGCGCTCGGGCGCAAGGCGGACGCGCAGGCGCTGCGCGGCCCTTGAGCAGTGGCTGGGCGCCGCGCACCTGCGGGCCTACCTGCGCGGACTGCCGGACTTCGACGATGTCGAGGCGGAGGACCGGGCGATGGCGCAAGCGCTCGCGCATCCGGACCGCAACCTGGCGCTCAGCTTCCTGGTCGGATGGCCGAACCTTGAGGCGGCGGCTCGGCTGGTGCGCGCCCACTGCCACGAACTCGACCGACGTGACTATGGCCGGCTCCGTCCGGCGGCCGAGGCGCTTGCGGAGCGGTATCCAGCCGCGGCGACGCTGCTGCATCGGGCGCTGGCCGAGGACGTGCTGTGACGCGCGTCCTCGCGGCACTACCAGTATGCCGCCCGCGACGTCAGGTCCTGCGAGGGCCTGGCACCCTTCCTGCCGGATGAGGCCGGGCTGGAGACGCACGAGGCATTCATGGCCCGGCTCCGGCGGGAGCACCCGCGCAAGACCGGGTTCTGGTCCTTGCTCGATCCTGCGGGGACGGTAAGCCTTGATCGGAGGCGGTCGGCTCAGACGGGGTTGGCGCCCCGTTCGGTAACTGGGGCAAAACCCCGGGCACGCAGTTGCAGCAGAACAAAGGTCAGAGTGGGTCGGTAACTCTACCACCTTGAATATATGCGGCTTTTTTCGTTCTTTTAGTGATATAGATTGGAATGCGGTTCGTCTTTGCCCGGGGTTTTGCCCCAGTTACCCCGTTCGTTCTCAGGCGGGGCCCGGCCTGCTACCCTGCGGCCCAGCATGAAGCCCTTGCCGGACCCCGCCTCCGCCCAGCGCCGCATCGTCCACGTGGACATGGACGCCTTCTATGCGTCCGTCGAGCAGCGCGACGACCCGGCCCTGCGCGGCGTGCCGCTGGCCGTCGGCGGCTCGCGCGAGCGCGGCGTCGTGGTCGCAGGCCAGCTACGAGGCCCGCCGCTTCGGGGTGCATTCCGCTATGCCGGCCGTCACCGCCCGGCGGCGCTGCCCGGACCTGGTGTTCGTGCGCCCTCGCTTTGACGTCTACAAGGCGGTGTCGCAGCAGGTCCGCGCCATCTTCGCCCGCTACACGCCCCTGATCCAGCCGCTGTCGCTGGACGAGGCCTACCTCGACGTGACCGCGCCGCTGCTGGACCGCGGCTCCGCCACTGCCATCGCGGCCGAGATCAGGGCCGCCATCCAGGCCGAGACGGGCCTGACGGCGTCCGCCGGCGTGTCCTACAACAAGTTCCTGGCCAAGCTCGCCTCCGACCACAGCAAGCCCGATGGCCTGTTCGTCATCACGCCCCGCAGGGGGCCGGGCTTCGTGGAGGGCCTGCCGGTGGGCCGGTTCCACGGCATCGGCCCGAAGACCGTGGCACGCATGAGCGCACTCGGCATCCACACCGGCCTCGACCTGCGGGCGCAGTCGCGCGCGTTCCTGGCCGAGCACTTCGGCAAGGCCGGTGACTACCTGCACGGCGTGGCCCGCGGCGTGGATGACCGGCCCGTGGAGGCCGACCGCATACGCAAGTCGGTCGGCGCCGAAACCACCTTTGCACGCGACCTGCTGCGCTGGGATGAGGTGGCGCCCGCGCTGGCGCTGGTGATCGCGCAGGTCTGGCAGGCCTGCACCCGGGGCGGGCACATGGGCCGCACCGTGACGGTCAAGGTGAAGTATGCCGACTTCCAGCAGGTCACCCGCAGCCGGTCGGGTGCCGCTCCGGCGACGCAGGCGGCGCTGGAACAGACCAGCCTGGACCTGCTGCGCCCGTTGTTCCCGCCGCGGCTCGGCGTGCGCCTGCTCGGGGTCACGCAGTCGAACCTCGATGCCGGGCCGGACCGGGAATGCCGGGCAGCTTGCCCTGGCCCTGTGAAAAGTATGGACGCTGTGGCAAATCCTCCCGGACGGAGTCACGTACGCACTTTGCCACGCTGGGTAATCGCTAAAGCGAGGCAAGTGGGCAAGGCGAGCAGGATTTTCGGTAAGGGGCAGTCAAAAGGGTATGTCGGGTGGTGCAATAGCAATCAAAGGCTTCGACTATCAAGCAACGGCGATTTTAGATCAACTATTTGATCATTTCGACCGGCATGGGTCCAGTGCGCGGGCGCATCCCGAGGAGGTCGACGATCTCGACCTGATCTGGACGGAGGGCGGACGGGATCGGCATCGGCACGTCCAGATCAAGAAGCCACGCGAGACTGTTCAAGGCCAGCTGAAGGCCTCCCCCTGGCATCTAACTCAAGTGGCCGACGAACTCCTGCCCAAGACGCTGGAACAGCTGCAGGGCAATGACAGAGCCCAAGTCTGGATTTTGGGCGATCAAGTGGCTTCAGACGTCCGACGCTTGTTGGACGCGGGCAGACAGGTATCCAGCCTGGAACCGCAACTCTATTGGTCGGCCATCCATCGAATGGCCCGAATGGGATCGATCGACCTCGCCCCCTTGTCTAGCAGGGCCGCCTTGCTGCGCTGGCGTCCACAAGTGCCTGCAGGCGGAGGTGCCGATCAAACACGGAAACAGCTGATCGCCGACTTTGGTCGCGCGTTAATGGACCGTGCAGCTCCCGCTGACGTGGTCCGCCTGTATGACGATCGGGTTGTCTGGATAGACGAACGCCTGCCAGACGTGCTCGAGCGCATCCAGGTCCTGGCGGCCTATGGCGCTGAGGAGGAAGTTGCGCGCCGAGTGCGAGAGCGCCTGGAACGGGATTATGGCCTAGCGCCGGTCGTTATTGAACACAGCTTATTCCGCAATCTCAGAGGATTTATCAACGATGCAGCCAAGCCGCCCGGCGCCACCTTCGACCGTGTAGTGTTCGAAACGCAATTGCGAAGCGCCTGGCCGCAGATGAGCCTGGCCACGGACCCACCGTCCACCAAGGCCGATGGGGTCCTCAGGCGTGATCTGACGGATGTACTAACCAAGCAATGGAGCGGGACGGTCGTTGAGACGATCGGCATCTCCGGATCGGGTAAAACCTTCTTGGCCGCCCAAGCGGCAGCCCAGTCGCGCGTCTACGACCCTCATCGTCTCACCATCTACGTTCGTGTGCGTGCGGACGTTGCTTTCCGCGATGTGCTGGCCGGGGCAGCCTTCTACTTGTTGAGCTGTGGCGCGCCCGAGCTTTTTGCCTTGGCGGTGGAGAGCAAGCCGTCGGACGAAGCGATAATCGCGCGACTCGCAGAGATTTACGCCGGCCTTTCTCGACCCGTCCTGCTGTTGTTGGATTTGGTTGACGGAGGCTGCGATGGCCAATTCGGACGGGATCTAGGGGTGTTCGTCCGCTCCCTCGCGCCCGGCGCATGCCGTCTGGTGGTGTTCAGCCAGGAAAGTGCGTTCAGCGGTATGAGCCCCGTCGAGAAGGATAGCGCCGGGATCCGTCGGCTCGACATGCGCGGGTTCAACTTTGAGGAGTTCGTGACCCTGGTCGGGCGTCATCACCCCGATGCGGACCTGCTCAACCCGGCCAACCTGCTCACCGCCGTCGAGGGACAGATCTGCAACTTGGTGAAATCGGAGTGGAACTCGCTGCTCGGCGGCGCCCAGTGCGGCCTGACCCTCACCGGATTCAACCTCGGTTTCGGCGGCCTCGGCGGCGGGCTGTCCTGCCCCAAGCTGTCCTTCGGCGGAGGTGGACCGCCCATCGGCTCCGTGAGCACCGGCACGGGATCAGGGATCGGCAGCGGCAGCGGTCTCTACATCCAGGGCAACGGCCTGTCGCCGACAGGATACCCGCTGCCCAACGTCCCCCCTGGCAGCCTGTAGGAGCAACCCACCATGCGTAGGCTCACCCTAGCCAGCTCGACCGTCCTTGGCATCGTCATCGGCGCCACCGTCCTCCATGGCGCGTCGGCCGCGGCGCAGACGGCGATGATCGACGTCGCCCCGATTACCCAGCAGAACAGATCGTTCGCCCAGGAGACTGGAGTGGGCATGCAAAGGCGATTATGTAGTTGACAAACACGCGGGGTATGGTAGGTTTCTTGTCATAGGAGCCGCCCATGTCCGTTTTGTCCGCCCCCTACTTCCACGACGAAGCCGCCGCCTTCCAGCAGCTTGAGGCAACACTGTGGCCGCAAGGACCTGTGTGCCCGCGCTGCGGCGGCATGGACCGGATTACGGCGGTCAAGGGCGCACGCATGGGCCTTCGCCGCTGCGGTCCCTGCAAGCGCCAGTTCACGGTGACGGTCGGCACCGTGTTTGAGAGCAGCCACGTCAAGCTGCACATGTGGCTGCAAGCGGTTTACCTGATGTGCAGCAGCAAGAAGGGCATCAGCAGCCATCAACTGATGCGCGTGCTGGACGTGCAGTACAAGACGGCGTGGTTCATGACGCACCGCATCCGCGAGGCGATGGCGTCCGGCAAGCTGCCGCCCATGGGTGGCGAGGGTCAGGTGGTCGAGGTGGACGAAACCTTCATCGGCCAGAAGAAGGACATGCCGAAGCAGCGCGGCTATGCCCACAAGCACGCGGTTCTGACGCTGGTGGAGCGCGGCGGCTCCTCGCGCTCTTTCCATGTGGACGGCACTAAGGCGTCCGACCTGTTGCCGATCATCAAGGCGAACGTTGATCCCAAGACGCACATCATGACCGACGAGGCCGGGCAGTATGCCAGCCTTAAGAAGCACTTCGCCGGGCATGACTTCGTGCAGCACGGCAAGGGTGAGTATGTGCGCGGCAAAGTGCATTCCAACACCGTCGAGGGCTTCTACAGCGTGTTCAAGCGCGGCATGAAGGGCATCTACCAGCATTGCTCCGAGAAGCACCTGCATCGCTACGTGGCGGAGTTCGACTTCCGTTATAGCAACCGGGTCAGGCTGGGCGTGGATGACGCGCAACGCACGGTGACGGCGCTGCGCGGGATCGTGGGTAAGCGGCTGACATACAAGGCAGGAATAGGCAGGCCCGTTGCGTAGCTTCGATACGCAATACGCAAGCGGCAAGATTGCTTTGATTGATTAGCTGCCAAGACGCAGTGTCCAGCTGGCTCTGGTGGCAAAAGCCCTTGGGAGGTCCGCTTCGGCGGTCGCGTCGCCAGCCCGCCTACAGCGAAGGTGCAAGCCTCACGCGGGACGCCCCGGCTTGGAAACCGGGGCGTCTGTGTGCAGTCTTAGGCTACCTGATTTGCTTGCTAGGTTGCCGGCTCTCAATGGCTCTCAAGGCAACCTCAGAGAAGGCTGGTGGCAACGCTCCCTGCCGCACCTTGGAGTTCAAGTATTCGGGGAATTTATCGGGCAGGTACTCCTCCCACATCCAGCGCCGAAACTCACCAAGTGCAGCGTCCGGGTAGCAGCGTGCGCTTTGTGGGTTCGATGCTGCCTGTGGAAAGTAGCTTGGGTAGTTGTGAGGGTAGGGAGTTCTCGCCCCATGCTCCTTCTCCAAATTCAAATTTCGCCAGTGCTGCCCCCAGTGTTGACCGACGCTGATATCTGGAATGAAGGTGGAACCGATGTTGGCCCCGCTGCGGATCAGTGTAACGACTACATCGGCAATCTCTTTGAAGATGCTAAAGTATCCGAAAGGCACACTGTCATAAGTTAATGACACCCGATCATGGAATTGTTGCCACACAACTTGTGCGTTCCTAACTGGACTGTAACCGGTCTGGGTGTAAATGAAGTCACGGAAGCTCTTACGAGCAAGTATCCTGTAGTTCTTTATAGCCTGCTGATTTGATCCCTGGTCCGCATCGAAGGCATAATACTCTAGAACGGCCATGCAAACCACGTCTGGATAGGCGTAGTGCATCACACCGTCTACAGGAATCGGAAGACAAGGCTTACTCATGGTGACGCCTTGTTGCTTGAGGTTATCCTTGATCTTCTTCTCTCGCGGACGGAGACTTGGTAGGTCCCATCCGTTTGTGATCCGGTTGATAACCATGTGATCTACGCCGCACATGCGACTTAGACCGCGGCCAGTAAGAAATGGCGTGCCGTCGCTGAGCACACCCATGCCCACGCCATCAATTTCAACCTCACGCTCTATGGTCAGACCAAGCGTAAGCTGTTTTGGAGCGGAGACGCGAACGGGAATTTTCATAATAATACCTAAAATTAACAGCGGTTTAAGGTGGAGACCAAAACGATATCGTCACATTACGCAGTGAAGCTTCTTGGCCCCGCAAACCGCTTGAGGCGGTATCTCTCCCCATCGTACATCAGCACGTCATCCGCCTTGAGGCGGCTCAGAAGACTGGATACACTTGCGGGCTTCAATGCCACGCCCGTCTTCGCTGCCCTTTCAACGCACTCTGCCGAAGATAAGCCAGTCCAGGCGGCCTGTTCGCAAAGTGACAGGACGATGTTGTTCAAATCCCCCCGCCTGGCCCTGCCAGGGACCGGCACTGAAGGTTCTGGCACCCCCTCGCCACCCATCGCGCGGAGAAGGCTTTCAACCTCATCCAATCGGGCCTTGACAGCGCCCAACTCAGCCCGTAGCTGATTCCTACGGTCTTCTAACAATCGCAGACTCGCTGCTTTTCCTGACATGTTTACCTCGGCTCTACTCGTGTGGATGAGCCTGCCGGGATTTGAACCCGGACACCCTTGGGAGGTAGGTGGTTGGAAGCCACCCGCGTCTGCCGATTCCGCCACAGGCCCACATCGTTAGTGTCCCGTACGGAGCAGCGCCGTGTCAATAAAGAGTCGGGGTCGGCGTTCATCTCAAGTTTCGGGCGACCCCAGCCTTGCGTCTAACCAACAACAACGCTTCATTGAAACCGCCCGCCAGCTAGGCGCGGACGAGGACGAAGCCGCCTTCAAGGCCAAGCTAGCGCAGATCGCACGGCAGAAGGTGAAGGGGGACGTGCCGGCGCCAGACGTTGCAGAGCGTGCAGATGGCGTCCCGTAGCGTTGGCACCAACCTTGTGGCCGTCGCAGTCGTGCTGGCGGGCGTTGCCTGCGTCCTTACTGGAATGCTTACTCTGGCCTATCAGGCACTGGTATGGCTGCAAACCGGAGCGTGGTCGCCCCACACGCTATCAGAAGCATGGCTGTGGTTTGGTGGCTCAAAGCCAGAATTTCCTACTTGGCGCGGCGTCGAACAGATAGCAGGAATGTTGCTGAATTTTCCTCTAAGCGGAGGTCTGATACTGCTTGGTGTAGCTTCTATGATGATCGCAGACCCGTTCATTGGGAAACGTCGTCAAACAGGCTGATATTCCTACTTCGCCGAGGGTGTTTGTGAAGTGCATAATCGCCCATGCAAACCCCCTCGGTGCCGCTGACGACGATCCAGACCCAGCCTCCAGAAAACATGGGGCTGCCGACACAGACCAACGGCTCCTGGCTGCAGGCGCTGCAGATCGAGGCAGAGCGGCGGATCAGTGACCCAACGTGGAACGCCAACCTGCACGACATGGCGCCGGCCTCAGTGCAGCGCGAGATCGCCAGCGAGATGGCGATGAACAACTACCTAATGTTTCAGACCTACAAGATGCAGACGATGCTCGCGTCCATCGACGGGGCGCGCCTCGCTGAAAACACCCAACGCGGGCTCCACCGGCATCCGCACGGGATCAGAGATCGGCAGCGGCAACGGCTTCTACATCCAGGGCAACGGACTGTCGCCAACGAGATACCTGCTGCCCAACGTTCCCTCCGGCAGCCTATAGGAGCACCAAGCCATGCGTAGGCTCACCCTCGCCAGCTCTACCGCCCTTGGCATTGTCGTCGGCGGTGTCCTGTTCAACGCCCCCCGTGCCCTTGCCGACCTCCCGACAATCGACTTTGCCTCGCTTGTCCAGCAAGCCAAGGCGTTCGCCCAGGAGACCGGCATTCTAGACGTCCTGAACACCATCAACACGGTCCAGACGACGATCAACAACGGCATCAGCGACCTCAACAAGGCCCTGGGTGTCGGGACCTTCGGCGACGTGCAGACCCTGCTGCAGCAGGGGTTCACCCAGACCGCCAACTACGCCAAGGCGCAGGTTGCCGCGCTCACGCAGCTGTTCGACGCCTCCAATACCGCCAACGCACGCTTCCAGCGCGACATGCGCAACGCGCAGATCCGTGACGAGCATACCACCTCTCCGCTGGCCTGCTCCTCGCTCGACGGCGGCGTGAGCACCCAATCCGCCGGCATGCAGGCCTTCACGGTCGCGGCCACCATCGCCCACATCCACGACCTCCGGGGCGCCGCCAGCGTGGGCATGCCCAGCCACTTCGGCCAAGCCCAAGCGGTCGCGTCCATGTCAGCCGAGCACAACGGCCTCTACTGCAACGCGGACGACGACGCGGCCGGGGTCTGCCCCAGCGGCGTGAGCAACATCCAGGACGCCGACCAGCAGATGCTGAGCCTGTTCGGTTCCGGCACCTACAAGGACCAGGCCGCGGTCAACACCGCCAAGGACTACGCCATCAACCTGATCCAGCCGCTTGCCCCGCCGGCGCTCCGCGGCGATCAGCTTGCCTCGACCGCAGGCCAGGATGCCGCAGTACGCCGGCACAGTTACAACGCGCGCATGTCGCTCGCCCAGAGCTTCGTGGACACGGCCATCGGCATGCAGACCCCCTCAGTGCCGCTCACCCCCGTCCAGGCCCAGTTCCTGCAGAACATGGGCCTACCAGCCCAGACCAACGGGTCCTGGCTGCAGGTGCTACAGATCGAGGCAGAGCGGCGGATCAGCGACGTGACCTGGAACGCCAACCTACAGAGCATGCCGCCGGCCTCGGTGCAGCGCGAGATCGCCAGCGAGATGGCGATGAACAACTACCTGATGTTCCAGAACTACAAGATGCAGATGATGCACGCGACCATCGACGCGGCGCGCCTCGCCGAGGACACCGAACGCGAGTTCATGCCAACCGTCCGGATGCCGACCCCCTCGATGGTGGCAGCATCCAGCGGACCATAAAGCTGCAACAGGGAGGAGCGCCCGCCATGTCCGAACAACAGAGCGTCCCGAGCACCATCAGTCTTACGCCACGGATGCCGCCCGATGCCGCGACGCCTTCGCCAGCGGCGGTCGGGGCGGCCGGGAGGAGCGAGGCCGTAGAGAGGGGGCCGGATGCGTTGGCTAAAGACCCGATGCAGCTCTTGCTGGATCGCATGGAGCGAGCCGCGCCGCTGATCAGGCAGCTCGATCCCGCCCTGGGACGGGCTATCGAGCGCCTTGTCCAACAAGGGTCAGATCCTGACAGCCGAGGTCAACCGGGCTTCCGGCATGAGGTGGCCTACCGCTTGCAGGACCTGGAAAAGACCCCCATCGGACGCATCGAGATGGCCCCAGGGCTACGAACCGAGATGACCCAGCTCGTCGGCAGCGCGCCAGGATTGGAAAACCCGCGGATGCTCGCCTTGCTCGGTTCGACAGGAGCTTTACAGGATAGGGTGCTTATCAAGGAGATCAGGGCAGCAGGAGGCGAGATAGGCCGCGAAGCCGACCAGGGGAACCCCGAGAGGATCAGCCGGATCGAGAACCTGGAAAACCGCGTTCGGCTCTCACAGCGACCAGCAGAAACGCTTGAGAACACCTCGGCAAAGTCGGAGCAGGGTCCACCGTCGGTGGAACGCCAGCCGCCGCAAGCCACGACCACGGCACAGGCCCGGCCGGCCGATGGAGGTCCCGCAAATGGTCAGACCCAGCAAGCGGTCGGCCAGCCACAGCAGGTCCTGGCAGCGAAGACGCCTCTTGACACGATCTTCTCGCGGATGCGGCAGGGCGGCAGCAAGGAAGAAGGCGCACCGTGGGACCCGGCACCCACTCCCATGAAAGACCGCCTGAGCGCCTTCGAGACCGTGATGCAAAGTGGCAAGGATACGCGACTGATCGAGAGCGCGGAGAAGACCGGACGCGCCGCCCTGGAAGCCCTGCGAGGCTTCAGCGCCGGCGAAGGCGCCGAGGTGATGGGACGCATCCAGCAAGCCGCCAAAGCCGATCCCGGCGGCATGGCCGCTGTCATGTCCGAGATGCGCGAGGGCGGACGTTACGCCGACCTGCGAGGTCAGTTCAACAACGCCCTCCTGGATGAACGCGGCATGAGCAAGGCCTACGACAGTGCCGCGTCCAGCCTGGCCCAGTACGCCAAAGACCGGCCCGGGATCGAGCAGGCCATCGCACGCCGGCCCGATGCCGCCAACATCGCGGCCAAGTTCGAGAGCCTGGATGCCGCAATCGGCGAGGCGGCCGGAGCCACGCCCAGCCGCAAGGACGGCCGCAGCATGGTGGACGAGCTGGCGAAGACCGCCGCCGAGCTAGTACAGCGCGCCGTCGAGGCGGTGAAGTCCGTCTTTCGCAAGGGACCGTCGGAGGACGCCAGCGCACGCCCGTCCTCGCCCTCGCCCGGCTGATCCAGCCACCCGTTCGCAAAAGGGTTTGACAACCTCCAGGGTGAACCCCTGGAGGCCGTCATGCGAACACCCCGGAAATCCCGCCCGCCTCTCCCTGGCTGCCCTGGCCCTGCTCGGTGCCGCCAGAACGGCGCATGCACAGGGGGCGAACACTCCCTACAATGTCAGCTGGGCCGCGCTGGACCCAGGCAACGACTGGGCCGCGCAGGTCATCCGCAGCATCTTCCCGATCCCAGGCGGCACGCCGGGCAGCACCATCGGCGCGGAGTCCACCGTCATCCAGCAACTGGTGGGTCAGTTCACAGGCTTTGTCGGCGCCATCGCCTGCGCCTTCGTCGCCTACACCGTCATCATGAACATCCACCGTGCTGCCGAAAGCTCGCGCATCCTCGGCACCGGCCAGAGCTGGATGTTCGTCGTGCGCGTCGGCTTCGCAGGCATTATGATGTTCCCGCTTGGCGGCGGCTTCTCCGCCGGGCAGGCCATGGTGATGCAAGGCGCCATGGTCGGCGTCGGCATGGCTAAGGCGGTCTATGCCAACGCGATCAAGGCGGTTGGCCCTGATGCCATCGTCATCGCCCAGCCGATGATCCCCGGCACCAAGCAGATCGTCGCCGGGCTGATCGACAGCGAACTCTGCATGGACTTAGTGAACCTCGCTTCCAACACCGGCAGCAACAACGGCGGTCCCCTGGTGCCGATCCCGGGCGGGATGAATGGCCCTGACCCTGCCGGCGGCGGCTACACCACTTGGCGATACCAGCTGTCGGTCAACAACGGCTGGGGCAACCCGGCCTGCGGGACCGTCACGATCCGAACGTCCAACAAAAGCCAGACGACGATAGGCGGCGTCGCCATCGACATGGCAGCCGTGCAGGGCGCCATCCTCAATGACGTGGTGGTCGGGGCCATCCGCAACCCGGTGGCCCAGGTCGCCCAGGCGCTGTGGAAGACCAAGAAGGCGTCGGCGCTGATAGCGCTACAGACCATCTTTACCAGCGCTAATAGCACCTACACCAGCGAGCTGACCTCGGCTGCGACCAGCGTCCAGAGCGCTATCAATAACTCGGTGCAGACCAACACCCAGCAGAACCGTGCCGGCGCAAACGACCTGGCGACGACAGGGCAAGCGCAGCAGAGCGCCCTGGGGTGGACCGGCGCGGGCGCCTACTATACCCCGACTCTGTGAAAATCCGGCTTTCCCGCTTGCCAATTTCGCCAGGTGCGACTCTACCTACTTCCATGATCCGCCCCGGCTTCCTCGACCCTGCCTCGCGAAAGGACCTGACTGACCTGGCGCGCGACGGGTCGGTCGCGCATCGGCTGGCACGTCGGGCAAACGCGCTCGTATTGCTGGACCAAGGCATGAGTTGCGGGCAGGTGGCCAAGGCGCTGTTGCTCGACGATGACACTGTGCGAACCTGGCATCGCCTGTATGAAGAAGACGGCATCGAGGGCCTGGCGACCTTTGGCTACGAAGGCAGTGCGTGCCGCCTGAGCGATGAGCAGCAGGACAAGCTGCGCGCCTGGATCACCGAGACCCTGCCGCGCACAACGTGCCATGTTGGCGCCTGGATTGAGCGTGAGTTCGGCATCCTCTACGAGAGCCGGTCTGGCCTGATCGCGCTGCTGCATCGGCTCGGCATGGAGCATCGCTTGCCGAAGGCGGTGTCGCGCAAGCTGGACCCGGCCAAACAGGCGGCGTTCATCAAGGCGTATGAAGCTCTGCTGAACGGGCTTGGGGCTGATGAGACCGTGGTGTTCGCCGATGCGGTGCATCCGACCCATGCGGTTCGCCCAGTCGGTTGCTGGGCGCCGAAGGACACCCCGGTCGCAGTGGCGCAGACCAGCGGGCGGCAGCGCCTCAACATTCACGGCGCGATAGAGCTGGAGACCGGGACGACCAGCATGGTCGAGGCGGACACAATCGACGCCGCCAGCACGATCAGGCTGATGATTGCGCTGCTGGCCCTCTATCCGCGCAAGCGCGTGATCCACCTGTTTCTCGACAATGCCCGCTACCATCACGCCAGACTGGTTCAGCAATGGCTGGCGCAGCAGGGCGGCCGGATCAAGCTTCACTTCATCCCGGCCTATTGCCCCCATCTCGATCCGATCGAACGGCTGTGGGGGCTGATGCACAAGCATATCACCCACAACCGATGCCATGAGACATTTGCCGACTTCCACGCCGCGATCCTGGCGTTCCTGCGCGAGGAGATGCCCAGAAACTGGCACGTGTTCTGCGATGCCGTAACGGATAACTTCCGGATCATCTCACCGGAGGATTTTCGGATCCTGACGTGAACGGGGTATATACCCTGTTCAGGTCAGAACCCGAAAATCCTTGGGCGAGATGATGCGGAAGTTGTCGGTTACCGCATCGCAATAGGCATTCCACTTTCTGGGCACCTCCTCACGCAGGAACCCCAGGATCGCTGTGCGGAAGTCGGCGAACGTCTCGTGGCATCGGTTGTGGGTGACATGTTTGTGCATCAGCCCCCAGAGCCGCTCGATCGGATCCAGATGCGGGCAGTAGGCAGGGATGAAATGCAGTTTGATCCGGCATCCCGGCTGCGCCAACCAAGCCTGAACCAGTTTGGCGTGATGGTAACGGGCATTATCCAGAAACAGGTGGATCACACGCTTGCGCGGATACATCGCCAGCAGGGCGATCAACAGCTTGATCGTGCTGGCGGCATTGATTGTTTCCGCCTCGATCATGCGGGTCTTGCCAGTCTCCAGATCAATCGCCCCGTGAATGTTCAGGCGTTGCCGCCCACTGGTCTGCGCCACCGCGACCGGCGTGTCCTTCGGTGCCCAACAGCCCACCGGACGCACCGCATGCATCGGATGCACCGCATCGGCGAACAGCACGGCTTCGTCATCCTCAAGCCCGTTCAGCAGGTTCTCATACGCTTTGATGAAAGCCGCCTGCTTGGCAGGGTCCAGCTTACGCGATACCGCCTTCGGCTTGCGATGCTCCATGTCCAACCGATGCAGCAGCGCGATCAGGCCAGACCGGCTCTCGTAGGCGATGCCAAATTCCCTCTCAATCCAGGCGCCAACTTGGCCAGTCGTCCGCGGCAGCGTCTCGGTGATCCAAGCCTTCAGCTTGTCCTGCTGCTCCTCACTCAGACGGCACGCGCGGCCTTCGTAACCGAAGCTCGCCAGCCCCTCTATGCCATCTTCCTCATACAGGCGATGCCAGGTCCGGACGGTATCGTCGTCGAGCAATAGCGCCTTGGCCACCTGCCCGCAGCTCATACCCTGGTCCAGCAACACCAGCGCGTTTGCCCGCCGTGCCAGGCGATGCGCGACCGATCCGTCCCGCGCCAACTCGGTCAGGTCCTTGCGCGATTCGGGGTCGAGGAAACCGGCGCGGATCATGACACCGATAGAATCCGCCCAGCACCGCTTGGCAAGGGGGCGCGCCGGATTCTCAAAGAGTCGGGGTATAGTCCATCACGGGCCGGGCCACGCTGCACACCAGCGGCCCGGCATGGGTGCCGTCGATAGCCTGCGTCAGCGTGCAGCCGATGCGGGTGGTCGGCTTGAGGGTCCGGCTCAGGTCGCCGATGACGACGGCCTCCTCGCCTTCAATTTGCGCGGGCTTGTAAGTCACGCCGCCCCGCGGTGCGGAGGCTGCCACGGTCTGACCGGGCTGCTCTGCATCTCGGCGGGCAGCGGCTCCCGCGGAGGACGTGTTGTAGTGCGTCACCATCGGGCCGATCGCGGCTGGAGGGCCTGCAGCAGCACCATTCCGCTCCCGGCGTGAAGCAGCAGCTCGCCGCCGTGCGGATGCTGTTCGACTGGCTCATCACCGGTCAGGTCGTGCCCATGAACCCGGCCGCGGCGGTGCGCGGCCCCAAGCACGTCGTGAACCGCCTGCATTGGGTGCTCGATGTGGTGTTCCACGACGACCTGGCCCGGCTCAGGACGGGCCACGGCCCCGCGAACATGGCCGTGGTCAAGCACATGGCGCTGAACCTGCTGCGGCAGGCAAAGCCGACCCTCAGCTTAAAAAACCGCAGAAAACGGGCGGGATGGAATACCGAATACCTTGCCGCCCTCGTCCAACAAACCGCTCAGCCATTCACTCGATTGCCCTGCGTCGCCCGGCTTTTCCTGCGCGACTACTTTCCCGGGCGCGACATCTACATCTGGGTTGATGCCGATATCTGGCTGCAAGGCTGGTGGGTGATTGACGCCCACCGGCAGGGCGCTCTGGAAACCGGCATGGCAATCGCCCACGAGCGGGAGCGCGGCTAAGCGTTCCAGGCCTGGCTGCTGGCCTGGTTCGCCAAGCACTTCATCCTGGGCTACGGGCCGCTGGACGGGGCGTGGCTGCTATCCCGCCCGCACCTGAACGCCGGGCTGTTCGCGATGCGCCGGGATAGCCGGCATTGGGACTTGTGGGTGCAACACTACCAGGCCGCCTGGGATCGCACCGGGATGTTCAAACCGCACGACCAGTTCTCCCTCAACCGGCTCGTCCATGGTGGCGCGGAAGCGGCCTGTGGTGGAGACCACCGTCCTGCCACCGCGCTACAACTGGATTTGCGACCGGGGCGTGCCGATGTGGAACGACGCTGAGGGCACACTGTGTGAGCCCTACCCCCCATACCGGACCATCGGCGCCGTCCACCTGGCAGGACCCGGCAAGACCATGGCCTACGACATCCGCCGCACCGGGGGCGGCAGTTTCAAGGCAAAGCTGCTGCAAGGGGTCAAGCCCCTGGACTAGCTGGCAAGGCTGCACATCTTGCATTGTGCATCTGCACAATAACACTGCGTATTTGGAACGTTTGGAGTAGCGCTACGATGATTGGATTGTCTGACTACCGCCACGTCGTCGTCGGCAGCGGCTTTTTCGGCGCTGTCCTGGCGGAACGCATCGCCAACGTCCTGAATGAGCCCGTGGTGGTGCTGGAGAAGCGCGAGCACCTCGGCGGCAACTCCTACTCCGAGACGGACCCGCAGACCGGGATCGAGTATCACCGCTACGGCTCGCACCTGTTCCACACATCAAGCGAGGAGGTGTGGTCCTACATCAACAAGTTTACCCGGTTCACCAACTACCGGCACCGCGTGTTCACGCGCTACAACGACCGCACGTTCACGATGCCGATCAACCTGATGACGCTGAACAGCTTCTTCGGCGTGGACCTGAAGCCGCAGGAGGCCGGCGCCTTTATCAAGGCCAAGGCCGCCGCCGAGCCTTATCCGAACCCGGCGAACTTCGAGGAGAAGGCGATCTCCCTGATCGGGCGCGAGCTGTATGAGGCCTTCATCCAGGGCTACACCGCTAAGCAGTGGGAAACCGACCCCAAGCTGCTGCCGGCCGAGGTCATCAGCCGGCTTCCCGTGCGCTTCAACTTCAACGACTTCTACTTCAACGACATCTACGAGGGCCTGCCGGTTGACGGCTACCACGCCATCTTCGACCGCATGTTCGTCAACGACAAGATCAAGACGGTAACGGGCTGCGACTTCTTCGAGGTGCGGGACCAGCTGCGGCCGGATGCCATAGTCATTTATACCGGCGCCGTGGACCGCTACTTCGACTACTGCTACGGCCCCCTGTCGTGGCGCACGCTGGACTTCGAGATTGAGCGGCACGACGTGGACGACTACCAGGGCGCCTCCGTGGTGAACTACCCCGGGCTGGACACCCCATTCACCCGCATCCACGAGTTCAAGCACCTGCACCCCGAGCGGACCAACCTGAAGGGCCGGACCCTGGTGATGAAGGAATACTCGCGGTTCGCCACCCAGGAGGACGAGCCGTACTACCCCGTCAACACGCCGAATGACAAGGCGACCTACGATCGGTACGCCGCACTGGCCGCCCAGGAACAGAATGTGGTGTTCGGCGGGCGCCTCGGCACGTATCGCTACCTCGACATGCACCAGGCCATCGGCGCTGCGCTGAAAGCGTTTGATCGCGAACTGGTGCCCTTGCTGACGGCGGCGTGAACGCGGCTTCCAAACGCCGGTTTGGACGAGAACCGGGCAGGAAGCGGCTACACCAATATCGCAGATCGGGCGGCCTTGCAGCCTGGCGGCCTGTGTGCGCATTCAACTGGGGTTCTCCGACATGAATGACGCCGTTAGGGAACAACACTTTGAACTTGATCGCACGGGTGACCGCCTGGAACTGGCTCATGGACCAACCAGACCGCATCCGCTCCATCGCAACCACACCTTGGACCAAAACGGTCAATGCATAGGACGCTTGGTAGTGCGCCGGGAGACCGGCAAGAAGTAGGAGGTGAAAGTCCTCTACGGTGAAGGAGTAGCGACCCACACTGGCCCCGAGCCGTGCGTCGTTGCCCGCGAGAGCAGGGGCGAAGCGTCGGCAGGGGATCGTGCAGGCTGGCCATCGAGCCGCGAAAGCGTCTTCTTCCGGGTGCTGACGGTGTTACCAAACCGGAAAGCAACACGGTCCGCCGCGTCAACGCGAGTGGCGGTCCGGCCCGGCGTGGTCAGAGACCCCAGCATGCACGGACGCTCCTTGCGCGGGAACCGGGAGGTCTCTTGCCTGCCCAGCGGAGGAGCGCACCGCTGGGCCGCATCGGGAAGGCCGGATGGCCGTAGCCGATGATGGACGGGCAGGAGAAGTCAGACCCCGCCATAGTAGCTGCGAAGCCTGCGAACAAGGCCGGGCCACCGGCTGCGGAGCGGGTGGAGCCAAGGGCGGGGGCCGAGGGGAATGCGGGTCAGCCGCATACGGTCCGGGCGCAGCACCGGGCTGCCGTGTCACCGGGGCTGGCACGCATACGCGAAGCGGCGAGAGACAGGAGAGAGGAACGGTTCACCACCCTGCTGCACCACGTTGACGTGGTCCTGCTGGAGCAAGCCTATCACTGGCTCAAGCGGGACGCGGCACCTGGCGTGGACGGGATGACGTGGGCGCAGTACGGCGAGGGCCTGGCGGACCGGCTTGCCGATCTGCACGGCCGCGTGCACCGGGGGTCATACCGGGCGCAGCCGTCACGGCGCACCTACATCCCGAAACCCGACGGACGGCAGCGGCCGCTGGGCATTGCAGCGCTGGAGGACAAGATCGTCCAGCGCGCGGTGGCAGAGGTCCTCAATGCGATCTACGAGACGGACTTCCTCGGCTTCTCCTACGGGTTCCGGCCCGGACGGGGGCAGCACGATGCGCTGGACGCGCTTGCGGTTGGCATCGGGGGCCAGGCGGTGAACTGGATTGTGGACGCCGACATCAGGAGCTTCTTCGACAGCATCAGCCATGAGTGGCTGATGCTGTTCGTGGAGCACCGGGTCGGCGACCGGCGCGTGCTGCGCTTGATCCGCAAGTGGCTTGGGGCTGGCGTGGTGGAAGAAGGCGTCCGCACACCGGCGGAAAGGGGCACCCCGCAAGGGGCGGTCAGCAGCGCCTGAGCCGCCGGGATCTCGTTGGACTTCTCGGCGATGTCGATGTGGGCGAGCAACAGCGCGGTGTCGGTGGCGAACGCGCTCAGCACCTGCGCCGCGGCACGGTCACGGAACTTGTCGAAGCTGCCGCGCAGCGTCTTGCCATCCAGCGCGATGCTGCCCTGTCCCGGTGTGGAGCGCGCCGCCTGCAACAGGGTGGCATGGTGGCGGAAGGCATTCTCCACCCCGACTGGGTCGAGCCCCTGGAGAATGTAGCGGATGGCGGTGTGCGCAGGCGCCCGCTTCCATGTCAGACCAAACGCTGCGTTCAGCTTGCGCCGGTGGACGTCGACGAAGGTGACAATGCCGCGATACGAGTTACAGCCGGTCACGATGGCCAGGATGGAGAACAGCGGCACATAGGGCAGCTTGTAGAGTTGCCCCTGCGCCCGGCGCGGATCAGGGACGTCCGCCAGCACATCCAACAACGGCGAAAACACAGCCACGGCAACCTCCATCCCAGTTGCCGCCGTAGAAGTCAGACATTGCCCGGCTCGGGAACCCCCTTGCGATCAGCCGCCTACTTCGCCCCTTGTATGCACCAAGGCGGCCTCATACCAACCGTCATTTCCGTTGACTCGAACGTGAGTAGGATCGGCTCGGAGCGGTGTGGTCGCGTGTTCCCGGATGCTGGTGGGGGCGAAGATGACAGTTTCGGTCAGGCGGACGGATCACACG
>JAABUQ010004182.1_pt1 | contig 25037 bp, 23 predicted proteins | sample 5560001 | NCBI WGS metagenome assembly JAABUQ01 (sample SAMN10711888, study PRJNA513371) | rock metagenome | isolation source: Antarctica rocks | place: Antarctica: Victoria Land, Finger Mt nord | collected 2015-12-18
CCTGTTCGCGGCAAGCTGCCTGATAAACGGCTACGGCATGACCGCCGACACGGGACTGGACCAGTTGAAGTGGTCGCAGCTCGTGCGGGCGCTGGGCCAGCCGTTCATCATCTCGCCCTTGGCGCAGATGGCGACGGTCGGCATCGGCCCGGCGCAGGCCGGGGCGGCGAGCGCGCTGTTCAACATGTTCCGCAACTTGGGCGGCAGCTTCGGCATCGCTATGCTGGCAACGGCGGCGGAGCACCGGGAGCATTGGCACTTCTCCGCCATCGCCGAGCGGGTGACGCAGAACTCGGTGCTGCTGGCGGAGCGGCTGGGGCGGATGGCGCAGGCGGCCGGTCCGGACCAGGCGCTGGCGCGGCTGGCGAACCAGGTACGGCGGCAGGCAACGGTGATGGGGTATGCCGACTGCTTCCTGCTGATCGGCGCTGGGCTGCTGGTGAGCCTGCTCGGCGTCGCGTTCCTGTCCCGCGCCCAAGCGGGCGGTCCGGGCGGCGGGCATTAGGTCTAGGCGCTCGACCTAATCGGCGCGCTCAGCGCCGGTGATTGCAAGAGGGGTGGCGTATGTCCATGCCGCTTGCTTCCAATATATTAGAGTGTATCTTGCATATATGAGGCTGCCAAACCCCGACGTTGACCGTCGCATCGGTGCACGCATCCGCGATCTATGCGCCGAGAAGAGTTTGACTCTGGACGGCCTTGCGCGCCTGGCCGGCGTCAGCCGCGCGATGCTGTCGCGTATCGAACGCGGCGAGTCCAGCCCGACCGCGCAGTTCCTGAACAAGGTCTGTGGCGGCCTCGGCGTCACCTTGTCCGCATTGTTCGACGGGGCGGAGGCGCCGGCCAGCCCGTTGCTGCGCCGCGTTAACCAGCCGACCTGGCGCGACCCGGCGACCGACTATCTGCGCCGCGCCGTGTCCCCGCCTGGCACCGGCTCTCCGGTCAGCATCGCCGAAGTCGAATTCCCGCCGGGCGGCAGCGTCGCCTTCGACCAGCAACGCCTGCCTGGCGCAGACCAGCACGTCTGGGTGCTCGATGGCATCCTGGAGCTTGCGCTGGGCGAGGACGTCTTCCGGCTGGAAGAAGGCGACTGCCTGTGGATGCGCTTCGACCGGCCGATCACCTTCCGCAATCCCGTGGCGCAGCTCGTCCGCTACGCCGTCATTGTCAGCCACGGAAGCACGAGGTCATGACGGCACCGCTTACCGCCAGTGCCGCAATCCGTGCCATCGACGCTGTCGAGGCCGAGGCGCGCCTGACCGAGCTGTCCGCCATCTTGGTGGACGCGGTGGCGCATGGCGCCTCGGTCAACTTCATGGCGGGCTTCTCAGACAACGAGGGGCGGGCGTTCTGGAACGGCCAACTCCCCAGCATCGCCCGTGGCGAGAGGCAGCTTCTCGTCGCCGACGACGGAACGCGGCTTGTGGGGACGGTGGTGCTGACGTTCGCGCACCAGCCCAATGCGCCGCACCGCGCCGAGATCGGCAAGATGCTGGTCCTGTCCTCGGCGCGGCGCCAGGGTCTCGGCCGGCGCTTGCTGGCCGTGGCCGAGGAGGTCGCCCGCGAGGCCGGGCGCACGCTGCTCCTGCTCGATACCGAAACCGGTAGCGCCGGCGACCTGCTTTACCGGAGTTGCGGCTGGACCGAGATCGGCACGGTCCCCAACCACTCCTACACGGCGGATGGGTGCCTCGCGGCGGCCACCGTGTTCTGCAAGGTTCTCGGCCCGCACCGTCGCCCTCTGACCGCAGCGCGATGAGAGAGCAACGCAATGGATGATGGCGCACCTTCACCGTCGCGCGGCGGGCACAACGGCGGCCCCCCGCTGGAAGACGACCGGGGCGCTGCATGGCGCTTGTGGTGCTGGCGGCGGGCGCGCAAGCGGGCTTGGTCGGCTCCCCGGGAAGTCGTGCTGCGCCGTCTGGCGCGGGCGGAGGCGCTCGGCATGACCTATCGCGAGTACACGCTGGAAATCCTGGAGCGCGGCCGATATTTGTGACACCCGACGACGTCGAGCAGCTACAACTAGGCGGTCGTTCAGCCCGGCCGCGTTCTCAACCAGGTATGGAGAACGGCGTGATGGCACGGGATCGCCAGGATATCGACACCGTACTGCGCCGGGCCGTGGACGCCGGGGAGGTCCCGGGCGTCGTGGCACTGGCCGCGACCGACAAGGGCGTATTCTACGAGGGCGCGTTCGGCCTGCTGGACCGTGGGCAAAGCGCGGCGATGACCCTCGACACCATGTTCCGCATCGCCTCAATGACCAAGGCGGTCACGTCGGTTGCGGCGCTGCAGCTTGTCGAGCAAGGCAAGCTCACGCTTGACGGTCCCGTGCCCGACATCGATCCGGTCCTGTCCGCGCCGCAGGTGCTGGAGGGTTTCGATCCGTCCGGCACGCCGCGGCTGCGCCCGGCCCGGCGCCCGATTACGCTCCGCGGTCTGCTGACCCATACCGCCGGGCTCAGCTACGAGGTGTGGGGCGCCGAGACGACCCGCTACATCGAGGCGACCGGCATGCCGGCGCGCAGCACCGGCAAGATCGCCTCGATCCGCCTGCCGCTGATGTTCGATCCGGGAGAGCGTTGGGAGTACAGCGTCGGCACCGACTGGGTCGGGCTGCTCGTCGAGGCAGTCAGCGGGCAGCCGCTCGATGCTTACTTCCGGCAACACATCTTCGATCCGCTTGGCATCGCGGACATCGTCTTCGGCGACGCGGCCACGCCCGACCAACGTGCGCGGCTGGCGAGCGAGCACCAACGGCAGGCGGACGGATCCTTGCAGCCGCAGCCGCACGAGGCCCCGGTCAAGCCCGAGTACCGGGGCGACAGCGGCCTTTACGCGACCGCGCCGGACTACATGACCTTTTTGCAAATGCTGTTGCACGGCGGCGCGTTCAACGGCGCCCGCATCCTGCGGCCGGACACGGCCGCGATGCTGGGCCAGAACCAGATCGGCGCCATCGAGGCCGGGATCATGAAGACGGCCATGCCCGCCCGCTCGGCCGATATCGACTTCTTCCCGGGCGCCAGCCTGAAATGGGGCCTGGCCACGATGATCAACGCGGAGCCGGGTCCGAACGGCCGCAGCGCAGGCACGCTGACCTGGGCCGGTTCGTCCAACACCCATTACTGGATCGACCCGGCCCGGCGCGTCGCCGGCGTGCTGATGACCCAGATCCTGCCGTTCGGCGACCCGGCGACGACGCGGCTGTATGGCCAGTTCGAGCGCGCGGTCTACGACTCGCTGAACGCCGCCTGACCCGCCTCCGGCAACGGCTCCCCGGCCCGCTCCCGCTGCACACGCCCTCGCTGCACACGACGATGCATCCATGACGTGAGCAGCGGCGTCAGCACCGCGGTCACGATGACCGAGGCCGCGACCTGCACCGTGGCAATCGGCGCGATGGCGGCGTAGCTGGGGTCCGCGATCGCGATGGCCTTCGGCACCGCGGCGGCGTTGCCCGCGGTGCTGCTCGCCGCGGCGCCCGCGATGCCGGAGCCGCCGAGCGCCCGGTCCGCCAGGATGCAGAGCGTGCCGGTCACGACGCACACGAACACGCCGAGCAGCACCCCGGACGGCCCCGCCGTGAGCACGTTCATCAGGTTGATGTTCTGCCCGAGCGTGAACGCCATGAACGGCACGATGATCGGCTCGTGCTTGCCGAAGAAGTCCCGCAGGTCGCCGTCGAGGTTGCCGAGCACCGCGCCGGCCGCGATGGGCGCCACGACCGAAACCATGGCGATCCATGGAATGGTCGCGAGGCCCGCGCCGACCAGGAACAGCATGGTGATGAACGGCCCGGTCTCGATGCTCTGCGGCACGTAGGTGCCGGCGTCTTCCTTGTCGCCCATCACGCTGGTCAGCGCCATGAACATGCCGCCATTGGTGTCGCTGAGCGCCACCATGAGCGCCAGCGAGCTGTAGCCGAACAGGCTGCCGTCCGAGAGCTTGGCGACCGCGAGCGCCACGGCAACCGCGATGCCGAGCTTGGCGCCCATGATGCCGAAACCGCGCTTCAGCATGCGGGGCGCCGCGTTCAGCGTCATCTTGGTGCCCACGGTGAACAGGTACATGCCGAGCACCGTGTTATAGCCGGCGTTGCTCAACCCCTCCGTGAAGCCGCCGATCTTCAGCAGGTTGGGTGCAAACGTGTTGACCAGCATGCCGAGGAACAGCGGCACGACCATCAGCCCGCCCGGCACCCGGTTGATGAAGCGCATAATCGGCATCGTCTCTTCCCCCCTATCGTTGCAGCCGAGGGCCATATGCTCGGCCCTTTGTTGCTATCGACCGGCATCTTCGGGCCTCTTGGGGGAATGTTGCAAACGGCGCAGGGATCGGACGGTCCGATCCCTGCGCGGCGCGGCGCCGGCTACAGCGCGCCGACGTTGCCCTGGTAGTCGCAGAACACGCTCACGGCGGTGCCGTTGCGCATCGCCTTGCCGCGCCACACGCCGCTGCGGTCCTTTTGCAGCCCTGTCACCTGGGTGAAGCCGCCGGTCTCGATACGCCGGCGCGCCTCGCGCATGCTGAAGCTGTTGGAGCCGGGCACCGGGACAGCGGCGGTTTTGCGGTCGGCGTCGGACGTGGTGACGGCGGACTGCGCCGGGCTGCTGTTGTTGCGGTCGCTCAGGGGGCTTCCCGTGCCGAACCGGCCGCCGAATGTGGACATGGAGCCGTGCGGCGCCGGAACCGCCTCGCCCGGCACGACCCCGGTCACGGAGCCGTTGCGCCCGATAGTGGAGGGCGTGCCCGGCGCGATGTAGTACGTGCCGCTGGGATTGGCCGGCGGGGTTTGCGCCCACGCCGTGCCGCACAGGAGCGCCGCGGCCATGCCCAAGCCAAGTGCCTTCATAAAGTGGTCCTCCTAATAAAATCGTGACTGCCGAACGTCGCGCCGCGCTGCCCAGTTGCGATCACGGACGCGCCAGACGATGCTGGGTGATGCGGCGGACGACGGCATGGCCGCGTTGGATGGGAAGACGACAAGATGGACGCTGCGGCACCAAGCAATGCGGGCCAGGTCGAGTACTGGAACGGCGACGTGGGACAGCGATGGGTGCGCAATCAGGACCGCATGGACCGGGCGTTCCAGCCCTTGACCGCGGCCCTGATCGAGCAGGCAGCGCCGCGCCCGGGCGAGCGCGCGGCCGACATCGGCTGCGGCTGCGGCGACCTCAGCCTGATGCTGGCGGACCGTCTCGGGGCGGAGGGGCGGGTGCTCGCAGTGGACGTGTCGCGGCCGATGCTGGACCGGGGCCGGGCGCGGCAGCAGGCGCTGGCCGGGGCGGGGGGCGCGGCCATCGACTGGCAGGAGGCGGACGCAGCCGCCTGGCCGTTCCAGGAGGGTGGGTTCGACCTTCTCGCCTCGCGCTTCGGCGTCATGTTCTTCGCCGACCCGGTCATCGCCTTCCGCAACATGCGCCGCGCGCTGCGGCCCGGCGGGCGGCTTGTGATGCTGTGTTGGCAGCCGATGCAGGACAACGCCTGGGTGGCGGTGCCCCGCGCGGCGATGCTCCAGGTCGTGCCGGCGCCCGAGGCCGCACCGCCGCATGCGCCGGGTCCGTTCGCCTTTGCCGACGCCGCCCGGGTGGGCGCGATCCTGGCCCATGCCGGCTTCACGGCGGTCGCCAGCGCGACGGTCGCGGCACCGCTGGACACCGCCGCCCCGGGCAGCTCGGACGCAGCTGCGCTGGACGACGCGGTACGGTTCGCGACCGAGTCCGGCCCGGCCTCCGCCCTGCTGCGCGACGTGGACGACGCCATGCGGGAGCGCGCCGTCGCCGCCGTCCGCGTCGCGCTGCGCGACCGTGCCGGGGCGGGGCGGGCCTCGCTCGACGCCGCCTGCTGGCTGTTCACCGCGGAGAACCCGGCCGCCGGGCACGCCCCTTGACCGCACCGGACCTCGCGGCCCTGGTCGCGCGCTGCCGCGTCACGCCGGGCGAGGCGGTACGCCTGGACGACCATGACCCGGCGGACCGCATGGGGCTGTCCAAGGCGGACGCGGAGGCGATGCTGGCCGCGGGCGCCGAACGCCTTTCCGCGCTGCACGACCGGCTGTTCGCGCAGCGTGCCTGGTCGGTGCTGCTGGTACTGCAGGGCATGGACACCAGCGGCAAGGACGGGGCGATCAAGCGGCTCGCGGCCGGGCTGAACCCGCAGGGCCTGCGCGTCACCTCCTTCGCGGCGCCGAACGCCGAGGAGCGTTCGCACGATTTCCTGTGGCGCATCCACCGTGCCCTGCCGCCGCGCGGCATGGTGGGGGTGTTCAACCGCAGCCACTACGAGGACGTGCTGGCGCCGCGTGTGGACCCGGACGTGCGGGCTGCGCTGGGTCTGCCGTCGAGCCTTGTTGGGCCAGAAATCTGGACCCAGCGGCTCGGCGCCATCGTCGGGTTCGAGACTACCCTCGCCCAGCAGGGCACGGTGCAGGCCAAGATTTTCCTGCATTTGTCCCGGGACGAGCAGCGCAAGCGGCTGCTGGCCCGACTGGACGACCCCGCCAAGGCCTGGAAATTCGATCCGTCGGACACCGCGGCGCGCGACCGCTGGGCGGAGTACCGATCAGCCTACGAGGCGGCGATGGGCGCGACAGCGACGGCCGCACCGCCCTGGTTCATCGTGCCGGCCGACAGTAAGCCGGTGGCGCGCGCCCTGGCGCAGGCCATCCTGCTGTTCACGATGGAAGGTTTGGACCTGGACATGCCGGCCCCGTCGCCCGAACGCCTGGCGCAGATGGCGGCAGCGCGGAACCAGCTCATGGCGTGAGGCCGCGCTAAAGCTCGACCTGGGTGCCCAGCTCGACGACGCGCTTGGGCGGGATTCGGAAGTAGCTCGACGCGCTCACGGCGTTGCGGGTCATGAAGGCGTAGAGCCGTTCCCGCCATTTGGACAGGTCGGGATGCATGGTGGGCACCGGCGTTTCCCGGCCGAGGAAGAACGACGTTTCGGCGATGTCGATGGGGAACTCCGCCTGGTGCGCTTCCAGCGCCGCCGGCACGTCCGGCGCCTCCGCGAAGCCGAAGCGCAGGGTGATCTCCGTGAAGCCCTTGTCGAGCGGCTCCACCGTCATGCGTTGGGCGCCTTCGACAAAGGGCACCCGCTCGGTAATCACCGTCAGCAGCACGACGCGCTCGTGCAGCACCTTGTTGTGCTTGAGGTTGTCGGTCAGCGAGTAGGGCGCCGTCGCCCGGCGCGCCGCGAGGTAGACCGCCGTGCCCTGCACCCGCGGCAGCTTCGCCGGGTCAAGCCGGGCGAGGAACTGGTCGATCGGCAGGTTGTCCTCGCTGGTGCGCTCCAGCACGATCTGCCGGCCGCGGCGCCATGTGGACATCAGCGCGAACACGACGGCGCCGACCACCAACGGGAACCAGCCGCCCTGTGGGATCTTCACCGCATTGGCCGCGAGGAAGGCGAGGTCCACGATGGAGAAGAAGCCGATCACCGCCACCGTCACCGGCACGCTCCAATGCCACAGCCGGCGTGCAACGAGGGCCAGCAGGCCCGTGGTGATTACCATGGTGCCCGCCACCGCGATGCCATAGGCCGCCGCCAGGTTGTCCGAGGACCCGAAGGCCAGCACCAGACCGATCACGCAAATCATCAGAAGCCAATTGATCTGCGGCACATAGACCTGGCCGATCGCCTCCTCCGACGTCTGGTGGACATCGAGCCGGGGCAGCAGGCTGAGCTGCATCGCCTGCTGCGACAGCGAGAACGCGCCGGAGATCACTGCCTGCGACGCGATCACCGTGGCTGCCGTTGCGAGCACCACGACCGGCACCAACGCCCAGTCCGGAAACAGCTTGAAGAACGGCATGTCGGTCGCGTCGGGATGGGCGAGCACGAGCGCGCCCTGGCCGAAGTAGTTGAGCGCCAGCGCCGGCAGCACGAAGGCGAACCAGTCGAGCCGGATCGGGCCGCGGCCGAAGTGCCCCATGTCGGCATACAGCGCCTCCGCCCCGGTCATGGCGAGGAACACCGAGCCGAGCGCCAGGAAGCCGATGGCGCCGTGGCCCAGGAGGAAGCGGACGGCGTAGAGCGGGTTGAGCGCCGCCAGGACGCCGAGGTTCTGCACCACCTGCACCAGCCCGGCCGCGGCCAGCACGGCGAACCACGCCGCCATCACCGGGCCGAAATACGCGCCGATGCGCTCGCTGCCCCGGCTCTGCACCACGAACAGCCCGATCAGCACGGCAACCGTGAGCGGGATGACGTAGGGCTTGAGCGAGGGGGCGGCGACCTCCAGCCCCTCGATGGCGCTGAGGACGGAGATGGCCGGGGTGATCATGCCGTCGCCGTAGAACAGCGCGGCGCCGGCGATGCCGACCATGAGCAGGGCGGTGCGCCGCCGCGGGTCGGCCTCCGAATGCGCGGCCAGGCCGAGCAGCGCCATGATGCCGCCCTCGCCGTCGTTGTCGGCGCGCATGACGAACAGCACGTACTTGACGGTCACGACGATCATCAGCGCCCAGAAGATCAGGGACAGCAGCCCCAGCACCGTTTCCGTCTCTGTGCCGCCGCCGGTCGCCTTGAGGCACTCGCGCAGCGTGTAGATCGGACTGGTGCCGATATCGCCGTACACGACGCCGAGGGCGCCGATGACGAGGGCGCGGCGCATGGGGTCCGCGGTCCCGGGTGCTTGGCTGGTCCCGGGTATTTGGCTGGTCATCGTGCCTCCGCGGCCCAAGCCGTATTTTCCTGCTGGCCAGCGGGCCGGCATGGGTTCTTCAAAGCGGAGGCTACAGTCGAGTTGCACCAAGTGGGAAGAGGGGCCTCCGCGGGCGGCCTGCGCCGCCCGCGGAGGTGAGCCGCCCGTCAGCGACCGCCCGTCAGCCTTGGGCCGACGGCACCGCGACGAACAGGCTGTGGCCGTCCCGCAGCACGCGGAGCGCCATGGCCTGCTGCTTCGCGCCCTTCTCACGGCCCTGCTGCGCGCGGATCGCCTGCACCGCCTGCTCCGGCGTCGTGACCGCGCGGTTGCCGACGCTTTGCAGCACGTCGCCGGGCTTGAGGCCCGCCTCGCTCGCCGGGCTGTTCGGGCGCACGGCCGCGATCACCGCGCCCGTCACGTCGTCACCGAGGCCCAGGCTTTCCCGCGCGGCCGGGTTGATCGGTGCGAGCGCCAGGCCGATCTTGCCGCCCGACTGCTGCTCGCCCGGCGTCCCGGCGTCGGCGACCTTCTCCGGCAGCGCCGCCGCGGTCATGGCGAGCTTCTGCTCCGCGCCGTCGCGCAGCACCGTCACCTCCGTGCTGGTGCCGGGCCGTAGCGCCGCCACCTGGCGGGCCAGGGCGCGCGGGTCATCGACCGCCTTGCCGTCCACCGCCGTCACCACGTCGCCTGGGCGCAGCCCGGCCTTCGCCGCCGGCCCGTTCGGCTCGACATCCGCGACCAGGGCGCCCGTGGCGTGCGGCAGCTTCAGCGCCGACGCCATCTCGGGGCTCAGCTTCTGCGACATCACGCCGAGGTAGCCGCGCTCCAGGTGCCCATGCTGCTCCAGCTCCGCCACCACCTGCTTGACCAGGTTGGACTGGATGGCGAAGCCGATGCCGACCGAGCCGCCGGACGGGCTGAAGATCGCGGTGTTCACGCCCACCACGCTGCCGTCCGTGCTGAACAGCGGCCCGCCGGAGTTGCCGCGGTTGATCGGCGCATCGACCTGCAGGAAGTCGTCATACGGCCCCGCGCCGATGTCGCGCCCGCGCGCCGAGACGATGCCCGCCGTCACGGTCCCGCCCAGTCCGAACGGGTTGCCCATCGCGACCACCCAGTCGCCCGGGCGCGCCTTGTCGCTGTCGCCCAGCGACAGGAACGGCAGCTTCGCTCCGGCCTCGACCTGCAGCACGGCGATGTCGGTGCGGGGGTCGCGGCCCACCACGTGGGCGTCCAGCTCCCGTCCGTCGTCGAGCGTCACGACGACCTTGGTCGCGCCATCGACGACGTGGTTGTTGGTGACGACGTGGCCCTCGGCATCGACGATGAAGCCGGAGCCGAGCGCCTTGGTCGGGCGGCCCTCGTTGCTGTCAGGCCGGCCGCCGAAGAAATGGCGGAACGTCTGATCCTGCTCCGATCCCGGCGGGAACGGCGAGTTGGCCTGCTCCGCCTGCACGCGCTCGGTGCTGGTGATGGTGACGACCGCGGGGCGCACGCGGGTCACGAGGTCGCCGAAGCCCGGCAGGGCCGGGACGGATGGCGCCGCGATGGGCGCCGCCGTGGCCTGGCCCTCGGCGGCAGCGGGGCGCAGCGTGGCGCCGATGCCGCCCAGCGCGGTGCCGGCCAGCAGCACGGCGGCGAAGGCGGCGCGGCGGGATTTCAGACTTGACATGGAGTGCTCCTGATTGGCTCTTGCGGATCACTTCCGCATGGGGAGGCATATGCCCCGGCCCCCATGGAGGAACGCCCCGCGCCAACATGTCGAATTTTTCAGAATGGAGGAAAGATCAGCGCGACCGACAGGCCCGGCGCCGCGTCCTCCAGCCGCAGCTCCGCGCCGTGCAGCCGCGCCACGGCAGCAACAAGCGCCAAGCCGAGTCCGCTGCCCGGCGTGCTGCGGCTGCGGTCCAGGCGGTAGAACCGCTCCAGAACGCGCCCGCGCTCGCCGGCGGGGATGCCGGGTCCGGTGTCGCGGACGCGCAGCACGGGGCCGGCGCCGGGCACCGCCGCGACGGACACCGCCACCTGCACGCCGGGGCCGCCATGGGTCAGCGCGTTCTCGATCAGGTTGGCGGCGGCCTGCCGCAGCAGCGCCGGGTCGCCCTGCACGCGCTGGCCCGGCGCCAAGGCGGTTTGGAGGCGCTGCCCGGCGTCCTCGGCGATGGCCGCATAAAGCTCCGCGACGTCGCCCGCCAGCGCCGACAGGTCCACCGGCTCCAGGCTGGCGCCGGTCAGCCCGGCCTCCACCTGCGCGATGCGCAGCAGGGCGGAGAAGGTCGCCAGTACGCCGTCCAGTTCGACAAGGCTCGCTTCCAGCGTCCGCGCGTCCGCTTCCGGCTCGCGCGGGCGGGCCGCGGCCGCCTCAAGCTGCTGGCGCAGGCGGAACAGCGGGCTGCGCAGGTCGTGGGCGACGTTGGCCGTGGTCGTGCGCAGTCCCTCGACCAGCGCCTCGATCCGGGCCAGCACGGCGTTCATCGTGCCGGCCAGCCGGTCAAACTCGTCATGCGTGCCGCCGAGCGGCAGGCGGCGCGACAGGTCGCCGGTGATAACGGCCTGCCCGGCCTCCGACACCTGGCGCAGCCGCCGCTCCAGCCGGCGGGCCACGACGAAGCCGAGCAGCAGCGCGGCCAGCGCCGCCACCGCGCCAGCGGCCGGCAGCGTGGCGGTGAGCGCCGCCGCCCCCCGCCGCACCGGCGCCAGGTCCGCGCCCACCAGCAGCTCCAGCCCGCCCGGCAGCGCCGCGCCGAGCACCCGCAAGTCCCGCCCGTCCGGTGCGCGCAGCGTGGTGAAGCCGCGCAGCCCGGACGGCACGCCCGCGAGCGCCCCGGCGATCCGGCTGCCGTCGGCGGTGCGCAGCAGCACGAGCGCGCCGCGACGCCGGGCGGCGGCGGCGATGCTGGCGGCGAAGCCCTGCGGACCCAGGGTTTCCAAATCCTCCAGGTAGCCCTCCGCGTCGGCCGCGATGGCCGCATCGAGCTGCGCGCCGAGTGCGCCCGCCACCCGCAGGTAGGCCCACCCGAACCCCGCGCCGCAGACCAGCACCACCAGGGCGGCCGACAGCGCCGCCACCCGGAGCGCGAAGCTCTGGCGCATCCCGCCCACGCGTGGCTAGTCCGGCCCGAACATATACCCGGCGCCGCGCAGGGTGCGGATCAGCGGCGCGCCGCCTTCTTCCCGGGCGGCGTCCAGCTTGCGCCGCAGCCGGCTCACGTGGACATCGACCACGTTGGTCGTGGGGTCGAAGTTGAAGTCCCACACCCGCTCCAGCAGCATGGTGCGCGTCAGCACCTGGCCCGGGTGGCGCATCATGAACTCCAGCAGGCGGAACTCGGTCGGCAGCAGCTCCACCAGCTGGCCGGCGCGGCGCACGGTGCGGCGCAGCAGGTTCATCTCCACGTCGGCGACGCGCAGCACCGCGGCCTCTCCCTCGCTGGTGGCCCCGGCGCGCCGGGTCATGGCGTCGAGGCGGGCGCGCAGCTCGCTGAAGGCGAAGGGCTTGGCCAGGTAGTCGTCGGCGCCGGCGTCCAGCCCGTCCACCCGGGCATCGACCTCGCCGAGCGCGGTGACGATCAGCACCGGGGTGCGGTTGCCGGACGCGCGCAGCGCCCGCAGGATGCTCAAGCCGTCAGGACCCGGCAGCATCCGGTCGGCGATGATCGCGTCGAACCCCTCGTTCAGCGCCAGGAACAGGCCGTCGCGCCCGGTGCGCGCCACCTCGACCCTGTGCCCGACCTCCCGCAGCCCCTTGGCCAGGTAGTCCGCGGTGGCGCGGTCGTCCTCGATCAGCAGCACGCGCATGGCGATCCCTGGTCCATACAAGCCTCGGCTGAATCTACCCGGGCTGGGACGCTAGATGGTAGGTGCGATGCTGGGAGGGCTTGCCCGCAAAACTTTGGAGAGCGCAGGCATGGTTTTGTCGGCGTTGACGCCTTGGGTGCTCAGCCTTGGCGCAGGCGCTTCGCGTTCGCAGTCGCCCGGCTGTGCAGCGGCTGCAGCAGGGCCTCGGCCGAAACGCCCGGTGATGTCAGCACCCGGCTGATGTCCAGGACCGCCGCCGTCTTCTCGGCCAGCATGCGGTTGTACTCGGCCAACGAGCAGGTGTTCTGCGCCATCATCAGGCTGCGCCGGGCAATGGTTTCCCAGGACGCCCAGGCAAGCTCCGCCATCATGAGGGGGGTTGAGAAGGTGGCGTGGAGCTTGAGAGTTTTCACATCCTCCACATAGGTCCGGCGCCACCTGATGCGAAGCGCGCCTGCAGCGTTCGTGATTGGCTTGTGTCCGAAACACCTCGTCGGCCGGGCGCTGCAGGAGGGCCCGGCAGACCTGCGGGAGGCCCGGCGATCCGAGAGGGCATCCCAACGGCAATAGCACTGAGCACGCTAAGGCTGGTATTAGGGAATCCATAAACAAACAATGCTAAGACAAACCTTGCTTCATGCGAGGTACATTTTCGTGACATATTACAATAAATTGCACAACATAGAATTGTGAGCTAACATTCCACGGTGTTAATGTTTGAGATCAGAAGGAAAATCTGCACCAGAGTTGTCCTTAAATCCATATCATCACGGTTTTGTGATTTTAGTACAGGTCCTGACTCATGCAATTCCCTATTGTGCAACGCACAAGACGATACCAATCCAGAAATTATGGAGGCATGAAATGTCAGACATCAACAAGCTGCACGGCGCCAAGCCCGCCAGCAGCCAAGCAACGGTCGGGGCCAAGGTGTGGGCCGAGACCGAGGCGGCTGAACACGCTGCTAATCAGGCCGCTGCGGCGGCGCGGCAGGGTGCCCGCGTTGCGGGAGAGGCGGGGCGCCGAGGCGCCGATGCGACGGCCGACGTGACGCGCCAGGGCGCCAAGGCCGGGGTCGAGGCGATGCGCCGGGTCGGCGAAACCGCGAACGAGACCGTGCGCCGAAGCACGCAGGCCTTGGCCGAGGGGCAGCGGCAGATCGCCCAGGACACGGCCCAGACCATCGAGGCCGTCAGCCGCAAGGTGGCCCAGGCGGCGCAGGGCGCGTCCGAGGACGTGCGCCATCTCATGACGCTGCCCCAGGCCGCCGAGGGCGGCCTGCGCGACATGCAGCATGGCGTGGCGGGCCTGGTCGAGGGCGTCGTGCAGGCCAACCTGCGCATGACCAAGGAGCTGTTCCGCTTCTCCGACCCGGCCGCGGTCATCGAGATGCAGCAGCGCTTCGCCCAGGAATACATGGACACGCTGATGCAGGGCACCGCGGCGATGCTCCGCGCCATCCGCCGCACCGCCGACGAGACCCTGCGTCCCATCGAGGCGCAGGCCGGCCAGCGTCAGCAGGCCCGCTAAGGCCAGCGCACCGCGGCCGAGTAGCGCCGGCGCTGGCGCGACAGCCAGGCCGGCGTGCCCACCCAAGGACGGCGCCATCGGCACCCATGCCGGGCATGGCGCCGTCCCCACAACGGAGTTTGATGATGGTTTACGATCCCAACACTGCCCAGCGCGACGCGAAGCTGCGTTCGGAGGCCCCGGTGTCCACGGGCATCCCGTTCTGGGACATGATGCTGTCCTTCGGCAAGGCGTCGCAGCAGGCCATGGCCGGCTACGCCCCGCGCGGCGACGGCGCCGCGGAGCCCAGCCACGGCGCCGCGCACCAGTCCGCAAGCAGCGTGGAGGTGATTCCGGTCGGCGAGGAAACGCTGAACGTCGGCACCCGCCTGGTCGCGGGCGAGACGACGCGGGTGCGGCGCGTCGTGGTGGAAACGCCGGTCGAGCAGGCGGTGTCGCTGCGCGAGGAGCGGGTGGTCGTCGAGCGCCGCAAGCCCTCCGCCGCGACCGCCGTCGCCACGCAGGGCGTGCTGACCGAGAGCGTGATTGAGATGAGCGACAGCTTCGAGGTGGCCGAGGTCTGGAAAAGCGTGCGCGTGACGGAGGAGGTCGTGCTGCGCCGTGAGGTGACGGAGCGGCACGAGACGGTGCGCGACACCGTGCGCCACGACGAGGTCGTCGTCGAGCAGGTCAGCCGCGCGCGCAACCCTGCGCTTCCTGGGCCGCGCGTAGAAGCCGTGGCGGCGCATGCCAGCCAGCCCGAGCCGGCGCAGTTGGCGGCCGACCTGAAGAAGGTCGCCGAGCGGTTCGAGCCTCATACGGAGCAGCAGAAGACGCCGACGCCGCGCACCGAGGCCAGCCCGGCCAAGGTCGAGCCGAAGCCTGCGACGATTCAATCCACCAAGGCCGCGGCTGAGCCGCCGAAGCCGGCAGTGCAGTCTGAGGCCAGCGCCGCGCCTAACCACAAGAGCGGCACCAGCCAGAAGAACTGACCAGTTGCGGGCCGGATCGCATCCGGCCCGCGTTCAGGCGCCACTGGCGGCCGGATCAATCGGCGCGGGCGGCACGCCGCCGGCCTCGATGGCCTCGCCTGCCAGCAGGCACAAATCTTCCCGGTAGCGCCCGGCGACCACCTGCACGCCGACCGGGGCACGCCCGGCCAGCCCGGTGGACACGGTCAAGCCGGGCAGGCCCATCAGCGGCAGGCCGGTCTGGGTGAGTTGCGCCCGCCACACCCGCTCGAACGCCGCCGGGCTTTGGAGGTCCAGCCCGTCCGGGAACGGCAGTTCGGCTGACACCGGCAGCAGCAGGACCGGGTGGCGCTCTAGGAACAGCAGCCACTCGCGGGTCAGCCCGGCGCGGCGGAGCAGCGTCTGGGCGATGACATCCGGCGGCATCGCCTCGACCTGGGCACGCTTCCCGGCCAGCAGCGCGAGCGCGCCGGGATCTCCCTCCCGCACGATCGCGTCCGCGAAGGCCGGGAAGCCTTCGCCGAGCCAGAGTTTGAGTTGCAGGTCCGTCGCCTCGTGCAGCGACGGCGTGTCCTCGATTTCCTCGACCGTCCAACCCGCAGCCTGGAGGCGCCGGGCCGCGTCGCGGAGTGCTGCCTCAACCTCCGGCACGACCGCTAAGCCGCCGGGCCGCACGCACAGCGCGGCGCGGCGGGGTACCGGCAATCCTTCAAGCGGCGCCGGCACCCACCAGGGATCGCGCGCATCCGCCGCCGCCATGGCCGCAAGCCCCAGGCGCAAATCGGCAATCGTGCGGCCGATGGGTCCGGACGCCGCCATGAGCTGCGGCCCGATCCCCCGCTCCGGCAGCGACGCATTGAAAGCCGGCACCCGGCCGAGCGACGGACGCAGCCCGTGCACGCCGCAGGCATAGGCAGGGTAGCGGATTGACCCGGCGATGTCGGTGCCATGCGCCAGGTGCCCAATCCCCGCCGCCACCGCAGCAGCCGCGCCGCCCGAGGACCCGCCGGGCGTCAGCGCCGGGTCGCGCGGGTTTCGGGTGTCGCCATGCAGAAGGTTGGTGGTGAACCAGCGCAGCGAGAAGGCCGGCGCGTTGGTCCGCCCCAGGATCACCGCCCCAGCCCGCAGCAGGTTGTCCACCACCGGGCTGCTGGACTGCGCCACCAGGTCGCGCTGCAGGGTCACGCCGTTGGTGGTGGCGAAGCCGGCCTGGTCGGCGTTCACCTTCACCGTCACGGGCACGCCGGCCAGCACGCCCGGGTCCTCTCCCGCGGCGATGGCACGGTCGATCCGGTCGGCCGCTGCCCGCACCTCAGCCGGCCGGTGCTCCACCACGGCGTTGATTTGCCCGTTCACCGCATCGACCCGGGCCAGAGCGGCATCGGCGGCTTCCCGCGCCGAGATTTCCCGCTTGCGGATCATCGCGGCCAACGCGGCAGCGGACAGGCGCCAGATCTCGGTCATCGGCATTTCCCTTGGGCTTGGGTTCTATACGACGGCGCTGGTGAGCTTCATGGCGGCGTCCCGTGCGTGGCCTCGAATGTGGCCGGCATGAGAAGCCGCGACGCGCGGCGTGACAAGGGGCCGCGCACCCGGCGAACGCGCCGGCCTCCTTCGCGTTGAACCCGCAGCCACAAGGAGCGACCGATGCCCGAGAACACCAAGAACGAGCACGCCGACCGCACCGTGGGCGGCCCCGGCAGCAGCCACCAGGACGCCGACAAGCCGGAAACCCACCACCACAGGGAGCGCGAGCGGCAGCAGCAGAAGGGCAGCAACGATGCCGGCGACCACCAGGGCCTGCCAGACGGCGGCGCCCGTTCCTCCGGCCGCCACGGTCCCGAGGCGCCGCGCCATCCAAAGTAGCGGCAGGTCCACCGCCAGCGTTCAACCGCTCAGGAAAACCGTAACCCAAGCTTAACAGACCGTGGCAGATCGGCCGATGTAACCCTGCGAAAAAGGGGGCCGGAATTTGATGCTGTCACGGGTTTGCGTTGCGGCCGCGTTGGCCGGCGGGATGATGTCTGCCGGCCACGCGCGTGCCGCGGTGGTCAATCAATGGGTCCAGTTCGCACCCGACGACACGGTGCTGATACGCGCGATTGAGGACAATCCAGGCAACGGCTGCCCGGCCGCCTCGGTGGACGGCCGGCCGGTCCAGCTCACGCAGCGCGGCCCCGTTACCACGGCGGCGGACGCGCCCAAGACCTACTACCCCATCCTGATGTGCGAAAGCGCGCCGATCCCGGCCTTCGGCCACATCGCTGCGGACGTGGCGGGCGTCGCGCTGAAGATGCCGATGGCCCACCCGCGCCGCATCCTGGTGGTCGGCGACACCGGCTGCCGCGTCACCAGCGCCGTGTCCGGCACGCAGAACTGCAACGACCCCCAGCAGTTCCCGCTGGAGTTCCTTTCGAACTACGCCGCCACGTTCAAGCCGGACCTGATCGTCCACGTCGGCGATTTCTTCTACCGCGAGCAGCCTTGTCCTACGGGCTTCACCGGCTGCGAGAACAACCCGGCCTTCGACAACTGGGATTCCTGGTACGCCGACTGGTTCGGCCCGGCGAAGAACCTGATCGCCGCCGCGCCGCTCGCCTTGAGCCGCGGCAACCACGAAAGCTGCAACCGCGGCGCGCGGGGCTGGTTCCGGCTGCTCGACGTGCATCCCTATGACCAGGGCGCGGTGGACTGCACGGGGCCGTATGTGCCGATGGCCGGGGCGCCGGGAGCCGCCGGGCCGCTGACGCCGTACGACTACACGCCGCCCTACGTCGTGCGGGCCGGCCGGGTGTCGCTGGTGATGTTCGACTCCAGCGATTCGAACACCAGTGCGGCCGACCTCAAGACGGTGTCCACCGATGGGCGGACGCTGCCGGACATCTACAAGGAGCAGCTCGCCGCCGTCCTGGCGTCGCTGGCCCAACGCAATGTCTTCTACATCACGCACAAATCGACCTACGACATCCGGCCGGCCAAGCTGAACGGCGACTTGGCCGGCGGCGACGCCACGCAGCAGTCGGTGTTCGATAGCCTCACGCCCGGCGCGGTGCCGACGCAGGTCAAGCTGCTGATCTCCGGCCACGACCACCAGTTCCAGGTGGTCGATTTCCAGGGCGCCGACTATGCGCCGCAACTGGTCGTCGGCAACTCCGGCACACTGCTCGACAACAACGACGGCAGCCAGCCGCAGGCCTTCGTGCCGGACGCCACCGGCAGCAACGCCGGCGCGGCCTACGCCTTGCCCGGGGTCGCGGGAGCCCCGACGGTCCTGATCCGGGCCACCGCCGACCGGTCCGAGTACGGCTTCACGGTGCTGGACGCCACGGAGGCCGGGTATGTCGCCCGTGTCCATAACGTGACGTCCAACACGCTCGCCCGCTGCGTCATCACGCTCAGCCCGCGCTCGATGCGCTGCGCGCGGTAGCGGCGTGAAGGGCCGCGAGCCGCGTTGAACGCGCTGCACCCGCCGCCAGCGGAAGGAGGGAGCGGGGCACAAGAGGCTGGGGCGCTGGATCCCTGGCCGGATGCCGCCGGCACGCTGCGCCTCCTTCGCCGGCTGGGTGGCGGCTATGGCGCCGTCCTGCTGCTGCTCGGCGTGCTGGGCGCGACGCCGCTCGGTGCCGAGGCCCGTATCAGCGGGCTGGCCGGCGTGGCGGTCGGCGCGGTCCTGCTGGCGCTGGCGGGGCTGCTGGCGACGTTGGCCGTTGCGTGGGCGCGGTCGCGCGTCGGCCGTGACATCCCGCTGCCTGCGCCGGCACGGCGGCGCTGGGCGCGTCTGCTGCCCCGCCGCCGGGTCCGGATGGACGGGGCCGAGCGCCTGGCGCGGATGGCGCGGCGTCCGCAGGGGATCATCGTCCCGGTCTTCGGCCTATTTGCCGCATGCGCCGTTTGGCGGTTCTGGCCCGCCGTGCCCGGCCCGCTGCCGCACGCCGCCCTGCTCGGCGGCGGCGCGGTCGTGCTCGGCTTCCCGCTGCTGGTGATGGAGCGGGTCGTGGCCGCGGTGCCCCGCGCGCGCCTGCCGGAGGCGTCGGCGCTTGAGGCCCTGCTGTTCGTGCCGGTCGCTGCCATCCCGTTGGCCGGGCTGCTGCACATCCTGGCGGGGTCCGGCATGGCCTGGGCACGCCCGGCCATGGCACTGGTCAGCGTTTACCTCTGCATCGTTGCGGCCGATCTGGCGGTCCGCGCCTTGGCGAACTGGTTCCTGCCGCCGCCGCCCCCCACGGCGGCACGGGCAGCGGTGTCGAGCCTCGCGGCCCTACTGCTGCGGCCGCGCCGCGTCGCGCCGGATGGCCTCGCGGCGCCGATCCGCGCCTATTTCGGCCTCGACTTCTCCCGGAGCTGGGCGCTCCGCTACGCGCGGACGGCGGCGCTGCCGATGGCGGCAGGCCTGGCCCTGATCGCCTGGGGCCTCACCGGCGTTGCGCTGCTCGGCCTCGATCAGCGCGGAATCTACGAGCGGTTCGGCGCACCGGCCGCCGTGTGGGCGCCCGGCGCGCATCTGGGCCTGCCGTGGCCGTTCGGGCGGGTCCGCCGGGTGGAGCTGGGCGTCGTGCACGCCGCAGCGCTTGGGGGGACGCTCGGGGGCCTGGACGCCGCCGAGGCGCGCACCGGGGCGGAGGAACCGGCCCCCGCGGCCGCCGACCGGCTTTGGGACCGGGCGCACCCGGCGGAGGTGTCCTACCTGCTCGCCAGCCTCGACGCGTCCGGCGCGCAGGGTTTCCAGGTGGTCAGCGTGGACGTGAAGGCGCTGTTCCGGACCGGCCTCGACGATGCCTCCGCCCTACGCGCCGCCTATGCCGTCGAGGCGCCGGATGCCCTGGTGCGCGCGGAGGCTGGGCGGCTGCTCGCCCGGGTGCTGGCCGGCAAGACCTTGGTTGAGATGCTGGGCGAGAACCGCGAGACCCTGGCCGAAAGCCTCCAAGCGCAGTTGCAGGCCGAGCTGGACCGGCTGAACAGCGGCACCGAGCTGGTCGGGGTGGTGATCGAGGCGATCCACCCGCCTGCCACGGCGGCGGAGGCCTACCACAACGTGCAGGCGGCCGAGATCACCGCCCGCACCGCCGTCGCCACCGAGCGGGGCCGGGCGCAGGCTTCGGCCTCCGCCGCACGTCAGGCCGCGACCGACCTTGCCGCCGGCGCCCGCGGCATGGCGGCGGAAACGGTGGGCCAGGCGGACACGGCGCTGCGGGTCTTCACGGCCGACCAGGACGCCGCCCGCGCCGGCGGCCCGGCTTTCCTGCTGGAACGCTACTTCGCCAACCTGTCCCAGGCCCTGGCCAAGTCGCCCTTGGTGATCGTGGACCACCGCCTGCGCGGCGCGGACGCCCCGGTCATCGACCTGCGCTCCTTCGGCGCCCCCGCGGGCCGCTCCGCCGATGACGACTGAACCGGACAACGCCCATGTTCCACGAGCACAGTCATCACGACCACGACCATGACGAGCCGGGAGCGTCCGGGTCGCCCGGCCTGCGCCGTTTGCGGGTCGGCGTGCGGTTCGCGCTGGCCGGGTTGATCGTGGCGGCGGCGGTATTCGCGTCGGCGTCGGTGATGGTCGGCGCCGGGCAAGCGACCGTGATCACCCGGTTCGGCGACCTGTCCCGCGTGCTGACCGCGCCCGGCCTTGCCTGGAAGCTGCCGACGCCCATCGAGGGCGTGATCCCGGTCGATCTGCGGCTGCGCACCACCTCGACCGGGCTGCAGGACGTGGGCACCAAGGACGGGCTGCGCGTCCTCGTGCAGGCCTACGCCGCCTGGCAGGTGCCGGATGATCCGGCGCGCATCCGCCAGTTCCTCCGCGCCGTGCGCAACGAGCCGGACGAGGCCGCGCGGCAGCTTCGCAGCCTGATCGGCGCCGCCCTGCAGGTCACCGCCAGCAGCTTCGAGTTGGCGGATCTCGTGGACACCGACGCCGCGCGCCAGCGCCTCCCCGACTTCGAGGCCCGGCTGCGCGCACAGGTCGAGCGGCAGGCGCTGGACACGTATGGCGTGCAGATTCAGCAGGTCGGCATCGACCGGCTCAGCTTGCCGGAGGCGACGCTCGCCGCCACGGTCGCGCGCATGCGGGCGGAGCGGGAAACCGTCGCGGCGGCCCGCACCGCGGAGGGCCTGCGCGCCGCCGCCGAGCTGCGCGCCCAGGCGACGCGCGACGCGCGGATCACCGTGGCCCGCGCCCGCACGGAAGCCGCCGGCATCGAGGCCGCGTCCCGCGAGGAGGCCGCCCGCGTCCAGGCCCGCGCCTACCAGGCCGACCCCGGGCTGTATGCGCTGCTGCGCTCCATGGACACGCTGGGCAGCGTGGTCGGCCCGAACACCCGCATGGTGCTGCGCACGGACGCCGCGCCGTTCGACATGCTGGTGCGGGGTCCACCGGGTGCCACGCCCTCCGCGCCGGACGGGCCAACCGTGGGGTCGGCCCGGTGAGCAGTCCACCGGTCGAGCCGGACGGCCCCGTTGCCCAATCCATCGCCATCGGCTTCCGCGTGCTGTCCGTCGCCATCGCGCTGCTGGCGGCGGGATGGGCGGCGTCGAACTGGCGGCAGGTGCCGCCGGACAGCCAGGCGGTGGTGCTGCGCTTCGGGCGGATCGTGGGCGTGCAGGGGGCCGGGCTGGCGCTGTCCTGGCCGCGGCCGGCCGGGCAGGTGGAGTTGGTGCCGGGCGCGGACCGCCTGCTCACCCTGCGGACAGCGACCACCGCGCGCCCGGCGGGATTGCAGGATGTGTTCACCGACGCCAGCGACGTGTCCATCCCCGAGGGCGCCGGCAGCTACCTGACCGGCGATGGCGGCGTCGTGCTGCTCTCGGCGACGGTCGCCTACCGGGTCGCGGACGGCGCGGCCTACCACTTGGCGCGGGAGCATGTGGAGCCGGCGCTGCAGCGGCTGTTCTCCGCCAGCGCGGTCGGCGTTGCGGCCTCGCGGGGGCTGGACGACATCCTGGTGGCCCGGCCCGACGCGGCCAGGAGCGCCGCCGTGGAAGCCCGGCGGCAGGCGCTGCGGGGCGACCTTTTGTTGGCGATGAACCGGCGCCTGGCCGGGCTTGGGGCGCGCGGCGCGTCGCTCGGGGTCGTGGTGGCCCGCATCGACCTGGACGCCGCCCTGCCGCCCGACGCCAAGATCGCCTTCGACGGCGTGCTGGTCGCCGTGCAGCTTGCCGAGCAGGGCATCGCCGGCGCCCGCACCGAGGCGACCCGCACGCTGCAAGCCGCCGACCGCGAGCGCGACCGCCTGTTGACCACGGCCCAGGCCGGCGCGGAGGAGCGGGTGGGCGAGGCGCGCAGCCGCACCTCAGGGATCGCCGCCATCCAGGCCAGCATGACGCAAGCGAGCCGTCCCGCCATGCTGGACCAGCTTTACCGCGACCGGCTGGCGCCGCTGTTGCACAAGGTGGGACGCCTGACCGCCGTGGATGCCGGGGGCGCCCGGATGATCCTGCCCGCGACCAACCCGGGCGGCGGCACCCCATGAGCGCCGCCGTCCATCCCGCGCCCGCGCCCCGGACGATAAAGCCGGGCGCCGCGTTGCTCGCCTTCGCCGAGCGCGGGATGCTGGCGCTGCGGATCACGCTCGCGATGTCCGCGGCCGGGCTGCTGCTGCTCGCGGTGCTTTGGCAGGCCGTGTTCCCCGGGGAGCGCATGCTGGCCGACCTGGTGGCAGGCGTTGCCGCCTTGCTGGTCGCCGTGCCGGTGATCGCCTCCGCGTGGCACAGCCTGCGCCATCCCAGCCTGCACGGCGTGACCGACCGGCTGATCTCGGTGGCGCTGGTGGCCGCCTGGGCCAGCGGCGACCTGATGACCGCGGCGGTGCTGCCGATCATCATGATCGCCGGCCACGTGCTGGAAGAGCGCAGCCTGCTCGGCTCGCGCGAGGCGATCCGGGCGCTGGGCCGGCTGACCGAAACGCACGCGCGGCGCCTGCATTCCGACGGCAGCGCCGAAACCGTCGCCACGGCGGACCTGCGGCCCGGCGACCGGATCGAGTTGCTGCCCGGCGGGCGCGTGCCCGTCGATGGCGTCGTGCGCGCGGGCGGGGCGAGCCTCGACATGGCGTCGCTCACCGGAGAAAGCGTGCCGGTCGACGTCGGCGTGGGCGATACGGCGCTGGCCGGCTCCATCAACACGGACGGGCGGCTGGAGCTTGAGGTCGTCCGGCTGGGCGCGGACACGACGCTCGGCAAGATCATCGCGCTGATGCGGACCGCCGAGCGAGCCAAGCCGCCGGTGGCCCGGCTGCTGGAGCGGTATGCCGGGCACTACATGGCGTTGGTGCTGCTGATCGCGGCCGGCACCTGGTTCGGCACCGGCGACACGGCGGCGACGCTTGCGGTGCTGGTGGCGTCCTGCCCCTGCGCCCTGGTGCTGGCGGCGCCGGCCACGGCGGTCGCGGCGATCTCGGTGGCCGCCCGGCACGGCATCCTCATCAAGGGGGCGGCGTTCCTGGAGCAATTGGCGGAGGTTTCCTCCGTTGTGTTCGACAAAACGGGCACGCTGACCACGGGGGAGCTGGCCTTGTCGGGGTTCTGCGCGTCGCCCGGGATAGAGGAGGGGGCTGCCCTGTGCCTGGCGGCGGCGCTGGGGGCGGCAAGCAGCCACCCCGTGAGCCGCGCGGCGTCCCGGGCCGCGCCGCCCGGCGCCCGCCCGGCGCTGGACCGCGTGCGGGAGCTGGGCGGCTTCGGCGTGACCGCGACCGTGGACGGCCGGACGGCGGCGCTCGGGCGTCCGGACCTGTTCGCCGGGCTGGGGGTGGAGGCGCCGGCACCCCCCGCGCACGACGGGCCGATTGCCGGGCTGAGCCATGGCGGCGCGTTCCAGGGATGGCTGCTGTTCGCCGACCGGACGCGGGCGGAGGCGCGGGCGGCGGTCGAGGAGCTGCGCGCGCTCGGCTTGGGGCGGCAGGTCCTGCTGACCGGAGACCGGGACGCCGTGGCGCGGCGCATCGGGGCCGAGCTGGGCATCGCCGATATCGTGGCCGGCGCCTTGCCTGAACAGAAGATGGGCCGCGTGCTGGCGGAGATCCGCGCTGGGTTCCGCCCGCTGGTGGTGGGCGACGGGATCAACGACAGCCTGGCGCTGAAGGCCGGCGCAGTGGGCGTCGCCATGGGCGCGCAAGGCACGGACGTGGCGCTGGCGTCGGCGGACCTGGTGCTGATGACCAACGACCTCCGCCGCCTCGCCACCGCGATCCGCCTCAGCCGGCGGTGCCGGCGGACGATCCATGTCAACGTGGCCATCGGGCTGGGCTGGACGCTGGCGCTGGTGGGGCTGGCGGCGGCGGGGGTGCTGGGCGCCGAGGGCGCGGTCATCGCGGCGCTGCTGCACAATCTCAGCACGTTTCTGGGCCTGGGCAACGCCGGGCGGCTGCTGCTGTTCAACGAGGCTGGGCCAGAAACGCCCGGCTCGGTGCCCGGCCCGGCGCCAGCCGCCACCTTGCCAGTGCCGGCCTGATGCGCGGCGCGGAGCCGCTTGCGCTGCTGGCCGTCCTTCTGCTGGAACTTGGCTGCATCCTGCACGGCTTGGCGCGGCCGTCCGTTGTCGAGGGGGAGCCGCCGCTCCCCCAGCCGGCGTCGCGCGCTGCAGCGCCCGAGCGGGCACCGGTGCGGACCGAGGCGATGCTGGCCCGGCCCTTGTTCACGCCGCGCCGCGCTCTGCCCCACGAGGACCATGCGCCTGCGCTGGAACCGGCGGTGGCCTCTCCACGCCTGACCGGCCTGATCGTCGCGGAACAGCGCGGCCGGGCGATTTTTGCCGGCCCGGACGGGAAGCCGGTCGTGCTGGGCGAGGGCGGACGGCTGGGGCCGTTCACCGTGGTGGCGGTGAGGCCCGACGGCGTCGATCTGTCCGGCCCGCCCGGCCTCCGCACGCTCCGCCCATCCAGCGATGCCGCGCTGCGGCCGCAGGCAGTTTACAAGCCCGCCGTCCTGGCCTTGATCGACCCGGACCGGCGGGAGTTGGAAACCGAGAACGACCAGTAGCGCGCGACCAGTAGCTGCTCATCTCCCCCGTCGGCCTGGAGTGTTTGGCGCCGCGCGTGATGTGGCTTGACGTGATTGGGATGGTTGGGATTCAAGGCTGGGATGATGCAACTCCCTGATCTCAGCCGCCTGAC
>JAABUQ010004183.1_pt1 | contig 25030 bp, 27 predicted proteins | sample 5560001 | NCBI WGS metagenome assembly JAABUQ01 (sample SAMN10711888, study PRJNA513371) | rock metagenome | isolation source: Antarctica rocks | place: Antarctica: Victoria Land, Finger Mt nord | collected 2015-12-18
TGCTTATGGATAACGATAGTGGATACATTAGACAGGCTGAGGCCACCCGCGTGCAAGTGCTGAGCGAAGCACTCCCGTACATCCAACAGTTGGCCGGTCGAACCGTTGTTGTTAAGTACGGTGGCGCAGCAATGAAAGATAGCACACTTAAAAATCAAGTCATCCGCGATGTTGTGTTTCTGTCATGTGTGGGCGTACGACCAGTGGTAGTTCATGGTGGTGGCCCAGAGATTAATAGCTGGCTAGATAAGCTAGGAATTGAGCCGCAATTTAAGAATGGTCTGCGGGTGACCGATGCCGCCACGATGGATGTGGTGGAGATGGTTTTAGTCGGTCGAGTTAATAAAGAGATTGTCTCCTTGATTAACCGTGCTGGTGGCTCTGCCGTCGGCTTGTGCGGTCTAGACGGCAATTTGATCAAAGCCCGCCCAGCAGGTCATGAGGGAATCGGCTTTGTTGGGGAAGTGAGCCAGATGGACGTGCGGCTTTTGGAGTCCCTGCTGGGCAGTGGATACATTCCGGTAGTGTCTAGTGTGGCGGCTGACGAAAACGGGCAAGCGTATAACATTAATGCTGACACTGTCGCTGGGGAAATCGCAGCGGCTCTAGGGGCAGAAAAGTTGATCTTGCTCACTGATACAGCCGGGATCTTGAAGGACTACAAAGACCCTTCTACCCTGCTTGCCAAGCTAGATATTCAAGAAGCTCGTGAGTTGATCGCGACTAGTGTGGTCAGTGGTGGGATGATCCCGAAGGTGAATTGTTGTGTGCGATCGCTCGCCCAAGGCGTCCGAGCCGCTCACATTATCGACGGTCGGATTCCCCACGCCCTACTGCTGGAAATCTTTACCAACACCGGCATCGGCTCTATGATTGTAGCCTCAGAGTTTCTGAGCTAAGAAGAAGAGGGAGGGGGTTAATAGCGCCCTCCCCTGAACAACATTTGATGCCTTGGATGATTGATGATGACTGGATTAACCAGAATTGGGTTGAGCGAACCTGAATTCACCACTGTTCCCGGTACCGGATACGAGTAATAACTGTTGCCGAATGGTGAACTGTTCACCGGATATGAGTAGGTGGCAGCAGGCGGAAAATTGCTCACCGGATACGAGTAATAATTATTGCCAAACGGCAGACCATTCACTGGATATGAGTAGGTGACGGAGGGCGGAAAATTGGTTACCGGATACGAGTAATTATTGAAGCTGGGAGCTTGACCAGTATAAGGGTCTACGGGCCTCGGAGTGGGAATAGGGCTACCGTAGATAAATGATTGGGGTGAGTTCGTAGGAATATCCTGCTGATACACCACGACTGGCTCGTCGGCAAAAACCGGCACAGTTATAGCATTGACCAGCCCCACCCCAACAAGCATTGGTACGATAGTAGTAAACCTGTTTACTCGGTTCAATTTGAATTGCCAACGGTGTTTGTTCATATGCCAATAACTGAAATGTAAAGTTAACGTATTTACCTAAGTACTTATCTACTATTATGACTTTTCCCCTAAAGAAAAGATGCCGTAAACGTTCCTAGAAGATGGCAACATCAAGAAAGACCCGAATCAGTTCAGCAGTAATCACGTGAGTTCAAATTTAGAAATTGTCAGAACCGAGTATCAGGCTGGGAAAGCAGCCTTTGAGCGTGGACGGTATAACGAATCGGCTCAGCATTTAGAAAAGGCAAGTGCCTTGGTCGCTCCTAACTCTCGCTTAGGGGGTGAAGTCCAAATGTGGTTAGTGATAGCGTATGAAGCAGCTGGGCACATATCAGAAGCGATCGCCCTGTGCGAACAGCTCAAAAGCCATCCTGACCCAGAAACCAGCAAACAAGGGAAGCGATTGCTCTATATCATGCAGGCACCCCGACTGAAGAGACCAACTGAATGGCTGACTCAAATTCCCGATCTAGGGTCACTGCCTGACAATGACAGCCGAATTCGTCTTGGCGGCGGCACTGCTACAAGCAACCAACCACCGGCACAGCGTCCGCAGCTCGAACCAGTCGATCCAACTCAGGTCAATACAAGCGACAATCGCTTTATCTGGGTTAGCCTACTCGCGCTAGGTCTAGCGTTAGCAGGGTTAGTCTGGTTGAGCTTTTAACTATGAAGAAACTACAAGGGTAAAGAAAAGGTGTTTGTGAAACAAGCTTTAAGCGTTGGGCGATCGCTAGGGCAAATCCATCCAAAGCGGCTAACATGGCTACTGCTTTTGGCATCGCTACTGCTTTCTGGATGTGTACAGTATGACATCGGAGTCAGCTTTGACAGCCCGAATCATGGCGAAATTGTCCAGCATATCAAGTTGGGAGAACGATTACTCAGCTTGAGTGGCAACCAAGCTCAGGAATGGTTAAATAGTATTCAGCATCGTGCTAGGCAACTACAGGGAAAAGCCAAGCGGCTCTCAAACCAAGAAATCGCCGTTACGATTCCCTTCAACAACGGTGCTGACTTGGAAGCTAAGTTCAACGAATTTTTCCACCCAGAGGGGCAGAAAAACTCTGATGTCACCACTATAGGAAATGAACTACCCAATATCGACTCTCAGTTTAGCCTGACCCAAAACAACTTTTTACTATTGTTACGGAATCGGTTGAGCTATGACTTGGATTTGCGATCGCTTTCACTAATCCCAACTAACAGTAACGTCCTCATCAGTTCTGGGGAGATTTTGGATTTGGAGTTTAGTTTGAACACGCCTTGGGGTGCCCGCAGTGTTGAAACATCTGAGCATGCTATTCACCCAGATGTTCGGGGCAGGCGGCAGCTAGTTTGGAGTCTCAAACCCGGTCAGATGAACCACATGGAGGCGGTTTTTTGGCTTCCCAATCCCCTTGGCATTGGTGGTATTGCGATCGCCCTATTTGTGGGTGCAGGAATTTACTTGAGATACAAATTCATGCCAAACCCCAGGACTCAGTTCCCTCAACCAACCATACCTGAAAGCCCTTGAAGAGGACAGGGGACAGGGGACGGGGGACGGGAGAAGAAGAGAGCAGGGGAGGCAGAGGTGGTAGATGAAGTAAGGGAAGAAGTTACATAAAGTAAAGATAGTCTTTCTGAACAATCTCCCTCAGCTCCCTCAGCTCCCTCAGCTCTCTTCTTCACGGTGACAGACGTTCAACCACCCAGCCGTCCCCGACCCGTTGATATTGCAAGCGATCGTGGAGTCGACTGGGGCGTCCTTGCCAGAACTCAATCACTGTGGGGACAATCCGAAACCCCCCCCAGTGTGGTGGTCGCGGTACCTCTTGGTGTTCGTATTTGGTTTCTAGTTCCTGCATCTGAGCCACTAGGACTTCGCGACTCTCTATAACTTGACTTTGATGAGACACCCAAGCACCCAAGCGACTGCTTTTCGGACGGCTATGGAAATACTCATCTGACTCTTGGTCTGATACTTGCATAACGCGTCCTTCAATGCGGACTTGGCGTTCCAGCTCAGCCCACCAGAAGACAAGAGCTGCTTGCGGATTCTCTGCTAGCTCTTGCCCTTTGTGACTCTTATAGTTGGTATAGAATACAAAGCCGCTTTCATCGAATTTTTTCAGCAGCACCATTCTGGCTTTTGGATTGCCGTCAGCTGTAGCGGTGGCAAGAGTCATAGCATTCGGCTCAGGTAACTGGGCTTGCACTGCTTGGTCGAACCATTTGTGAAATTGTTTAAACGGATTGGGGTCAGCATCGGCTTCACTTAACCCTTGGATGGTGTAGTCTTTGCGCAGATCGGCTATGCTAATGTCCATCTTGATTTGCTACAAATCATCATAATTGGAAGCTACTAATACAGAGTACTTGAGATGCGCCGTTCAGCCTCCCTTCAACGTCTCCTCATCCTTGGACTGAGCGCCCCGGTTGTTGCCCTTAACCTCTGGCTGCTTTACTTAGTTTTTCATTATTTTGAGCGTGCGGTCACTGTGTTAGCGATCGCGGCGATTCTAGCTTTTTTATTGAACTACCCAGTTCGCTTCTTTGAGCGGGCTCGGATCACTCGGACTCAGGCAGTGTTGCTGGTTTTGCTGGCGAGTGTAACGCTTTTTGTCATTGTTGGGGTCACAGTGGTGCCGGTAGTCATTAACCAAACGACCCAATTTCTCAATAGCATTCCAGCTTTGTTAGAGGCTGGTCAAGGAAATTTGCGACGGTTGGAGCTCTGGGCTAAGGCCCACCATCTGCCACTGGCGCTCACAGGTTTGAGCAGTCAAATTAATACTCGCATTGGGGGTTCGGTACAACCACTGGCAGATCAAGCTGTGGGATTTGCCTTGGGGACGCTGAATGGATTATTAGATTTAGTACTGGTGGTCGTGCTGGCGTTTTACATGCTGCTTTACGGCGCTAGCGTATGGCAGGGTTTAGTTAACCTCTTACCGTCTCACATTGGTATCCCCTTGAGCGTATCCTTGCGTCTGAGTTTCCAAAACTTTTTCATTAGCCAGCTACTGTTAGGGCTATTTATGGTAGTTACCCTGACGCCCATTTTTATATTTTTCAAGGTGGCGTTCCCTTTACTGTTTGCCCTACTGATTGGGTTAGGGGAACTGATCCCCTTTGTTGGAGCCACTTTGGGGATTGGTCTGGTGACGCTTTTGGTTCTGCTTCAGAGTTGGCGGTTAGCGCTACTGGTGGCAGCTGCCGCCGTTGTCATGCAGCAAATCAAAGACAACTTGATTGCTCCTCGGTTAATGGGCAATTTCATCGGTCTCAACCCGATCTGGATCTTCATCTCCTTATTAATGGGAGCTGAAATCGCTGGATTTTTGGGGGTGATTGTCGCTGTACCAATTGCTGGAACGATCAAAGGTACGATCGAGGCAATCCGCAGCCTCAAGCAGGAGCAGGGGGTAGGGAAGAAGAGAGCTGAGGGAGCTGAGGGAGCTGAGGGAGAGAAGAGAGCAGGGGGAGCAGAAAGAAGAATTAAAGACGATTTTTAGATTTCTACCCTTCTCCCTATAGCATTTGGTACAAATAAAAGCGGTTAGCGATTAGTTGGAGGTTTTTAATGCAACTGATTAATTTTTTGATGATCTTTGTCTTTTGTCTGACCTTGGTTTTATTCAGCTTGGAAAATACTGAGCCAGCCACCATTCAATTTATCAAAGATGTTCAAGTGCAAGCCCCACTGTCGGTTGAACTGATTCTGGCAATGGGTGTGGGGGCTGTTTTAGCTTGGATATTTATGTGGACACAGTTGCAACGACTGACAGCCCGTGGAGCAATTCGCCAAAGAGATGCCCGGATTCAGGAATTAGAGCAGAATCTTGAACAGTACAAAGCAGATCAAGAGCAACAGTTGACTCTGCCTACAGCCAAGGATACTTTACATCAAGAAGCACAGGTAACTTAACACTTCAAACTTTTTGCCATTTGGCTTTATATCTGCAACATGTGGATTAATCAAACTGTCTACTGATCAAAATGGTGTAATGGACGCTTCAAAGCTGTTTGCAGGCATCGCACTATTAATTGAACTGGCTGAGCGCGGGGAAATCGATCCCTGGGACGTCCAGGTGATTGAGGTCATTGATCGCTACTTAAGTGAGCTTGTACCGGCTGAAATAGCATCCTCTGGAGCCTGGGAAGCGGATTTGTCCCAATCTGGACAAGCTTTCTTGTCAGCGTCGATGCTGGTGTTATTCAAAGCCAAGACGCTCATTGAACTGCTGGAATCACCAACAGCCCTAAACCCATCAGCAGATGCTTTCCCAGAGGACCTTGACGGAGTCCAGGTGAAGCTACGGCTGCCTCTAGAGCGCCAGTTGCAACGTCGCCCGGTTGCTTTGCCACCACAAAAACGCCGGGTGACCCTTAAAGAACTCATAGACCAGTTGCAGTTAATGGCGAGCCAGATGCAACAGCAGGAAGCGATGGCACTCGCAACCAAAACCATCCGCACCCGTCGCCTGACCTCCAAAGCCCGCGCTAGTCATGCTGCCTGGGAAATTGCCCAACTGGCTCACCAGGAAAATCTCACTGAAGTTGCTGCTCAACTCGAGCAATTTCTCAATCATCACTTGCACCTAATTTTGACTCCAGAACAAGATTGGTTGAATCTGGAACAACTCTTAGAGCTGTGGACAAAGACGCCGCCAGCGATGGCACCTTTTCCCCAGGACGGTAATGAAGCGGAGGCAGAGGCTACTCCACAACACAACGAGCGAGTCAGTGTCTTCTGGGCGCTGCTACTACTGTCGGCCCAGTCCAAAGTGGAGTTAGCCCAGGAGGAGTTCTATCAGGAAATTAAGATCCGCCCGCTCTCCCCATCCCCTAGTTAGTGATTTTACAGACGATTTAAGGCTAGAATTGACCGAAGATTTAAAGAGCAATAGAGTAAAGTGAAGTGGCTTGAGGTTGAGGAATAAATCTTTATGAAAGCCATGATTCTGGCAGCTGGTAAGGGAACTCGTCTCCGTCCGATTACCTATACGATGCCCAAGCCCATGATTCCCATCCTACAAAAACCGGTGATGGAATTCCTGGTAGAGCTGCTACGTCAGCATGGGTTTGACCAGATTATGGTCAATGTGAGCCACTTGGCGGATGAAATTGAAAACTATTTCCGCGACGGTCAGCGCTTTGGAGTCCAGATTGCCTATTCATTTGAGGGGCGGATTGTCGACGGTGCGCTGGTCGGAGAAGCAATCGGTTCGGCTGGGGGCATGCGACGCATCCAGGACTTCTCGCCTTTTTTTGACGATACCTTTGTGGTATTGTGCGGTGACGCCCTAATTGATTTGGATATAACGGCGGCGGTGAAGTGGCATAAAGCTAAGGGAGCGATCGCGACTGTAGTGACGAAAGCTGTCCCCCGAAAGGAAGTTTCTAGCTACGGCGTCGTTGTTACTGACGAAACCGCTCGAATTCAAGCCTTCCAAGAAAAACCGGCGGTGGAAGAGGCTCTAAGTACTCAAATCAATACTGGCATTTATATCTTTGAACCAGAGGTGTTAGAGTATATCCCCTCTGGTCAGGAGTATGACATCGGCAGTCAACTGTTTCCAAAGCTGGTGGAGATCAACGCACCCTTCTACGCCATCCCTATGGACTTCCAGTGGGTAGACATTGGTAGAGTGCCGGACTACTGGCGGGCGATTCGTAGCGTCCTGTTGGGGGAAATTAAAAATGTTGATATTCCAGGGCATCAAGTTGCTCCCGGTATTTACACTGGTCTGAATGTGGCTGTGAACTGGGACAAGGTAGATATCAAAGGTCCGGTCTACATCGGTGGGATGACGCGGATTGAGGACGGAGCTAAGATTGTCGGACCGACGATGATTGGTCAAAATTGCTGGGTCTGTGACGGGGCTATAGTCGATAATAGTGTCATTTTTGACTACTCTCGACTGGGGCCGGGAATCCGCCTACTTGATAAGCTGGTACATGGGCGCTACTGCGTGGATAAGACTGGGGCCATGATCGACGTCCAGGCAGCTGCCTTAGATTGGCTGATTACGGACGCCCGCCAAACACAGCCAACCCATCCCCCACTAGAGCGGCAAGCGATCGCTGACTTGCTGGGAACAGACGCTCTATGAGGGAGTAGGGGGTAGGGAGTAGCGCCCGTTGCTTCCCTGGAGGGAACCAAAGAGCGCTTGTTGCTTGCCCGGAGGCTGCCTCCGGGTGCGGAATGCAATGCCGCTTGCGTCCTGGAGGCGACCTCCAGGACGGTCGGCAACAGCATTGCACAAGCGGCATTGCACGGGCGGTAGGGGAAGACAACCCAGTCTCGGATTCTCGTTATTCTCGTTCCCAGGGCGAAGACAAGCAAGGGAGGTTTCCTCTAATCGGAACTTCGGGTATAGGGGCTGAAGCCTGGGAAGGCGATTTCGAGGTTCTGCCTCTTAGTTCGGTGTTCGAACTACAGGCTCTTGTGCCTCACCAAAAGAATCATTCCCCGGCAGAGCCGAGGAACGAGGATGTTTTCTTCCTCCTGGCTCCTGACTCCTGTTAAGAAGACAAGTAAGTGTAGCGACTAAGACTCTGCTCGTAGGTTTGTAGTAGTCGCTGGGATTCCTGAAGCGTGATCCGCTTCTCTTGCAGGGCTCGCTCGGTTTGCTGGCGGATACTCTCAACTAGGTCTTCAGAGTCATACTGTACGTATCCGACAACTTCCTTGATGGTGTCACCCTTGACAACATGCTCAATTTGATAGCCCTTAGGTGTTAGATGAATGTGGACAGCGTTGGTGTCACCAAACAAATTGTGCAAATTGCCCATGATCTCCTGGTAAGCCCCACCGAGGAACATCCCCAGGTAGTAGGGCTCTGCTGAATGGAAGGGGTGCAGCTCTAAAACGGACTTGACATCCCGGAGGTCAATAAATCGATCAATCTTGCCGTCGCTATCGCAGGTGATGTCTGCCAGAATCCCTCGCTGGGTAGGTGCTTCATCCAGCCGGTGAATCGGCATGATCGGGAACATCTGGTCAATTGCCCAGCAATCTGGCGCGGATTGGAAGACCGACAGGTTGATGTAGTACATGGAAGCCATGATTTTTTCCAGGTCTTCCAGTTCATCGGGGACGTACTTCTGCTGCCGAGTGAGTCGCAGAATTTTCTCACAACAAGCCCAGTAGAGCCGCTCGGCTCTAGCCCTTTCGGTGAGGCGCAAGATCCCTAAGTTAAATCGACTGATGGCTTCTTCTTTCAGCTGAGTAACGTCATGATAAGCCTCCTGGTAATTTTCGAGGTTGATCGATTGGTAAGTTTCCCAGAGGTTTCTGATAATTGGGGGTTCTTCCTCTCGGAGAGGTTCAAGCGGTCCGGCAGGGACATCACAGGCGCTAAGGACATCAAAGATCAGGACGGATTGATGAGAGGCGATCGCCCTACCACTCTCACTAATCAAGGTCGGTACTGGCAACTGACGCTCGGCGCAGGTATCCTTTAACTCGGCCACGATGTCGTTGGCATAGTTCTGCATGTTGTAGTTTGTTGAGGCATAGAAGTTGGTCTGAGAGCCGTCGTAATCTACGCCCAAACCGCCACCGACATCGAGATATTTCATGTTAGCTCCCAGTTGGGCTAACTCAACGTAAATCTTGCTGGCTTCCTGAATGGCATCTTTGATGACATTAATTGCCGAAATCTGAGAGCCAATGTGAAAGTGCAACATTTGCAGCGAATCTAGCAGGTTTGCTTCCCGTAACCGCTCGACCGCCTGAATAATCTCTGGAATAGTCAGACCAAATTTGGCTCCATCACCGCTAGTTTTCGCCCAGCGACCAATTCCCTGGGTACTCAGCTTCGCTCGCACGCCTAAAATTGGCTTGATTCCCAACTGGCGACTGGCGGCAATCACCAGTTCTACTTCTTCTATCTGTTCAAGGACGATGATTGGTGTCTGCCCTAGCCGGGTTGCTAACATCGCAGTTTCGATGTATTCCCGGTCTTTGTAGCCATTGCAAATCAGGAGTGCTCCTGGGGTATCCAACATCGCTAAGACAATCATCAGTTCTGGCTTTGACCCAGCTTCCAGACCGAACTGATGGGGTTTACCAAATCGCACGAGATCTTCAATCAGGTGCTTTTGCTGGTTGCACTTGACAGGAAAAACGCCATGGTAGACGCCGGGATAGTTGTACCGCGCGATCGCCTTGGCGAAGCAAGCATTCAACCGCTCGATCCGGTCTTCTAAAATATCGGAAAACCGGATTAGCAGTGGCAGTCCCAGGTTGCGCTGCTTTAGGGCGTTAACCAGTTCAAATAAGTCCAGAGAGCCACCGCGATCCCCCTTGGGTGAAACAGTAATATGACCAGCAGCATTAATTGAAAAGTAAGGCTGACCCCAACCTTCAATTCGGTAAAGTGCTTCGCTGTCTTCAATCTTCCAAGAGAGCGGAAAATTTGTTTTGGCGACTGGCACTAACTGGTTTTGACTAGGCTCTAGCTCAGCTTTAGGTCCGTTTTCTGGCTTTTCTACCTCAGTTGAGGCGGCGGTTAACTCTACTCCCATTTGTCCTGACCTCTATGTTTCACGCACAGACAGCCAGTCTAACTCATCTATCTGATCGTTCATCTAAACTTAGGAGATACTTTTGTGAGATAATCTAACTTTTGTCTAACTCGATCGAGTTTTAGGAGATAGCTTTGGAACGGACATTTTTAGCAATCAAGCCTGATGGCGTGCAGCGCGGACTGGTAGGCGAAATTACCCATCGCTTTGAAGCTAAAGGCTTTACTTTAGTTGGCTTGAAGTTTATGACAGTGAGCCGTGAACTGGCGGAGCAGCATTATGATGTGCATCGGGACAGGCCATTTTTTGCTGGGCTAGTCGAGTTCATCACCTCTGGACCTGTGGTGGCGATGGTGTGGGAAGGGGAGGGTGTCGTCGCAGCTGCTAGAAAGATGATTGGTGCTACTAACCCCCTGACAGCAGAACCAGGCACAATCCGCGGCGATTTTGGCGTTAATATTGGTCGTAATCTCATTCACGGTTCAGATGCCGTCGATACAGCAAGTAGTGAAATTAGCCTTTGGTTTAAGGAAGCAGAACTCATCAACTGGCAACCCAGCTTGAGTAGTTGGATTAGGGAGTAGGGGGGGAAGAGGGCAGGGGGGTAGGGGGCAGGGAGCAGGGGGAGAAAAGGCAAGCCGTTTTCTTGTTTCCATGCTCCAGTCGGGGAAGACCTTTCAGTGAAGCTCTGCCTTCAGCTCATGTTGAAGAGACACAGCCTTTAACCAGGCATTCCCCAGCAGAATCGAGGAACGAAAAAAGCAATCTTCCTGCTCCCCCTGCTCCCTGCCCCCTGCCCCCCTGCTTTCTTATTAATGCGCTGCTTCTTGTGGGAGGTCTTCTTTCTGCTCGACGGGCAGTCCACTCTCATTCACCTGTAGCAAGTTTCCATCTGCCGTTTTGTTTGGTTTGGCTCCCTCAGCTCCCTCAGCTCTCTTCTCCTCTACGGGAGTTCGCCGAGAAAATCCCCAAAGGAAGATCAGGGCGATCGCACTAATCATTACCCACTCTGGCGGCAATACATCTTGATTAATCACTCGCAAGAGCAGTCGTAAGCCCACCAGCAAAACTGTGAGGTAGCCAGCTGTCTCTAGATGGATATATTCATCTAGCCACCGGATAAATAATCCCGTCATGAACCGCAAGGTAATAATGCCTATGGTAGCTCCCGTCAGCACTAACCAGGTTTCTTGAGAAACCGCGATCGCGGTGGTAACGCTATCTAAGGAAAATGCGAGATCTGTCAGAGCAATCACTGGAATTGCTTGCCAGAGAGAATCAAACTGAGGACCATGATGCTCCTGCCCCTCAGTATCGCCAGAAGTAAAGTACTGGAAGACGAGCCATAGCAGGTAGGCGGCTCCTACCATCTGAAACTGCCAGAACTTAGTCACCCAGGTAGCTGTCAGAATCAGGCTCATGCGCAGCACGTAGGCTACAATCAAACCTAAGTTAAGCGCCTGACGCTGGAGATTGTCGTCTTCTAATCTTTGAGTGATCGCTGCCAGGGCGATCGCATTGTCGGCAGATAGAACTGCCTCTAAAAAGATCAGGACTAGGAGTACCAGAGGGGCTTCAATTCCTACATGTAGCGGAGAATCTAAAAGTTGGTCTAGCATTAACGATTTGTGGGACCTAAAACTGAGAAACCAAGGGCAACGGACACAAAAGTTTAAAAATCGCAAAGCTCACTACAATCCAGCTTAACCTTTTAGCGACGAAGAGTAGAAACGAAGTATTTTGAAATAATGTCTCCAGCTAAACAATAAAATCTGCTGACTCAATTTAAAAAATAATGTCACAATCCACCATTGAATCAATTCTTCAGGAAAAGCGTTTATTCCATCCATCCGCTGAATTCTCCCAAAAAGCCCATATCAAAAGCCTGGAAGACTACCAGTGCCTCTATGACAAAGCTAAGGCTGACCCTCAGAAGTTTTGGGCGGAGCTGGCAGAACAGGAATTGCACTGGTTCCAGAAGTGGAACACGGTGCTGGATTGGCAACCGCCCTTTGCTAAGTGGTTTGTGGATGGCAAAATCAATATTTCCTACAACTGTCTTGATCGTCATTTGACCACTTGGCGCAAAAACAAAGCAGCCTTGATTTGGGAAGGGGAGCTGGGTGATTTGCGGACTCTGACCTATGCCCAGTTGCACCGGGAAGTCTGCCAGTTTGCCAATGCTTTGAAAGAATTGGGGGTGCAAAAGGGTGATCGCGTGGGGATCTATATGCCGATGATTCCGGAGGCGGCGATCGCGATGCTCGCTTGTGCCAGAATTGGTGCAACTCACACTGTGATCTTTGGTGGCTTCAGCGCTGAAGCATTGAAAGACCGCCTGATAGATGCCCAAGCCAAGGTTGTTGTCACAGCTGATGGTGGCTGGCGCAAAGATGCCATTGTCCCCCTCAAGCCAAAAGTGGACCTCGCCCTGTCTAGCGATGGGGTGCCTAGTCTGCAAAAAGTCCTGGTTGTCCGCCGCACCGGACAGCAAATTGATATGGCACAGGGGCGCGATCGCTGGTGGCATGAGATGCAAGCAGATATCTCAGCTGATTGTCCAGCCGAACCGATGGACAGTGAGGATATGCTGTTCATCCTCTATACTTCTGGCACCACTGGTAAGCCTAAAGGGGTGGTGCATACAACAGCTGGTTACAACCTCTATAGCCACATCACCACTAAGTGGATCTTTGACATCCAGGATACAGATGTCTACTGGTGTACAGCTGACGTCGGCTGGATTACGGGTCACTCCTACGTCGTCTACGGTCCCCTGTCCAACGGCGCAACGATGCTGATGTACGAAGGTGCTACCCGTGCCTCCAACCCTGGTTGTACGTGGGACATCATTGAAAAACACGGTGTTACAGTCTTCTATACTGCTCCTACAGCGATTCGGTCGTTTATCCAAATGGGTGAACACCTGCCCAAAGCCCGAAACCTATCTTCGCTGCGATTGCTGGGAACCGTGGGTGAGCCGATTAATCCCAAAGTTTGGATGTGGTATCAGCAGGTGATTGGAGGCGATCGCTGTCCGATTGTTGATACCTGGTGGCAAACAGAAACCGGAGGTATTATGGTGACGCCGCTGCCTGGAGCTATCCCCACCAAACCCGGTTCGGCTACGCTGCCCTTCCCCGGAATCCAGGCAGATATCGTGGATTTGGACGGCAACCCAGTTGGAGACAACGAGGGCGGCTATCTGGTGGTGCGGCACCCTTGGCCTGGTATGATGCGTACAGTCTACGGCGATCCAGATCGCTTTCGCCGCACCTACTGGGAACACATTCCCCCTAAAGATGGGCAATATGTCTACTTTGCCGGTGATGGAGCAAGGCGTGATCAAGAAGGCTACTTCTGGGTGATGGGTCGGGTAGACGATGTGATTAATGTTTCAGGTCATAGGCTGGGTACAGCGGAAGTTGAATCAGCTTTGGTTTCCCACCCTGCTGTTGCTGAAGCAGCTGTGGTGAGCAAACCGGATGAAATCAAAGGGGAAGACATTGTGGCTTTTGTCACCCTAGAAGGTACCTATAGCCCTAGTGAGGAGCTGAGCAAAGAACTCAAGCAGCATGTCATACAGCAAATCGGAGCGATCGCTCGTCCTGGAGAAATTCGCTTTACTGACGCTCTACCCAAAACCCGCTCTGGTAAAATTATCCGGCGATTGCTCAGGTCAATCGCTGCCGGTCAAGAAGTATCTGGTGATACCTCTACCCTGGAAGACCATAGCGTCCTCGACAAATTGCGAGAAGGAAGTTGAGATGGGGAGATAAGGAGATGGGGGAGCTGAGTGAGATGGATGGGGTGAGACAGGTAAAAATCTGGGGTTTGGCTTTGGTTTGGCTTTTGCCTTTTACTAGTGGTGGCTCTGGAAAAGCCTTGGTAGTTGATGCTGGCAGTAAGTACCGAGCGAGTCAGTACCGGGAATTAGGGCTGTCTTATCAACAGCAGGAACGCTACCCGTTGGCGATCACCACGATGAAAAAATCTGTTGAACTCGACCCAGAAAATATTATGGGACGAGTCAACTTGGGTTGGGCGCAGCACTTATCAGGGCAAGACAACGCAGCGGCTCAGTCACTCCTGCAAGCTGTTTATCGCGATCCGGTTTCGGTTCCCGCCTTCAACGCTTTAGGGATTGTCTATCTGGTCAGCGGTAATCTGATGGGAGCGGTTGTGACTCACACTTGGGCAGCCGCCTTGCAGCCTGACGATGAAATTGCCTATTACAACTTGAGTTTGGCTTTTGAGCGCCTGCGGCTATATAACTCGGCAATTACCACTGCCAGACATGCCGCTATCCTAGAGCCTCACAATCCTCATCCGCTTGTCGCTCTGGCAATTGCCCATTGGGAGCGTGGCGATCGCACCTTAGCAAAAATTGCTTATGAAAGGGCGCGAAATATAGATTCCAGGTACAGCGATCGCACTTTTCTGCCTCAACTTAAAAGAGCCGGATTCGGCCAGAGCCAAATACAGATGGCTGAGCAAGTTCGCTCCGCCTCATAGTCAGGAAGTGCTATAAAATTTAGGAGAAAAGCGCGTGTTTTTTGGAAAACCATACTACCAGTTTATACCGTACCATCTATTAAAGCTTATCAAGCATAGTGTGCAAATTCGACTAAATGAGACACTATTAACCGTTCCAACGCGTGGTATTGGTAGCCTTACATACTTACACTATTACCCAAACTGGCAAACAGAAGTCATTAAATGGCTCTTACCTTACAACGAAGGAGTTTTCATAGATATTGGAGCAAATCTGGGTCAGACCTTACTTAGTTTTTTAGCTGCTCAACCCCAACAGGAAGTTAAGTATATTGGGTTTGAGCCCAACCCAAAGTGTGTAGACTTCTTGAGACATATCATTCGGATAAATCAACTTAACAACTGCATTGTAGTACCTATTGGTTTGTCGAATTCTACTACACTGTTCACGCTGTATCTTAAGCCTGACATTTCAACAGATACTGGCGCCAGTATAATTAACGATCTCAGACCTAGTATACCAACCTATGAGACACAGTTGATTCCATGCTACTGCTTTGATAGTATAGGGAAAGAAGTTGATATTCATGCTATTAGCCTAGTGAAAATTGATGTAGAGGGTGCTGAATTAGAGGTACTCAAAGGTATACGTAATAGTTTAATGGAGTACAAACCCTTTCTAATTTGTGAGGTGCTTTACGCGGATTACAAAGCCGACTTAGACAATTATGCTAGACGGATGAAATTTTTGATGGAATTACTCTTTGATATTAGATATCTTACGTTCCGAATATGCAAGAAGGACATTAATAAAAACATCGAGAAACTTATTAGAATCAATTCCTTTCCTGTTAAGAAGTGGACTTATCAAAATTGTGAGGAGTGCGACTATCTGTTGATTCCAGAGGAGAAGGTTGCTGCAATTACACATTCTGGAATTACATGCGAGGTAGAGTAGCTCCTAAACAGAAAAAAGCGTGTCAGGGAGCAGAGCGTAAAGCCAAGCGAGACAGACCTTACGAGGTTATGAGGCTTTCAGAGGATGATATTGAAGCTAGATTTTTCTCTGGAAAGGATAACGGGAAAAGTCAGGTTCAGGCTCTGCCAATTATTGTCCTGACTTTGCCAACAGGGGATGGCGCGATCGCGGCTGGGGTGCGACAGATCGGTTTTGAGGAGTAGTTATCGGCTAGTTATCCCAGAGCTGACCACTGATGTGACTATGCCCGAATGACCCTGAATATCTCCCATCGGTTCAAAACGACCCCCTAAGTACTTAGCCAGAAACTCCTCTGCGATCGCAAAAAAGTGCAGCCGGTTTTCAGGGCGAGCGAAGCCATGTCCTTCATCAGGGTAGAGAACATATTCCACTGGCTTGTTTGCCTTTTGCATCGCTGCGACAATTTGTTCGCTTTCTGCCTGCTTGACCCTGGGGTCATTTGCCCCCTGCCCAATCAGCAATGGTACCTGGATGCGGTCAGCAAAAAACAGGGGCGATCGCGCCTTGAGGAAATCCTCTTCTTTTTCCAAGTCGCCGAGGCGATGGGCAAACATTGCTTTCATCGGTGCCCAGTAGGGGGGGATACTTTGCATCAGAGTCACTAAATTGCTGGGACCAACGATATCCACACCAGCAGCAAAAACGTCGGGTGTGAAGGTTAATCCTACTAAGGTGGCATAGCCACCGTAGGAGCCGCCCAAAATGGCGATCTTTTTCTGGTCAGCGATCCCCTCTTGCACCAGCCAGTTAACGGCGTCAATCAGATCATCGTGCATCTTAGCTGCCCATTCCCGGTTGCCAGCATTGAGAAACGCTTTGCCGTAGCCAGTGGAGCCCCGGAAGTTAACTTGTAGTACTGCATAGCCCCGGTTCACCAGCCATTGCACAATAGGGCTATAGCCCCAGGTATCCCGTGCCCAAGGACCACCGTGGACGAGGAGTATTGTTGGTAAATTCTTTGCCGGAATGCCGACAGGAGTCGTTAGGTAGCTGTGGATAGTTAACCCATCCCGCGCTTGGTAGGAAATCGGTTGCATCGACGCTAGCGACAACCCTTCCAGTTTAGGTTGGTTGCTGAATAAGAAGGTGCTGGTTTTGGTATCTCGGTTGTAAGCGTAGTAGTAGACTGGTCCATCATCAGTGGTGTAAGCGACTAGCCAGTTCTTGTCAGCGAGGTCGCGGCTGATGATGCCAAACTCTCCAGAGCACACCTTGGCAATTGCCTCGAAATCCGCTGCAATGCTCTGGTCAAGGATCTGCCACTCCTGTTTGTCTCTATAGAAGGAAACTGCCTGGATGACTCGCTTGGTGGGATGGATGACGCTCCCACCAACGTCATACTGCTCATCGAAGGCGATAACGGTTTCTTTGCGAGTAGTAGTATCGACGGCAATTAGACGCTGAGCGTTGGCATCGTGAGAGCCTGTGATGTAAAGGGTTTTGCCATCTTCAGAGAAACTGATGGCACCACCTTGATCGTCTGGTCCCCAGTGGCGAAATAACTCCCAAGGCTGGCTATCTGCTGTGCGGGCTAAGAGATCGGAACCCCCATCAGGTGTAGCAGCCACAGCTGCCCGCACTTGGAACTGAGCATCAGCTGTCCAGCCAACCACGTTACCTGGGTTCTCTGTGTCGAACTCAACCGCACCATTTTTGAGATTGATGCGGTAGACATCAAACTTTTGCCGGTTATTCAGGTTCATCCCTACCAGCACCAGATCCGGGAAGTGGTAGTCGAGAGCCACGGGCTGAGCTTTGACACCTTGAAATGGCGTCAGATCGCGGACGATATTAGCTTCGATATTGACCGAGTACAAGTGGAAGTTTTCGTCGCCGTCTGAGTCTTGCAGGTAAATGAGTTGTTCAAGATTGTATGTCCAGAAGAAAATCCGGATACCACGCTTTTTGTCTGCGGTCATTTGCCGGTCATCTTCTTGCCCTATCGTTTGCAGCCACACTTGTAAGACATTGTTCTGGTCAGGAGCCAAGTAGGCTAGATATTTGCCATCAGGTGAAATTCGCGGGCTGGTTCGCTCCGGGTTCCCGAAGAGAATCTCACGCGGAATCAGTGGTGGCAGTGTGGGTGCCTGTTGCTCGACAGTTGAAGATTGCATGGTTTCCTCGTGTGCTTGTTCTTCCCTATTCTCACAAAAGCACATTTTGCGGTTGTGTTGCACAGGCAGAGTGCGATCGCCCTGCCTGTGGGAATTAGGGGTGCTTCAGCACTTAGCTCAACCAGCGTCTTGGTGTTAAGTGACGTATCATATGCCATATCATATGACGTATCATGTGATGTATCTAGGTGTTGCTCAACTGAGGAAGAATCAATGGCACGTTACTCCTTGAACTTACCGACTCAGTTAAAGCAAGAAGCCGAAAAATTTGCCGCCAAGCAGGGTGTTTCACTGAATCAGTTTATTTTGTGGGCTGTAGCTGAGAAGGTAGGTACCCTCATCCAGCAACTTGACGATCCGGCATTCCCTAACATCACATACCGTCGTGGAGCTAGTGGTCAGCCATTGCCGGTTCTGCGAGGGACTGGGTTACGGGTGCAGACAGTAGTAATCGCTTCTCAGCAGTGGAGTCTATCCCCAAACCAGATTGCTGCTGAGTATGGCTTAACTGAGGCTCAGGTAAGTAACGCTCTAGCCTTCTACGCAGCACATACTCCGGAAATAGACACGGCGATCGCGGGTGAGCAGACCCTTGAAGTTGCCAATGTCTAGGGCGCAGCTGCACCTGGATGCCGACACATCTATCAAAGCCCTACAAGTAGCCTTAGTCTCTCGCGGTCATGATGTAACCCGGACACCAACTGATTGGATACCCTTGGATGCTAGTGATGAGGCTCAATTGTTAGGGGCTACGACTCAAGGACGGTGCATTTTTACCTTCAACATCCGCGATTTTTTGTTCTTAGCCGAACGCTACCCCCGACATGGCGGTATTATTCTTGCTGCCCAAAGCAGTTGGAAACTCTCTGACCTGATAGCAGCCCTCGATCGCTTGCTTCAAGAGACACAAGCTGTTGAATGGACTGGGCAAGTACGCTGGCTGAATCAGTGGCGAACGTGAGCGATCGCCTGGCTAGATTTCTCTGAGTGACTGTCATGATGGAGCCGGAGCAGTTTGATGTTGTTGAGTTGCTAGTAAATCTGCCAGAGCACGGTTTACGAGTTGGTCTACAGGGAGCGATCGTGGAGTGCTACCCTGACCAATCCTATGAAGTGGAGTTTACCAACCGGGACGGAGAGACACTGGCACTGGTTGCCCTGCCAGCCCACCAGTTCATTGTGGTGTGGAAGGCAAACACCAAAACTTGGGCATCGGTGGCGGAGCAGGTTCATGGGGATAGGACTTAATGTAATGAAGAAGAGTCATTAGAGGACTATCTTTAGTCATGCCAGAAAATCAGTGGGCTAGTACGCTGTACGAAAGCAAGCATTCCTTTGTTTGGCAGTACGGTGCTGACTGCATAGAGCTTTTATCGCCACAGCCACGTGAGTACATCCTCGATTTAGGGTCATTCGGAGCAATCGAACGAAAAATACGCTTAAGGCTGTAATCTTGATTTAGTAAAGCTTTTAACTATCTTTGACATCTTTTAGTTGGAATCAATCGGCTGTACTTATCCTTAGATGCTGTGTACGAGCATCAAGACAGGCATGTACAAAGTCTTGGACAGCACCGCTGGATGAGTCGCGTCGCCATGCCACGGCAAGCGTACTAGGGCTAATGTCGTCTACAAGTCGGAAGACGATCCCTGCACGCTGATAAACACGGGTGGTAATCTCTGGGACTAAGCCAACTCCAAGTCCGGTCGCAATTGCTTCTAGCCATTCATCGGGATTGCTAGCCTCGGCACCAATCCTCACCGGATGTCCGCCACGCTCAGCGATCGCAAGCCAGTAGTCGCGGTAGGCTCCGGCTTCAGCAGGTAAGGCAACAAAAGGCTCATCCACGAGGTCAGCCATCTGAATTACCTGCCGTTGGCTTAGCGGATGCTGGCAGTGTAAGGCAACCCATCTTGGCTCGACCCATAAAATTTCTGTAGAGAGTTGCCCTTGATCGAGGACTGGCAGACGCAGGAGGGCAACATCTGTGTTACCGCTGAGCAATCCTGCTGTTGTGTCTGCCCAGGGGAACATTCGCATCAAAACTTGCCAACCTACTCGTCGCTCTCTAAATCGCTCAATGATGGTTTTTGTGAGTTCACTACCAATGCTTGCCACAAAGCCAACGCGAAGGGTTTGAGTTTCGCTGGTCGCAACTTCTCGCACTGTTAGTAGCGTAAATTGCCAGTCATACAAGAGCCGCTTAGCAAGTGGCAACAATGCCTGCCCTGCTAATGTCAGTTCAACCATCCGACTCGTGCGCCGGATGAGGTGAATCCCTAACTCTCGCTCAAGCTGCCGGATTTGCTTAGACAGGGCAGGCTGAGACACATAGAGCTGCTCAGCAGCCTGAGTAAAGTTTAGTTCTTCGGCAACCGCAATGAAGTAGCGCAATAACCGCAAATCGATATCCATGCCGTTCGGTGATTGTGATTCATTCCATTTAGTTATAGAACCATGTCTTGGTAGTTTGAGCGCTCTCACGATAGAAATAAGACATCGGAGATTTGTTGAACGTCTACCAAAACATCTCACTTATAGGGAGTGTCATCATGAAAACCCGCTCACTGGGTAACAGTGGATTGACTGTCTCCGCACTTGGACTAGGCTGTATGGGGATGTCCGAGTTTTATGGTTCGGCTGATGAGCAAGAATCTCTGGCGACGTTGCACCGAGCAATTGAGTTGGGTGTGAACTTCCTTGATACGGCAGATATGTACGGCATAGGACGGAATGAAGAACTTGTGGGTCGAGCTATTCGCGATCGCCGCGAACAGGTAGTTTTAGCCACTAAGTTTGGTGTTGAACGGGGGCAAGATGGAAACTTTCTCCGTTTTAACGGCAGACCAGATTACGTTCGAGCTGCTTGCGCTCAAAGTCTAGTCCGCCTCGGTGTGGAGGTGATTGACCTGTATTACCTGCATCGAGTTGACCCGAACACTCCGATTGAAGAGACTATCGAAGCAATGGCAGACCTAGTTCGGGCGGGTAAAGTTCGCTATCTAGGGCTTTCGGAAGCTTCTCCTGAGATTTTGCGTCGCGCTCAAGCTGTGCATCCGATTAGTGCGCTGCAAACGGAGTACTCATTATGGAGCCGCGATCCAGAAGATGAGGTTTTGCCGACTTGTCGGGAGCTAGGAATTAGTTTTGTTGCGTATAGCCCTTTAGGACGGGGCTTTCTCACTGGGCAAATCAAGAGTGCCGACGATCTAGCTGAAGATGATTGGCGACGGACTTCACCCCGATTTCAAGGCTCGAATTTTGTCCGCAATTTAGATCTGGTTCAACGGATTGCAGAAATTGCGGCTCAGAAACAATGCACGCCAGCGCAACTCGCATTGGCATGGGTACTCGCTCAGGGAGAAGATATCATTCCTATTCCTGGAACCAAGCGCCGCTCCTACCTAGAGGAAAACATTGTGGCGAGCGAGCTAACGCTGAATGCAGATGAGCTAACTCGAATCAATCAAGTTTCGCCACAGGGAACTGCGGTTGGAGCATCACGCGATAACTGAGTACAAACCGACACTATTGGATTGGCTGTGTGCTGGGTATAACAACAGCACTCTTGGCCAACCGAGGACAGACAGCATCCATGAACGAAATGGTCGATCGCAGTTCAATCATTGCTCCGGTCAACTAAATTGTGATTCTATTTCAGCCATTAGCAATACCAAAGGAATCGTGTTATGCAATCCGAACAAGACATGCGCCGGATAAATGAACAAACCGTTCGTGATTTTCTGCATCTGCTTGCTGAGAAAAATCTGGACGCTTGGGCAGATCTGTGGACAGAAGATGCTGTTCAAGAAATGCCTTTTTCTCCAGCAGGGTTTCCCACAAAGATCGAGGGGCGAAATGCGCTACTCAAACATTATAGTGGGCTACCGAAAGCTTACGGCGCGATGTCGTTTCCCAATTTAGTGATCTATCCAATGCTCGATTCGAGTTGGGTGTTGGCAGAGTTTCGCGGTGAAATCGATGTTCTAGTAACAGGTCGCCCGTACAACAATCACTATTGTGGGTTGTTTCACTTGAACAATGGCAAGATTTCCTTGTATCGAGAATATTACAATCCCACTGTTCTAACGGAAGCCTTTGGTGGTGCGTCAGAACTGTCTCAGAGCTTTACCCGCATTTCTCACAAGTTTTACGATAGCAATCTCTGAAAGCTAGACAGAGCTTATGTTTAACCCTGATTTGACTTGTGAGTCAAAAATGACAGTGTGTTGTTTTCAAGCAATCGCCCGAAAGACAGCCATGATGAGACTTCTAGCACTTCACTAATCTGTTTGTGAGAAATGCGGGTTTAGCGTGTCAAATCAGTAGTTCAATTTTTATCACAAGGAGAAATCGCTCATGCGCTACAAACTTTTAGGAAAAAGTGGACTGCGGGTATCAGAACTATGTCTCGGTACGATGACGTTTGGTGACGATTGGGGTTGGGGCGCTTCTAAAGATGAAAGTCGGCAAATCTTTGATGCATTTGTCCACGCTGGCGGTAACTTTATTGATACCGCTAATGGATATACGGATGGCAGCAGTGAGAAGATTGTGGGGGAACTGATTGCAAGCGTTCGAGAACGTTTCGTCGTGGCGACAAAGTATTCATTTCCACTACAGATGAATGCTCATAATGGTAATCCAAACGGGTCGGGCAATCATCGTAAAAACATGATGCAATCGCTCGAAGGTAGCCTCAAACGACTGCATACTGATTACATCGATCTATTTTGGCTACACGCTTGGGATTTCACGACACCAGTTGAGGAAGTGATGCGATCGCTGGACGATCTTGTCCGTCAAGGTAAAGTCCTATACGTTGGCATCTCCGACACCCCCGCTTGGATTGTGGCAGAAGCCAATACATTAGCGCGGTGTTATGGCTGGACACCTTTTGTCGCGCTGCAAGTGGAATACAATCTGATTCAGCGTACACCAGAGCGAGATTTACTACCAATGGCAAAAGCGTTTGGGATGTCCGTAACGCCGTGGTCGCCGCTGGGCGGTGGTGTCTTAACTGGAAAATATAATCAGCCCGCGAACACTGGAGACAGCAATCGTCTCGGCGATCAAGTTCCGCAACATCAGCTTGAAATTGCCGATACTGTTGTGCAGGTGGCGAAAGACATCGGGTGCAGTCCCTCGCAGCTTGCCCTCGCATGGCTCAAGGTACAGTCGGAAACCATTATTCCAATCATCGGTGCAAGAAAGCTGTCTCAGTTTCAGGATAACCTCGATTGTCTCAAGGTTGAGATTACGCCGGAACAGCTACAACGCTTGAATGAGGTCAGCAAAATTGAACCGGGATTTCCACATGATTTTCTAGCAAGCGATATGATTCGCGATCGCTTGTTTGGTGGAACTTACGGTGATTTGGAAATGACCCGATGACTTTGGGTACTGGCGAACTGGTTGAAGGCATTATCAACGACATTGGCCAGGCTGGGGCAGGCCAGATGGTCAACTGTGATCTGGATGCAGGCAATGGGGTGGGATGGGATGCCAAAGTCAAAGCCGCACTAGATCCTGAGTTCAACTCGCCCGATGGATATGGCAACTAGGCGCAGCCAAGTAATGGCTTTGACCGTTTCTCCGTGTCAGAACTGAGGCTGACAGGAGACAATTTTAAGACCAAGCGGTTAGCCAAACATAAGACTTTGTCTCCTGGCACTCATAGACTCAATGTTGCTGCTGGAAACAACCCCGCTACACCTCTTGAAGAAGCAAAACAAACATAAGGTCGAGCAGCGATAGTTAACCGTGGAGGAAATATGGCGGGTTTATTTGATAAATTCACCCTACGCGGAGTGACACTCCGTAACCGCATTGGAGTTTCACCAATGTGTCAGTACTGGTCGGAGAACGGCTTAGCATCGGATTGGCATCTTGTGCATCTTGGTTCTCGCGCCGTGGGTGGTGCCGGGCTAGTGATTGCCGAGGCCACCGCTGTCGAGGCGCGGGGCCGCATTACACCCCAGGACTTGGGCATCTGGTCAGACAAACACATTGAGCCGCTCGCCCGCATCACCCATTTCATCAGCGAATACGGTGCGGTGCCCGGCATCCAGCTCGCTCACGCGGGTCGCAAAGCTAGCATATCGCGACCCTGGGAGGGAGAGCAATCTCTTTCTGATGAGGAAGGGGGTTGGGAGATCGTGGGACCAAGCCCTATTGCCTTTGGTGGCAGAGGGATCAGTGGTCACGGTCAGCGCATATGGCGTGTGCCCAAAGAACTCACGCGCGACGACATCGCCGACATTATCGAGGCATTTCGTGTGGCCACCGTGCGAGCTTTAGATGCGGGCTTTGAGTGGCTTGAGTTGCACGGCGCACATGGCTACCTCTGTCATAGCTTTTACTCACCCCTCTTAAACAAGCGGACAGATGAGTATGGTGGTAGCTTCGAGAACCGCATCCGGTTCACGCTGGAGACGGTGCGTGCCATGCGCTCAGAGTGGCCTGACGACAAACCGCTTACGGTTCGCCTATCTTGCACAGACTGGGTCGAGAGCGGATGGACACTTGAAGACTCGGTTGAGTTGTCGAAGCGGCTCAAAACCGAAGGGGTGGATTTGATCGATTGCAGTTCGGGCTTTGGATTACCAACGGGTGGGGTGAGGTATCCGATGGGACCGGGATGGCAAGTGCCGCTCTCAGAGAGGATTCGCCAGTCGGCTCAGATCGCGACCGCCGCCGTCGGTCTCATTACCGAGCCGAAGCAGGCAGACGAGATTATCAGCAACGGTCAAGCAGATCTCGTTCTGCTGGGAACGGAACTACTACGCGCTCCCTACTGGCCTTTCCACGCCTCACGGGCGCTCTTTCAACCGGAAGCAGTACACCTCCCGACGCCTTATGACTATGCCGTTCAAGACGTCAGCTTGAGCGAAGTCCTGCTCAAGGGGAAATAACGTGATGCAACTCAAGGGAAGAGATGCTAGGCGATGAGGAAACAGAGCTATTTCCTCAGACAAAACGTAAGAGGAGAAAGACGATGAACACCAATCGTGAAACAACTATGCTGGTGACTGGAGCGCCTGGCGAGAGGGGTATCGCCTTTCCTACAATTGTGACAGTTCAACCAGATTATTGGCGGGAGTTCTGGCGCTGGGGCTTCAGCGATACCTCACAAAGCATAATTGGCGCAGGTAGTCTGCATAAGCGGAGCTAAAATCAGGCAGCTTGTAGGTGATTATAGGGTTATTCGGAGCATTGGACCTGAATTACACTCTAGGCTGAAAAACCTGGAGTGTAATTCAGATAATAAGACTCGTTTACTCTTTCATTTACGCACGCCACCCGCCTGTTACAACGAGAAAAACTGGCTTTCAGGCGGCTACCAACCTAAAGCGGGACAGTTGTACCAAGAGAGGCCAGGCAAAGAAAAGCCCCCGTGTAGAGTCTAGACTAACCTCTAGACAACCCGAGAGTGAGATAAACAATGAACCTGCGCCAACG
>JAABUQ010004184.1_pt1 | contig 25015 bp, 27 predicted proteins | sample 5560001 | NCBI WGS metagenome assembly JAABUQ01 (sample SAMN10711888, study PRJNA513371) | rock metagenome | isolation source: Antarctica rocks | place: Antarctica: Victoria Land, Finger Mt nord | collected 2015-12-18
ACCAGAGATATCGGCCGCGTAGTCCTCAGGTCTGCGATCGTTCGCGGGCGGTGTCATCGACACTTTGACCCACACCGCGCCGTGGCCCGTCAACCCCTATCTTACAGGCGCTACCTGGGCTGTTACGGCAGTTGTCCCAAAGGCAGGTGGTTGTGCCGAAGCGCCATGCGGTCCGTCAGGTATTCGTGTGTCTGGCACTCGCCGGAGCCGAGGATGTAGATGGGATGGTCGTTAAGCCGGTGCGCATCCTCCGCGCTCGCAACAATTGCGACGCCGGCGGTGCCAGGCGGTCCCCAGGCGGCGCAGTGCCAAAGGCGCAGCGGGGAGGCGATTATGGGCGATGCCATCACATCCTCGATGGTGATCCGTCCCTTGCCGGCCTTCGTGGCAAAAGGATGGTGGACGGCCCAGTCCTGGCACTGCACCGCCACGGCGGAGAAGTGCTCCTCCGTGACCCCATGCTCGTGCATCAGCCGGCAAGCAATCTGCGCGTACATCGAGGGGATGATGGGCTCGTAGGGCTGCTCGAACTCCGGATCGGCATCGAGGCCGCCAATCTGCGCGCGGACGTTCGGGTCGCCGGCCGCAGCATCGGCGCCGACGCACAGGACGAATCGTGCGACGCCGCTGGTCACGGCCATGGCGGCATGCTTCAGCATCGCGTTCATCCCGGCCGCGTGGATCGTGATCTCGGACGCGTAGCGGGGCGTGATTTTGACGTAGGACGCGAAGATGTTGTTCCACTGGTGCCGCAGGTCCGACATGGGGGCCCGTCCAGTCAGGACGCCGTCGATCTCCCCCTTCCGCAATCCGGCGTCTGCGAGCGCCCGGCCCGTCGCCTCCATGGCGAGTCGAAGCGCCGTCTTGCGCTCGCCACGCCGACAGTAACTGTCGCCATAGCCGACGATCGCGGCCTTCCCGCGCAGGCTGCCAGCCGTCATGCCGCCAGCACCCTGAACTTTGGGAGAACCAGGTCCTCAGCAATGCGGTCGAACACGACAACGACAGGCGCGTCGATGCGGAGCAGTGCCGGGTCGTCGGTCAGGAACTCCGTGAACATGTGGAAGCCTTCCTCCAGGGCAGCGATGCCCAGCATGCGCGGCGACTGCAACGGGCGATCGGGATGCAACGAGACGTGCTGGGCGGTGAAGGAGTAGACGACCCCGCGGCCCGACGACACGTGCCAGCCCAGCGCATCGGAGAGGCAATACGGGCAAAGCGCCCGGGGATGGAACACGACTTCCCCGCAGGCACCGCAGCGCTGGAATCGTAGCTCGTTGCGAAGGCATCCATCCCAATACGATTTCGTGTCGATGGACATGCGGGGTTGGGTGATCACGGCGGGTTCTCCTCCAGAACGCTTGCGCGGATCAGGTGCTTCTGGATTTTCCCGCTGCCGGTCAGCGGCCATTCAGTGACGAAGCGGACATGGCGGGGCACCCGGAAATTCGCCATGCGCTTCGCACACCACGCGATCACGTCCTGCTCGGTCATGCTGCCCGGCTCCCTCGGCTCGACGCCGGCGCACACCACCTCCTGCAGGCGTGGATCGGGGATGCCGAAGGCGGCTGCCTGCCGAATGCCGGGATGCTGCAACAGCACGCCCTCGACCTCCTCAGCCGAAACGTTCTCTCCGCCGACTTTCATCATCGTCTTGAGCCGGCCCTTGAAGGACAAGAAGCCGTTCTCGTCCAGCGCGCCCAGGTCGCCCGTGTGGAACCATCCGTTGTCGTCGATCACACGCTCGGTCTCCTCGGGCTGCTTCAGGTAACCGATCATGCAAAAGCGCCCGCGCAGGAGGATCTCGCCAATCTGCCCGGCGGCACAGGACCTGCCATCGTCCGGGTCCGCAATCCTGATCTGCGTCGCGGGCAGCACGCGCCCGCAGGTCCGGGATCGCTCCTGCCAGGGATCTGTCACGATGCCGCTGGTCCCGTTGGCCTCGGTCGATCCGTAAATTTGGAGCAGGCCGGGAATGCCCATCCTATCCCGCACCTCTTCCATCAGTTCGGGCGGGCCCACGCACCATCCCGTGCGCAGGCTGCTCACCCGTGCCTTCGAGAAGTCCGGATGAGCCATCTCCATGATGTACATGGCGCCATACCCACTCCGCGCCACGCACCGATGCCGCTCGACCGCCGCGATCGCGCCGCCAGGGTCGTAATGGGACGGGACGACCATGCGGCACCCCGTGACGACCGGTGCCGGAACCGCCACGCAGGATCCACCGATGTGGTAGAACGGCTGGGTGTTCAGCACAGCCTCGCCCGCCTGCACACCCATAGCGTCGAACAGCGCCGCGCCGAACCAGGTCACGTAATTATGGCTGAGCAGCGCGCCCTTCGGCCGTGCCGTGGTGCCCGAAGTATACTGCAACAGCAGCGCATCGTCGGCATCATAACCGTGCCGGGCCGCATCGAACGCGATCGCCCCGACCGAACTGCCGGCCTTGATGAAGTCGGTCCAGGAGATCGCGTAATCGGACGCCGCCGACAGGGAGACGACGCGCTGCAGCTGCGGCAGCCTGGTCAGCCCGACCTCGAGCAGCGTTGCACGGAAATCGTGACGGAGGAAAGTGTCGACCATGATGAGCACCTTGGCACCACTGTGCGAAAGCGTGTGCTGGACCTCCATGGTCTTGGAGCGGGTGTTCATCGCCGTGATCACCGCGCCGATCCGTGCACACGCGAACTGGCATTCTGCGAACGCTTGGAGGTTCGGCATCCAAGTCGCCACGACGTCGGCCTTCTGCACGCCGGCGCGAAGCAGCGCCCGAGCTACGGCATCGGACCCGTTCCGCATCTCCGTAAAGGTGACCTCTGCCGTGTCGAACACCCAGCCAACCTGGTTCGGCCAGCGCTCGACAGCTTGGTCCAGCGCGTCGGCCAAGGTGATGCGGGACGCGAGATTGGTGGGCGCTGCCGTATTAGCCTCCGGTCGGAATATGTCCGGACAAAAACGGATCAGACCCGGCCTGTCAAGCCTTAGCCGTTCCTCTCCTTCTGAAGGGTCATGTAATAGGTGAATTCCGAGGCGATGTGCCAGTTGTAGGATACGATGATTGTCCCCTGCGCGGACATGTAGCGCCTGAGCAGCAGCAGCCCGACCGTACCCTCGCCACAGCCCAGCAAGGCTGCCACGTCTGGAGGCATCGCGGCCGCGCTGATCTGCTGCTCGGCCGTCAGGATCGGCTCATTGCAGCGCCTCTCGATGTGGGCGAAGAACGGGCCGACACAGGCGGGCAATTCTGGAACGATCCATGACAGCCGCTCCGGAATGCAGGAACGGACGTAGGAGAATGGCCTCTCGCCCTTGCGGACGGATCGAAGGCCGACCATCGCGGTCCAACGCTCGCCGGCCTTGCCCTTCAGCGCGCTGGCCTGCCTTTCATCCAGGACGACCTCCTCGACCCGGATGATCTGATAGTGCGTATCGAGTGCGTACTGCAGGATTTCGGACAGTGACCGCAGCGCGAGGGCGTAGCTGGGATTGGCGGTGTTCGACACCACGACTGATCCCGAGCCCTGCCGCCGCTTGATCAGGCCGCTCTCACCGAGATGGCGAAGCGCCTCGCGGACCGTATAGCGGCTGATGTCGAACTCGCGACAAAGTTCAGCTTCGGTCGGCAACGAGCCGCCGATCGGGTAAAGACCAGAGACGATTCGGGCTTCTAAGACGGTCATCACCTGTTGGTATCGGACTGGGCGGGTGCGCTTGCTCATTCTGTCTTCGATCGGCTCGTCCCTGCTCGAACACACTGATGGAACATATGCAAGATCGACAGCCAGCCTAGACGAGCTGGAACGCCCAATGTTCCTGGTCCAGCCACTCGACCAGCAGCGCGGCGACGGCATCGCTGTTGCGGTCCATCATCGGCATGTGCGAGTTGCCACGCAGCCCTCGACCAGGTAGGTCGAGTGTTTCCGCCCTTCCCGAGGCGTCGCCCCATTGCCGTTGCGCCATCTCGGCCTTGCGACCCAGTTCCTGCCACGCCGGGCTGAATGTGATGAAATCGCCCATCATCAGTAGGCTGCTGCGGCCCCGCACGGCGGCTCGGTCCATGACGGTCGGCAGACCGTGCGGCTCGACGAGGATGCAAGCTAAAACCTCATCCGGCATTTCCAGGGCCGCCGCCATCGCGAGGCCGCCGCCCTGGCTGTGGCCCAGCACGATGCAGCGGCCGATTCGTGCGATTGCGGCCTTCAACCCGGCCAGCATCATCGGCCCGTTCGCTGGCCAGCGCGGGACCGTCATCCGGGCAAGGCCATCCATCGCCTCGATCGGAAATTGCTGCCCGGGAAAAGGAGTGCGGCTGGCAAAGTCGCGGGCCTGCCCGAAGCGATAGAGCGACCAAGCTTCCTCATTGCTTCGAACAATTGGCTGATTTGTCCAGACATCCTCGTGCGCGCAGAAGCCGGCGCGTCCCCGCTCGGCATTGTCGATCACATACGTGGCGATTCCCGCCTCGAGAAACCATGACAACCAACCCGGCCCGCCGTCGGGCTTGGTTTCCCAGACCGCGCCAGTTAGCCCGCCGCCATGGACAAGCAGCAGCAGTGCCGCGAACCGCCGACGTGTGGGGATGAAGTATTGGACATAGGCCTGCTCGATCCAGAACTCTCCGTTAGGATCGTGCTCCATGTCCTGCAGGCCGGTGGAGTATGACACAAGCGTCTTCGGCCTTCCGCTAACCGTCAGCGGCCGCCCGCCGGCCAGGAAGCTGCCAACCGCTGCAAGCTCCACGACTCCGCTTCCTACCGGGCCGGCCTGCAGCCCGACGCTTCGGCCGCCTGGACGGCTTGGCTGGCGGGCACGCTCCGCACGACCTCCGCCAAGTCCCACTCGCCGCGCGAGGCATTGGGCTGCTTCGCCTTGAGCACGAACCAATCGAAGCTGAGCGCACCGTTCGCTAGAACCTGACCGGATTGCGTGTAGATGTCGTTCACCGGCATGGACCTCATCGCCGCCAGGACGGCCGGCGGCTCCGTGCTGTTGGCCGCGATGGCGGCCTTCAAGTACTGGCTGACGATCGAGTAGTTCGCGACGTGCAGGCGATCCGGCTTCCGACCGCCCCCGACCCGCTCACCCCAGCGTCGGGCGAACGTGCGCGTCGCATCGGTGGCATCCCAGTACCAGGGCGAGGTGAACACCATACCCCCCGCGCTCTCCAGGCCAATCGCGTGCAGGTTCGTGACGGTCTGCGCCAGGCCGACCAGTGTCTTGCCACTCGCTGACAGGCCGAATTCGGCAGCTTGTTTCAGGCTGTTGTTCAGGTTGTCCCCGGTGTTGGCGAAGGCGATGACGCTCGCACCGGACGATTGCGCCTGCAGCAGGTAGGACGAGAAGTCGGTGGTGTCGAACGGGTGCCGGACGGCCCCGACCACGCGGCCCCCGTCGCTTTGCACGACCGCCGCCGTGTCGCGCTCCAGCGCCTGACCGAAGGCGTAGTCGACCGTGATGAAGAACCAGGTCTTGCCGCCTGCCGCCAGGACTTCCCGCGCCGGGGCGGCGCCGAGCGAGTAGGAGGTGCCGCCCCATTGCAGCCCGTTCGGCACACATCGCACGCCTGTGATGTCGCTGCTGGAGGCCGTGGCGATCATGGCGCGGCCCTTTTGCTGGGCAAGGTCCTGGACGGCCAAAGCAAGGCCGGAGTTGGGGATGTCGATGATGGCGTCCACCCCGTTGGAGTCGTACCAGTTTCGCGCGAGGGCGAGGCCGACGTCGACCTTGCCCTGCATGTCGGCGGACAAGATCTCCAACTTGCGGCCGAGCACGGGGCCGCCGAAATCTTCGGCTGCCATTTGTGCCGCCACCACGGCGCCGCGGCCGTTCAGGTCCGAGTACTGCGTCGTCATGTCGGTCAGCACGCCGATGCGGAGCGGTGGCCCGGCAGCAGGTTGTGCGCGCGACGCCGCGGCCACGATGGACAGGCCGCTTCCGACGATCATCGATCTACGCCGCATCCCGCGATCCCCCTGTCTGGTGCTTGTTGGACGAGCCTCACCCGACCGTCAGGACGGACACTGCCAGATAATTTTGATCCGGACAACTATGTTGCGCTCGCCTCAAGATGCGGGTGCGTGTCTAGCTACGGTGTCCGAAAGCTGGCTATCTGGCATATTGACGGCAGCCCAAACTGGATGGTAGTCGTCCGGACAAATAAGATCATTGGGGGACGCGATGCAGGATGCAGTACTGACCCGGCGGCACGGACTGGCCCTCGTCGCTGCTGCCGGGATCGGGTTTCTCCCCCGTGCAGGCCAAACACAGACAGCAGACAGCATCGTGCTCGGCGGCGTCTTTGCGCTGACCGGCCCCGTCCGCCTGATCACCGAACCCTACGAGCAAGGCGCACGATCCTACTTCAACCGCGTCAACAAGCAGGGCGGCATCGAGGGGCGGCCAATCAGATGGCTGGTCGAAGATGACGCCTACCAGCCGGCGAAGGCGCTCGCCGGTGCCAAGAAGCTGATCGAACGGGACAACGTCGCCTTCTTGTTCGGCCAGATGGGCACGCCCACCACGGCCGCGATCATCCCGTATGCTGAGCAGGCGCGGGTCCCGTTCTTCTCGGCCACTCCAGCGACACCGCCGGCCCGCACCTATACCTTCAGCTTCATGGCGAGCTACCCCGAAGAGATGTACGAGGTGATGAATCACCTGGTCCAGAAGCGGCAGTTGAAGCGGATCGCCTATCTTTACCAGAACGACGACCTCGGCGAGGCCGCCCGGGCCGGCATCGACCGGGCGATGAAGGAAAACGGGACCGCCCTGGCCGGGACAGTTGGCTACGAGCGCGGCACCAGCGACTTCGGCACACACATCCTGAAGCTGCGGGACGCGAAGCCCGAGGCGGTCATCTCGATCGGGACCGCCCCTACCATCGCTTCGAGCATCCGGCAGGCCCGCGCGATGGGCTTCACGCCGCTCTGGGCGACCTATGGCGTTGGCAGTTCCAACGTCATGCAGTCGCTGCTCGGCGACGACATCGAGGGCCTGCTGTTCGCGACCGAGGTGCTGAACCAGTTCTCCGACGACCCGGAAGTGCAGGCGCTCAAGGCGGATCTCAAGGTTTCCTATCCCGATGCGCGCGCGGACTATGCCACCATGCTGGGCTATGGCCACGCCCGCCTGATCGTCGGCGTGTTGCAGGCGGTCGGCAGCAACGTCACGCGGGAGCGTGTGCTGGAGGCTGCGCAGAGCAAGAACGGGTTCCCGGTCGGCGTCATGCAGCCGATCCGGTACGACAACCAGGGCCGGTCCGGTGCGAGTGCGCTCCGCATTTTCCAGTGGGAGGCCGGGAAGCCGCAGCCGCGCAGCGAATGGATCCAGATCAAGCACTGAGACCGGGCGCGGTCGATGGAGGAGTACCTCTTCAGCGGCCTGTCGGTCGGCGGGCTGTATGCACTGCTCGGCCTCGGGCTGCTGATCACGCTTCGGACCACGAGCGCGCTGAACTTCGCGCAGGGCGAGATGTCCATGCTGGGCGCCTTCGGGTTCTATACCCTGACCGTGACGCTGGGGCTGCCAACATACGCCGCCCTTGCCGGCGCGGTCGTCTTAGCAGTCCTGGCCGGCGCGCTGGTCTACAACACGATGATCTTTCCCAACCGCCGACGCGACCAGGAAACGCTGGCGTTCATCACGCTCGGCCTCAAGTTGGCAATCAGTGGTATCGCGGCCCTAGTCTGGGGCGCAGAGGCGCGGCTGTTTCCCTCACCTTTCCAAAGCAACAGCTACGACGTGTTCGGCTTCCCGGTGTCGCCTGCACATTTCTGGATGCTGATCGTGGCGGTCACCGCGATGGCGCTGATCACGGTCTTCCTGCACCGGACGACGCCGGGCCTGGCCATGCGGGTCGCGGCGGAGGACCCCACGGTCGCGCAGCTGTTGGGTGTCAACCTCCGGGTCACGGGCGTGATTGCCTGGGCGGTGGCAGCCATCCTGGGCACCGCGACGGGGATTCTGTTCGCGCTTACCGGCTTTCTCAGCCCCTACATGATGGGGCTGGTGATCCTGAAAGCCTTCGCTGCCCTCGTGCTCGGCGGCATGACAAGCATTCCCGGCGTCGTCGTGGGCGGGCTGCTGTTGGGGGCTCTGGAGGGGCTGAGCGCCTATGCATTCGCGCCCCTCTTCCAGGACTCGATCGCGCTGGTCGTCATCATCCTATTCCTGATCGTGCGCCCCCAGGGGCTGTTCGGCAGCCGCCATGGCTGGCGGGCATGATGCCGCGCTGGGTCTCACGGACCGCCGGCGTTGCCTGCCTCTCGGCTTTGGGGGCTGTTCTCCTTGTGGCAATCTTATGGAACTCCTACACCACCTATGTTGCAAACCTGGTCCTGATCAATGCAATCGCGGCCTTGGGGCTGATTGTGCTGACCGGGGTAGCCGGGCAGCTGTCGCTCGCCACCGCGGGTCTGATGGCGGTGGGCGCCTATGCCTGCGCCATCCTGATGGGGCGCTACGGTGTGCCATTTGTCGTCGCCGTGCCGGTCAGCAGCGGCCTGACGGCAGTCGTCGGCGGACTGCTGACGCTGCCGGCCCTTCGCCTCGGCGGCCTGCATCTGGCGATCGTCACGCTCGCGTCGGGCGTGATCATCGTCCAGGTAATCGGCAAAGCCGGCCCCTTCACCGGTGGCATGTCCGGCCTGACGGTCGACACGCCGACCATTTTGGGATTCGCATTCGACACGGAGCCACGACGGCTCTGCGGGCTAGGGCTGGTCTTTTTTGCGGTCGCCACGGTTACGTGGAACATTCGGCGCCTGAAGCCCGGTCGCGCGCTGCTCGGCCTTCGGCAGCGCGAGGACATGGCGCAAATGCTCGGCGTCGACACCCGGGCCTACAAGGCGCTTGCCTTCGCCTACAGCTCGTTCCTGGCGGGTTTGGCCGGCGCGCTCTACGCGGGTGCCAAGAGCTACATCTCGGTTGACGACTTCACGATCTGGAACTCCATCTACTTTTATGTGATGATTTCCGTGGGCGGCGCGACGTCGGTCCTGGGCGGGGTCGTGGGCGCCCTGTTCGTCACGGCGCTGCCCGAGGTACTGCGCGGACTAGACGAGGCGGCGCAGGCCGTCTTCGGCGTCATTTTGGTGTTGGTCATCGTCTTCCTCCCGAACGGGGTGGTGCCGCCTCTGAAGGACCTGTGGTATGCTCGCATCGTTCGCCCACCGGGCACCGACCGGTGACGGCGCACCTGCAGCCGCCGGGTGCCGCGAGGCTCGTGGTGCGGGACGTCAGTGTTCGGTTCGGCGGGCTCGCCGCCCTCACGGCGGTGTCGCTCGAGGTGGAGCCCGGATCGACGATGGGCCTGATCGGGCCGAATGGCGCTGGTAAAACCACACTTTTCAACTGCATCTCGGGCTTCGTTCCGGTCGCACGAGGCGGCATCGTCGCGATCGACGACGCCGACGTGACTGGCCGCCCGATCCATCGCGTAGCCGCTGCCGGCGTCGCGCGCACGTTCCAGAATATCGCCCTCGTCCCCGAGCAGACCGTCCGCGAGAACCTCATGGCGGGGTGCCACTTGGTGCTGCGGTATGGCCCGCTGCACGCGCTCGTCCCCGGCCGGGCCGTTCGGGAGCAGGAAGCGGAGGCGATGGCCCGGGTCGTCGATGTCGCGCGCCTGCTCGACATCAGCAGCCAACTCCTCGATCGGCGGGTGTCGACGCTGTCGCTTGGGCTGCAAAAGAAAATCGAAGTCGGGCGCGCCATCGTGCGGCGGCCGAAGCTGCTGCTGCTCGACGAGCCTGGCGGCGGGCTGAACGACCATGAGCGCGCCAGCCTCGAGGAGAGCCTGCGGACCCTGCGCCGGTCGGTCCCGATCACGACCGTGCTGGTCGACCATGGCATGGACCTGGTCATGAACCTATGCGACCGCATTTGCGTGCTCGAGTCCGGCCGCGTGCTGGCGGTCGGCACGCCCGCCGAGGTTTCGGCACGCCGCGACGTGATCGACAGTTACCTGGGTGATGGCCTTGCTGCTTGAGGTGACCGACCTCGGCGTCTCGTATGGCCGGATGGTTGCGGCCAAGGGAGTAAGCCTGCGCGTTCCCGCCGGCAGCTTCGTCGCCCTGGTCGGCGCGAACGGCGCCGGCAAGAGCAGCATCCTGCGGGCGATCTCTGGCCTTGTTCCCAGCTGCACCGGGCGCGTGACGTTCGACGGCGTCGTCCTGACGGGCCGGCCGGCGCACGAGGTGACGCGGCTCGGCCTGTCCCACGTGCCGGAAGGCCGCGGCTTGCTGCCATCGATCAGCGTGGCGGAGAACCTGCGCATCGGGGCTTACGGCAATGCCGCCGCTACGTCGGCGGACCTCGATCGGGTGCTCGGCTACTTTCCGGCGCTGCAGTCCCGGATGACTCAGCCTGCGTCGCTGCTCTCGGGCGGCGAGCAGCAGATGTTGTCCTTCGCCCGAGCCTTGCTGAAAGCGCCGAAGCTATTGATGATCGATGAGATGTCACTGGGTTTAGCACCCCGCCTTGTCGTTGAGCTGTTTGAGGTCATCCGCGACCTGCAGCGCCAGGGGCTCACGATCCTCTGCGTGGAGCAGCGCACTAAGCTGGTACTTTCGCATGCCGACTACGTCTATGGCTTGAAGACCGGCCAAGTCGCTCTCGAAGGTGCCCCCGCCACGCTCGAAGCCGAAGGCGGCATTGACCGCCTATACATCGCGCAACCCGGCTAGCCTGGCCGAGTGCCGCGTCGTTCGCAAGGAGGTCACAGTGGATCAGTCCGGCACCACTCTCCCCGGCATCCTGTCGCAGCGGGCCGTCGCAACACCCGACCACGTGTTCCTGCAACACGTTGATGGCGCGGCGATGACCTATGCTGGGCTGGAGATGCTGGTCCGGCGCTGGATGGCGACCCTGCGCACGATCGGCGTCTGCCTAGGCGCCCCGGTCGTTGTCATGCTCCCAATCTCCTTTGACGCGGTGGCCGCCTGGCTGGCCCTGGCGCGGCTCGGTGCGATCCAAGTTGCCATCAACACGGGCTATGTCGGCAACATGCTCCGCCACGTCCTCGCCGATTCCGGCGCAGAGCACATGGTCCTCGATGGCCGTTATGCCGGTAGTCTCGCCGCCGTCGCCGGCGATGTGCCCCGCCTGAGCCAGGCGATTGTCTTAGGTGCGTCTCCGCCGCTGCCGTTCACCTGCACTGGCCTTCGGGCGGAGATGGATGAGAGCGGCTCCGTGCCGCTCGGCCCGGCCGACATCGCCTCGGTCATTTACACGTCCGGCACCACTGGCCCATCGAAGGGCGTTCTGGTCACCTGGCGGCAGGCATTCGAGACGAGCCGGTGGTGCATCCCGCCCGAGGACATCCGTGCGGACGACGTTTGGTACAGTCCCTGGCCGACCTATCACGTCAGCGGCCAACTGGGCCTGATCTCGGCAGCCGTCACCGGAAGCTGCTTGGTGTTGCGCGAGACTTTCAGCACCAGCCGGTTCTGGGCGGACGTGCGGGCCTATGCCTGCACCACCGTTCTCCTCCCGGGCGCAACGCTCTCCTATATCGCGCAGCTGCCGGGGGGGCCGAACGACCGGACCCATCCGCTGCGCAACGTGCTCGCGGCCCCCCTGCCGCCGAACAGTGCCGAGATCGCCGAGCGGTTCGGCATCCGTTTTCGGACAATGTTCAATATGACCGAGATCAGCTGCCCAATCGTGTCCGGCTGGGAGCCGGGGCCTCTGGGCAGCTGCGGCACGCTTCGGCCCGGTGCGGAATGCCGCATCGTGGACGAAGCGGACGAGGAGGTCGCCCCAGGTACCATGGGCGAGCTGATCGTTCGTTCGAGCAGGCCATGGGAGCTGATGGCAGGCTATCTCAATCGGCCGGAGGCGACCGTCGCCGCTTGGCGTAATCTCTGGTTCCACACCGGTGATGCCTTCAGACGGGACGAAGCGGGGCACTACTATTTCGTGGACAGGATGAAGCACACGATCCGGAAAGGCGGGGAGAACATCTCCTCGATGGAACTGGAGAACGAGGTATGCGGCTATCCCCCCGTTGCGGAATGCGCCGCGATCGGTGTCGCGTCCCCGCTGGGAGAGGAGGACGTGAAGATTTTCGTGGTCGCCAGGCCCGGACAGGACTTCACCCCTGCGGGCCTGATTGGGTTCCTGGAAGGCCGCATCCCTCGCTTTATGGTCCCGCGCTATGTCGTGCAACTCGACGAGTTGCCGAAGACCAACACCCATCGGGCGAAAAAGGAAGAGCTGCGCGCAATGCAGACTGACGAGGAGGTTTGGGATCGGCTCGCGGGTGCAGCCCCGGGCGCCGGGCAGGTCTCGCAATGAGCGAACATGTCCGCGTCGAGGATGTCGGCGGGCTGCGCCGGGTCGCCATAGACCGTCCCCGCAAGGCCAATGCGTTGTCGACGGAGATGGTGTACGCTCTGGAAGAGGCGTTCATTAAGCCGGCACCCTTGGGCGTCCAGGCGATCCATGTGTCCGCGGCCGGAAAGGATTTCAGCGCGGGCGGCGACCTGGCCGAATTGAAGAGCGGCCGGCGATCCGAGCAGTATGGCGCCATTTGCTCGCTGGTTGCCGCCGTACACGCGCGCACGCTTCCGTTATTCGTCGAGTTGCATGGAAAAACGCTGGGCGCCGCACTGCTGTTCCCGATACTGGCCGACGTCGTCGTGGCCGCCGACTCGACCATGCTCGGGATTCCGGAGGTGCAGTTCGGGATGTACCCCGTGCTTGTGCATCAGTTGCTGCTCGAGCGGCTGCCCTACCCACTCGTATTCCAGCTCTGCATCGGTGCCCGCTCGCTGACGGCGGAGGAGGCGCTCTCTCTGGGGCTGGTGACGGAAATAGGCCTCACGGCGGATTTCGCCAGGCATGCGGCCGAGCGGACCGAATACTATCGCCAGCGTATCGACGCCGTTTTGGCCGGTCGCAAGCTCAGGTCCGTCGAGTTCGGCGGCGGCTTGCTCGAACGGACCCGCAAAAGCGAGGCCCCGTTTGCCCTCAACCTGGCGGCGCCCTCCGTTCAAATTCTCCTTGAGACTTGGCTCCGGTAGCGGGAGGTTTGACGGTCCGGTTGCTTCATCTGTTTGCGTGCGGCGAGCAAGGCTCGCACTTCCTGTGACGGTATCGACTTGCGGTGCACGGGACGATACCAGCCCATGCGCAGCAGTTGGGCGATCCCGCGCGCATCCCGGCGGTCGGTCTTGATCGCCATGGCGGATAGAGCCGCTTTGACGTGGCGCGTCTCGAGCAGCACCGCATCGAACCCTGCCTCGTGCAGCCCGTCGTAGAGCCATTGCAACAAAGGCCCGGCCTCCAGGCCGACGCGGACGATCGTCAAGCCGAGGCCGCGTAAAAAGGCGACCAGCGCCTCCGGTTCGCTCGCAACCTTGGCTTCCCGGATGACCTTCCCGGTCGCATCCAGAACGCACAGGCTGCTTAGCTCCAGCGACACGTCGATCCCAACATGGTGTTCCATAACCGCCCTCCTGATGGACGGACCCGAACCGCTCGGGCCCGCGTTGAACCATCACTCTGGAAGAGACCAGCCCGGGAAGTCAGCCCCGCTGCCGGCCCATTACGGCATCTACCGGACCTCCCACTTGCAAGCGCCGCCATACCATGGGGCTGATCCCGACCAGCCAAACCTTGACCTGCATGACTGCGGTCGCATCCAGCGCGGCCGAAAAGGATCAGCAGGATCAATGGCAGGCTTAGGCTTCTTGGAACACCAGAGCACCGGCCGAGCTTACCGCAGTTAAGCCTTCCCCGTCGCGGACCCCATAGATCCTGATGCTCTCACATTTAACGCCCTACGAAACGCAGACAGATCAAGCGCTCCCAACACCAGCGCCCAAAATACCTTGACAGCTCCAAAATATATTATCAATCTGAACGTGCTGCACATGCGGCGCCATCCGCATGGGATCACTTCCGGCAGCGCAAAGGCCGGGCAATGGGTCCAAAGGCCCAGCAACGAAAACCAAGGGGGAACTAATGTTTCATATGGGGCGCAGGTCCTTCGCACAGGCGGCGGCGGTAGCGGCCGCTGCGCTACCCGGTCGGGTGGCGCGGGCCCAAGATGCCGATTGGGGCAGAGACGCCGACAGACTGATCGCCGACCAGTTCCGGCGCGAACAGCTTTGGGCCTTCGCCCGGTCCTTCTACGGCACGAAAGACCTTTGCGACAGCGCGGCCTTCAACGCGCATTTCGCGCAGTCGGGCGCCGCCCTGTATCAAGACGCCACCTTAAACATCAACTTCAGCGGCTACACTCAGATCGCTGCTGACTTCACGAGCTTTCTCGCCACGGCGCTTGCGAGGTTGGGTCCAGGTCGGTTCTCGAAACTCTTCCACGTGACGGGCGACCTGCGGTTTGGCGCCATCGCCGAATACGTCGACCTACAGAACACCTTCTACTCGACAAACGGCATCACGATTCAAACGGTCCTCGATTTCGATAACGGCCAGGTGGCGCGCGACACCGACTACTGGGACACGCGCGAGCTTGGGGCTTCCGACATCATCGGACCGGCCGTGACGGCCGGCGTCGCTCTCCCGTTAGGCACGATCCATGCCGGCGGCGTGCCTCTGGCTTCGTCGACGCCGGCTCCACCCGGTCCCGTCAGCCTAGCGACCGGAGTTACCGGGCGCCCGTCGGCCTCTAGCGATATGGTATACTTCGCGCAGACGCTGCACCAAGCGCTTACTCTGGGAAGCGCCAGGGACGTCCTGGAGTTCTTCACCGAGGATGCCGCTTACGTGAATCCGCTGATCCACCAGGGGCCCGTCCTGTATGGGAACTTCGACCAGACGATCCAGATCAAGGGGCGCGAACTGATCGGCCGCCTGTTCCAGGCCGGGTTGCAGCTGCTGCCGGATTGCAGGGGCTCGACGCTCGTCCACGTGGTCGGGGGGCCTTCGGGCGGGGGATTCGAGTGGAAGGCCGGCGGACCCTTCATCCACACCGGCATCAATCGTGACGGCCTCGTGGGCTGTACGGCCCTCGACCTCACTAACGGCAAAATTTCCAGGATGTCGGTCAAATTCGACACCTTCCAACTCGCCCCGCAGGATTATGAGTATATCAGGAGCGCAATACGTAGAGCAGGCGTGCGTGACGCATGACGACCGGTGGCATTTGGACGGCTGCTCCCGCGTTCTCACATACAGGTTCTATCGTCGGCCGTGGTCGCATGACGCCGCCGGGGGGTGACCTGGGGCGTCGCGATGCGGCCATCGGTTTGGCAACCGCTCTTGCGCTCGGTCCGAAGCGATTGTTCGCGCAGGACGTGTCGCCGATACGGGTGGGCGGAACCTTGTCCCTCACCGGGCCCTTGGCGGCCAGCGCGACCGCCCACCGACTCGGCGGCGAAATCTTCCTGAGCGGCATGAACGGCCAGGGCGGTTTCTTGGGACGACCCGTTGAATGGGTGCTCCTCGATGACCAATCCAAGCCCGAGATCGCGCGGGCCCTCTACGAACGCCTTGTATCGTCGGACAAGGTGGATTTGCTGATCGGGCCATACGCGACGAGCGCGATTCTTTCGGCGATGACCGTCGCCGCCCGTTACGGCAAAGTCCTTGTGCACGACTCCCTCGGCACTCCCGCATTGGCGACCTATGAGCGGCAGTTCCCTGCCTACGCCCTGGGCCAGCACCCCGAGGCCACCGGCCCGACAGCCCTTTTGGACACCCTGGCCGCGACCGGGGCTGCGCCGCGCTCGGTTACGGTCTTGAGCAGCAAGTTTCCCTCGGCGCTGTTCATCGCGCAGGGAATGCAGGCGGTCGCCGCGGCCCGCGGCGTTTCCGTTCCGCTCGCCCTCAACTACGAGGCTGGCACGAGGGACTTCGGCTCGATCGCAGCCCGGGTCAGGGCGGCCGACGCCGACCTGCTTTGGGTCGGCGCGCTCGGCAACGATGGCGCCCTGCTCCTCGAGAGCCTCGCCCGCATCGAGGCGAAGCCGCGCAGCCATTTCTACCTGTATCCCTCGATCGGATCGCTTCAGGGTGCGCCAGGCAGCAATGGCGCCATCGTCCCGACATTGTTCGAGGACCTGCCGCCCCTCAACCTGGCGCCCGGCGCGGCGGCCTTCGCCGCCGAATACCGGCAAAAGGCCAAAGCAGCCGGGCTGGCCTATGTCGAACCGGACGGCCAGGCCGGGGAGGCATTCGCGGCGTGGCAGGTGCTGACGTCCGGCGTAGCCGCGACGGGAAGCCTCGACGACGCCCAGATCGCGGCATGGCTGCGGGCCAACTCGGTCAACACCATCATCGGACGCCTGAGCTTCGCCGGCACCGGGAACTATGGTCCGGATCTTCAGCGCCTCAAGCAGCTCCAAAATGGGAGCTGGCGAATCATCTGGCCCGACAACCAGAGCACGCCCACGGCCGTGAGATAGGCCACGATCGTGGATACGGTCCTGCTTGGGCAATCTTTGGTGTCGGGCGCGTGCGCCGGCGGCCTCTACACGACCGTGGGGCTCGGCCTGACATTGTCATGGCGCTTCCTCCGCGTCATCAACCTCGCACAATTTGCCCTCACCATCCTGGCGGCATACTTGTTCTACCAATTTACGGGCCTGCAATCGGTCAATCCGGCCCTCGTGCTGCTGGTGCTCTGCCCGCTCTTTGCCGGCCTTGCGGTGGCGCAACAGGCGGTCATCGCGCGCTTCGAGGTGGGCGAGTTCGCGAGCGTCATGCTGACCTTCGGCGTGGTCGTGGTCGTCGAGGCCCTGGTCCAGGCAATCTGGTCCGCCGATCCCGTCCGCCTGGAGAGCGGACTGTCCTTCGCCTCAGTAAGGGTCGGACCGATCTACCTCCCGGTCGTGCAAGGGCTGACGCTCCTGCTCTCGATCGCGCTGGCCTGCGGGCTACAGGCGATCCTCGCCCGTACCCGCGCCGGCAAGGCGTTGCGGGCCAGCGTCGACAACCCGGCGATGGCCGCGGCCTTCGGCATCAGGACCGCGCGGTTCTCCGGTGCGATTGCCGCCCTCAGCGGCGCCTTGGCCGCCATCGCCGGCGGCTGCGTGGCCTTCGCCGCCTCGCTCTCTCCCGGCGACGTCTACGCCTTCGTCGGCGTCGTGTTCGCGGCCGTGCTCGTTGGCGGGCTCGGTCGGCCGCTCGGCCTGCTCGGTGCGGGACTTGTGATCGGCGAGTTGGAGGCCGCGACGACGGCGTTCACGTCGCCGACCCTGGCCCCGCTCGTGTCGTTTGCGACCCTCATCCTGGTGCTGGTGCTGTGGCCGGAGCGGACGTGAAGCGCGCGCGTTTCCCGAACGGTGGCCGGGACGCCGCGCTCATCGCCGTCACCGCGGCCTGCGCAGTGGGACTGGCCGCTCTCGGCATGCCGTCGGCGTGGATCGCGACGCTCTACCTGATGTTCCTGTGGGTCGCTCTCGCCACCTCATGGGCTATTTTCAGCGGCAATACCGGCTACTTCTCGTTCGGCCACGGCGCATTCTTCGGCATTGGGACTTACGCGGCGGCCAACCTCGTCCAGACCCAACCGGTTTGGCCGAGCGTCCTGGCGGGCGGTCTCGCGGCGGGCGCCTTTGCGGCCGGGTTCGGCGCCGTTGTGTTCCGGGTTCGCCGGCTGCGGGGAGAGACGTTCGCCCTCATCACGCTCGCGCTCACCTTCGTCGTCGGCAGCGTGGTGCTGAACACCCCGCTTGACGGCGGCGCGGGCGTGGCCATCGACGAGGTACGCCTGCCCCGACTTTGGGGAAGCACAGCCAACACGCTCTACGTGGCGCAGGCTACGGTCGCAACTGCGTCGGTACTGATCGCGAACCTCGTACAGAGCTCGCGCGCCGGATTGGCGTTGTTCGCGATAAGCGACGCCGAGGCCGTTGCGGAGACGGCCGGGGTGCCGACCTACGGCTACAAGATCGCAGCATTCGCTTTGTCGGCCGCCCTGGCCGGACTGGCCGGCGGGGTGAACGCGCTCTTCGTCGGTTACGTTACTGTTGGCGAAACGTTCTCGATCACCGTCCCGTTGTACGTCCTGCTCATGGGCGTGCTCGGGGGCGCCCGCCAATGGCTGGGCCCTGCCGTCGGCGCCGTTCTCATTGCCGGCCTGAATGCCGTCTTCGTCAGCGGCAGCTCGGCTTTGGCCGCGAAGGCCGGCGTCGGCCTCGCCCTCATCGGAGCGGTCCTATTCCTGCCGCAAGGAATCCTGCGCCGGCCCGCACGAAGCCGCGGCGGACCAGCCCGCATCTGCCGTCCCGAGCCGGTCGCGCCGGCTGGCCCGCCGCCGGCCGGGCCACGTGGGGCAGGGGAGGTCATCCTGGCCTGCCGGGACGTGGCACTCAGCTTCAACGGGGTCCGCGCCTTGGACGGCGTATGCCTCGAGGTCCGCGCCGGTGAGATCCTCGGCCTGGTCGGGCCAAACGGACCTGGCAAATCGACGCTCATAAACGCGATCAGCGGCGTCCACAGGCCGCGGTCAGGGCGAGTCGAATACGCCGGGCATGATCTAGCACGGTGCACCGGCCACCAGATCGCACGGCTCGGCATAGCCCGGACGTTCCAAATCCCGCAGCCGCTGGCGCGGCTCCCTGCGATAGACACGGTTCGCCTCGCAGCGCTGTTCGGCCGTGGGCGTCTCGGCATGCGCGCCGCGAGCGAAGAGGCCCACCGATGCCTCGGCCTCGTCGGCCTGGACACGCGCGCGACGTCGTTCCCGGCCGAGCTCAACCTGCACCAGCGAAAGTTCCTTGAGCTCGCCCGCGCCTTGGCGGCGGGCGCGCAGGTGATCATGCTCGACGAGGTCCTGGCCGGCATGACTCCGATCGAGATCGACGGCGCGATGGCTCTCATCAGGAACATACGCGACGGCGGGACGACGATCATCTTCGTCGAGCACAACCTCCGCGCGGTTCTGGCGCTGACCGACCGGCTGGCCGTGCTCGCCGAGGGTAAGGTGATCGCCTTGGGCCGCCCGCACGAGGTCATGGCCGAGCCTGAGGTCGCCGCCGCGTACCTCGGCGCAGTGCATGCTTGAGGTCGAGGACCTTCACGTCGCCTACGGTGAGGCCGAGGCGCTGGGCGGGGTGAGCCTTCGGGTCGATGACGGCGAACTGATCGCCGTCGTCGGCGCGAACGGCGCCGGCAAGACAACCCTCGTGAATGCGGTCGCCCGCATCCTGCCCGTCGCAGCGGGGACGATCCGGTTCGACGGCGTGGACGTGACCCGGCGCGGGCCGCAGGAGATGTGCGAGGCGGGAGTTGCGCTGATTCCGGAGGGCCGCAGGCTATTCAACGGCATGACGGTCCAGGAGAACCTGGAGATCGGCGCTTATCGGCCATTCGCCCGCAGGCGCATGGACGAGGGGCTGGCTGAGATCTATGGCATGTTCCCCGTCCTCGGCTCGAAGCGCGGCCAGGTCGCCGGAACCCTCTCGGGCGGCCAGCAGCAGATGGTCGCTATCGGTCGAGCGCTGATGGCCCGGCCGCGGCTGCTGCTCATTGACGAGCCATCGCTTGGTTTGTCGCCGAAGATCACCGACGAGGTCTTCGCAACTATCGCCGCCATCCATGCCGGCGGCACGGGCATTCTGCTTATCGAGCAGAGCATCAGCCGCGCCCTTGCGGTCTCCAAGCGGGCCTATGTCATTGAGCTCGGCCGCATCGTGCTGGCGGGGGCCGCGCACGCCATCGCCGCGGACCCGCGGGTCCGCGAAGCCTTCCTCGGCTTGGAAATCGAATCAGTTCAAGCATCCTGACAGGAGCGTCGCACATGGAGAAGCAGGTCGTCGTTATCACGGGAGCCGCGACCGGCATCGGGCGGCTCGCGGCGGAACTGATCGCCCAGGCGGGCCACATCGTCTATGCGGGACTGCGTGACGCCACGATCGAGAACCGCGTTGACGTTCAAGCCCTCGACGCGATGCGGGAACGCGATGGCGTGGCGATTCAACCGATCGAGCTGAACGTGCTTCACGAGGAGAGCTGCCGGTCCGCCGCGGACTTGGTGCTGGCCCGGGAGGGCCGGGTCGACGTCGTCGTGAACAACGCCGCAATCCTGGTGGTCGGGGTGACCGAGGCGTTCCGTACGGAACAGCTGCTGGAGGTCTACAACACGAACGCCGTCTCCTGGGTGCGCATGGCCCGGGCATTCCTACCGTCGATGCGCGCCCGACGGCGCGGCCTAATCGTCTACACGAGCAGCTCGACGGCGCGGATGGCCGATCCATTCATCGGGCCCTATGCCGCGAGCAAGGCGGCGGGCGACGTGTTGGCCGAGACGATGTATTACGAGAACAGTCCCTATGGCATCGAGAGCACGACCATCGTGCCGGGGGCCTACCCGTCGGGCACCAACCTGTTCTCGCATGCTACGCAAGCGGCTGATGCGTCGGTGGCCGCGCAGTATGGCTTGATCTCGCATCTGCCGGCTGAGCTGCCCGATCGCTTGCGCGGCATGCACGCGCCAGGAATCCGCACCGATGTCGCCGAGGTGAGCGAGGCCATCCGGGACGTCGTCTGCTTGCCGGCCGGCTCGCGTCCACGGCGCGTCGTCGTCGACCCCCAGAGGCGCGGACTCGAAACACTTAATGCGCTGCACGACGAACTGCAGCGCGCCTCATATCGCCGCCTCGGCATTGAGCACCTCATAGACGTGGCCGCGTCGAAGGCTGAGCCCGGAGCTGGCGAATGACAGCTGCTCGGAAGCAGGCGGGCTCGAGCGCAACCTATGAGGTCTACCAGCACCTGCGCGATGAGGTGCTCGCCTCGACACTGCGTCCAGGCGCACAACTCAACATTTCCGAACTGAGCGTCCGCCTGGGGGTGAGCAATGGCGCGGTACGGGAAGCGCTGTCACGGCTCTCCGCCGAAAGCCTTGTCATCGCCGAGCCGCAGCGAGGCTTCCGCGTGGCCCCGGTATCCGCGGTGGAGTTGCGAGACCTCACGGCCGTCAGGGTGGAAGTCGAGGGAATGTGCCTGCGGCGCGCGATAGCCCGTGGGGACAAGGAGTGGGAGGCCGCGATCGTGGCTGCCTTCCACATTCTCTCCGGGCTGCCGGAGCGGGACGACGCCGATCCCGCCCGGCTGAACCCGGAATGGGCGCATGCCCACCAAGCGTTCCATTTCGCCCTGGTCAGCAGTTGCGGCAGCCCGTGGCTGCTGAACTTGCGTGAGATGCTGTTCCGGCAAAGCGAGCGCTACCGACAACTCTCCTCCCCGCCAGCCGGCACCCAGCGCGACGGGCTGGCCGAGCACTTGCAGATCATGCAGGCGACGGTGACGCGAAGCGCCGATCTTGCGGCCTCCCTGATGAGCGCGCACCTGCTGATGACCATGCAGATCATCGTCGGGAAGGGTTTGGCGAGCGAACAGGCGGATGCCAAGCCAACGCCCGCTCACCTCGCATTGCGTGCGATGGGCTGAGCACGCCAACAGCCTGGAGGAGTAGACATGTTCCACCCGGACGAGCCCGCGATCCGCTCGTTGATCGAGCGTTGGGTCGTTTGGCGCGATGGGGGTGAGTGGGACCGGTTCGCGACCGTTTGGCATCCAGGCGCGCGGATGACCGCGACGTGGTTCGACGGCCCCGCGACGGTATTCATCGAGCGCAGCCGGGCAGCCTGGCAGGCAGGGGTTAATGTCAGCCATGCCCTCGGCGGGACCGCCATCGACGTGGCCGGCGAGCGCGCCGTCGCGCAAACCAAGATGACGATTATCCAGCGCCTGGAGCTCCACGGCGTGGTTGTCGACATCGAGTGTTCAGGTCGGTTCTTCGATCTGCTCGAGCGGCGCCAGGGGGCTTGGGGCTTTTGGCGCCGGCAGTGCATCTACGAGCGCGACAGGGTCGTGCCCGTCGAGCCCGGCCCAGCCATCGACTTCGACTTGGAGCGCTTGAAGCGTTTTCCCGTCGGATACCGGCACTTGGCCTACGCACAATCGTTGGCGGGGATGACCGTCGCGCCCGGACTTCCAGGCCGTCATGGTCCGGCGCTCGACGGCCTCATCGAAAGCGGCCAGGAATGGCTCGAGGGCGAAATATCTTATGCTTGACTAAATATACTATGCAGCTAGCGTTACGGTATAAGGGGAGGGCGCCAATCATGCGATTGTCAACGATGGCCGATGCGAGGAGATCGTTTGTGGTCGTCCATGCCGATGGGGTGATGATCGACCTTTCGGTTGCCGCGCCCGAACTGCCGCAAGACGTCGTCTCCCTGTTCGGTCTGTCCGAAGCCGTCGCCGACGCCGTAGCTCGCGCAGACGCGACCACTCACGTCGATCCGAGTGCAGCGACATACCTTCCGGTCTTGCCACGACCAGGGAAGGTCATATGCGCCGGCCTCAACTACCGCGACCATGCTGAGGAGAGCGGGTTCGCAATGCCGGAGTATCCGGCATTGTTCGCCCGTTCTCCACCAGCCTCGTCGGGCACGGCCAGCCCATCGTGCGCCCGCGATCGTCCGAACAACTGGATTTCGAAGGCGAGATCGCAGCGATCATCGGTTGGCCCGGCCACCATGTGCCCCGATACGATGCATTGGGGCTCGTGGCGGGTTACGCGATGTTCAACGACGCCTCGATACGCGACTACCAGATGAAATCGTCGCAGTGGACGGTCGGCAAGAACTTCGACGACACCGGAGCCTTCGGGCCGGATTTCGTCACGGCCGACGAACTGCCTCCGGGGCTAAAGGGCGTGCAGCTGACGACGCCGTTGAACGGCGAGGTCGTACAGCAGGCCTCGGCCGATGACATGATATTCTCTGTGGCCGAGCTGATCGCGATCATCTCCGACTCCATTCGCCTCGAGCCAGGGGACGTGATCGTTACGGGCACGCCGGCGGGCGTGGGCCTAGCCCGGAGGCCGCCGCTGTGGATGCGGCCCGGCGACGTCGTAACCGTCGAAGCGGATGGCATCGGATTGCTGAGCAATCCAGTGACAGACGAGGGACGATAAGCCCTTACCGCCTGAGCAGTATCCTCAAAGGAAGGAGACGCAGCGTCGATGAGCCACCTTATAAGGCAAATGGGACACGTCGCCATTGCGACGCCGGATCCTGGGCGTGCCGCCCGCGACCTCGTCGAGATCGTGGGCCTTCGCGAGACGGATCAGGTCGGTGAGACGCGCTACCTCTCGTCGGGGCAGCGCCACCATGAGGTTTCATTCCACCTAGGTGCACGTGCGGAGGTTCTGGCTATTGGTTTGGAGGCGATGGATGCCGCCGCCGTTGACGAGGTCATGCGGCGGGTCCGGTCGGACGGACTGGATGTTCTCGACGACCGGCCGCTAGGGCCGCATATCGAACGCGCGGTGCGCTTCGTGGGGCCATTCGGGGCGATCTTCGAAGTCCACACGCCGGTGGTCCGCAACCAGTCGCAGCACTATATCGGGCCGGGCGCCCGTCCCAAGCGCATTGACCATGCCAACCTCAAGGCACCGGATACGCGCGTCGTCACCGATTTTATGACGGGCACGTTGAACCTGAGATTGTCCGACGAAACCTCTGGAGGAGAATTTGTCTGGTTCCGCGCCTGGGACGGATACCATCATACGGTCGCTGTCTTCGTCGGTCCGTGCGCCCTGCACCACTACGGCTTCGACTTCCACTCGATCGAGGACCTCGCCACGGTCGCCGAAAGCCTTGTCGTACGCGACCGGATGCTGCTCTGGGGGCCGGGGCGGCACGCGGCGGGCGGCAACGTGTTCGCCTACTACGTCGATCCCAACGGCTGCGTCGTGGAGAGCTCGGTCCATATGGACCGGATCGATAACGACGACCTATGGGAGCATCGGACGTGGCCGTTCACCCCCGATCTCAAGGGGCGCTGGATCAATCAGTGGGGCTCACCGCCGCCGGAGACGTTCACGACGCATGGCCTGCCGTTCGCGACCGGCGCCTCTTGACTCCCTCAGGTGCCGCGCCGATGACGTCCACCCTCCGGGTGACCGTGAATGGTAACCTGCACGTCCTCAGGATCGATAACCGTGCGACTCTGCTGGACATGTTGCGCGAGACCCTTAGCTTGACCGGGACCAAATGTGGCTGCAACCACGGGCAGTGCGGCGCATGCAATATCCTCATCAACGGCGAGGGCATTCTGTCACGCCTATTCCTCGCCGTGCAGGCCGACCAAAGGTAATCGAGGGTCTTTCGGGTCCCGGTGACGTGATGCACCCGCTCCAGCAGGCGTGCATAGACCATAATGCCTTGCAATGCGGCTACTGCACGCCCGGCCAGATCATGTCGAGCGTGGCCTACATGGCCGAGGGGCACGCCACCTCCGCAGCGGACATCCGTGAGTGGATGAGCGGCAACCTGTGCCGCTGCGCCGCCTATGGGGGGATCGCGGCGGCCGTGCTCGATGTGGGGGCGTCTCGCTGGACGGCATGAACGGCTTCGAATACGTCAGGGCCGTCGACCTCTCGGCGGCGTGCAGCGCGGCCGCCGGAGGAGTTCGCCCGCTCGGCGGCGGGACCAGCCTAGTGGACCTGATGCGTCTTAGGGTGGAGACGCCTTTTCGGCTCGTCGACATGTCCGACATCGACCTGTATAATTACGAAATGGCTGGTGCGGATGGTTTGATGCTCGGCGCTGGCTACCGGATGGCGACGGTCGCAAACGACCCACTCTTGCGTGCGAGTTACCCGGCTTTGTGGAAGTCGCTGATAAAGGCGGCATCGCCCCAGATACGGAACGTCGCGACCCTCGCCGGCAACCTCCTGCAGCGCGCGCGATGCAGTCACTTCTGATCGGGTGCCGCGGCCTGCAACAAGTGCTTTCCGGGAAGCGGGTGCGCCGCCATTCGGGGAGACGCACGCGGCCATCCTCTGTTCGGCGCCAGCGATGCCTGTATCGCCGTCTACCCGGGCGGCTTCGTCGGAATCCGCACCGGACCCTGAGCTTGACTTTGGCCATTTCCGATCATGCGCTGGTCCAGAAGTGTGGCTCTGAGGCGATGTGGTCGAGGGCTGCTTCGAGCGGCATGGTTGCGATGCCGAACGGCCCTGATGCGCCCCAGCGCTGGCCAGTCCACCAGAGCACCTGCACCTTGTCGGCGTCCCCGGTCGGCT
>JAABUQ010004185.1_pt1 | contig 25013 bp, 24 predicted proteins | sample 5560001 | NCBI WGS metagenome assembly JAABUQ01 (sample SAMN10711888, study PRJNA513371) | rock metagenome | isolation source: Antarctica rocks | place: Antarctica: Victoria Land, Finger Mt nord | collected 2015-12-18
TGTTGTTTTTGTTGTTGTTGTTGTTGTTGTTGTTGTTGTTGTTGTTGTTGTTGTTGTTGTTGTTGTTGTTGTTGTTGTTGTTGTTGTTGTTGTTGTTGTTGTTGTTGTTGTTGTTGTTGTTGTTGTTATATCTAGACATGTACTTAAAAGTTATCTTTACATTTTTAATTTAAGTACTTCTTTGCAATAATTGAAGTCTTTACAATTATTGTTGTCTTTGCAACTCTTACAATTATTGTTATCTTTGCAAATTCTGCAATCTTTAAAGAATACACAACAATTGTTTTGTAAATAAAAGAAAACAATCTAATTTAAATTAAAGTTGTTTTAACAATTATTAAAAAAAAGACAAGTTAATAAAAAATATTAAAAAATAATTATACAAAAATTGAAGAAAAAGAATATTAAATTAAATGCAAATAATAATATTAATCTCGACTTTTATACTTAAAATATTGTTAATTAATATTGGATTTTTAATATTTTTAATGTTTCTTTGTTGTTAGAAATCTCTATTTCTTTTGTCTTTTACAAACAAAAGAAAGATTAACAACTAAATTAAAAGCTTAATTATGATCAACAATTTATAGAGAAAAGCAATATTGTTTTTGTCAATATATACGTAACTAGATTTGCAAAGTACAATATTAAAATTATATAGCGTTTCTAAAATAAGATTAAGAAGAGATTCGAAATAGCAATAGATTATAAATATATTAACATTAGTAAACAAATAAAGCATTTAATAAGTAAAAGAAAAACAAATATTAAAATTTTATACAAATCTAATTATATAATACAAGACGACAATTAAATTTAAGTTATTAATAAATATATATTTACATTTGTAACATATCAAAAGACGAAAAATTAAAAAAGCTCTTTGTAAAAAATAAAAATAAAAAAGAATACAAAATACGAAATACGAAATACGAAAAGAGAAAAAATAAACTTAATTAACAACTAAAGAATAAATCGAATTACAAAATCTTTTTTTTTTCTTTTTTTTTGTTGTTTTTGTTAATAATAGAGAGAGCTTTAAAAATTAAAGCAATTTCGAAGATAATAACTCTAATATATTCTTTAACGCAAAAAAAAAATATAAAGAAATCAAAACTTGTAATAGAAACAAACTCTTTATTTAATAACAATACAATAATAATAAAAGATTTAAATTACAAAGAAAATATTAGCCTAATCGTTGGGTCGGGTTTCGGTGGCAAATTTCTTATGTAATTGGGCTCGAGAACTAAATTTAAATAAAAACTTTAAATTTAAAACTCACATAACTTCCTTGTATTTTACTCGTATTTTTTCAAAATTACCTTATTTTGTAGAAAATTTAGCGCACTTTCAAACAAAAAAAGAATTACTTGATTTGAACTAGTCTACGTAGCGCAATTAGTTAAATAAAATTTGGATTAAGTTAAAAATTCTGTCCGAATCCTCCGGTCGGACAAAAAATTCGTGCCAAGACTTGATCCGACGATTACACTAGAAAATATAAATAACAAGTGACGTACAAGAATGTAAATCTTATTTAAAGACAATAACAATTATTTGTTTATACTTTTTAAATCTTTATTAAATAAATTTACATTATTAGAGTTTATAAAACGTCAAGAAAGCAAAATTAAAAAATAATCTTAAAATAACAAAAAGGCTTTAAAAAGATTTAAACAAATATAATTTAACATAATAGATAACAAAGACTTAGATGTTTTGCAAGACATATTAATCGATTATTTCAAAAATCAAACGCTATTAACAAAAAATTTATCGAAGCAAAAATTTTTACTAAAGAAAATAAAGAGTATATTTGAAAAATATTTAACAAAGTATATTGCGAAAGTCTTAAAATTTAGACGTTATTTTAAAAAATCGTTATATAAATATTATAAAAAATATATTAATTTTTAATAAATTAATTTGTTTGAAGATTTAATTAAATTTAGCAATAATATAAAGCAACTAAAACAATTATATAAAAATAATAGAGAAAAATTTGTAACAAGTAATGCAAGAAAGAAAAAATTTACAATAAATAATATAAATAACAAAAAAATCGAAACAAATAATGCGAACAACAAAAAGATTATAACAAACAATATAAAAAAAAACAATAAATATTTTAAATTTAAGAAAGTAAATTGTAACATTAGATACAAAAAAAAGATATTTTTGCGAAAATATCTATAATTTAAAACAAAGATTATTATTATTGCATTTTTTTTTCGAAGCTTTGCAAACTTTATTTGAGAAAAAAAAATAACAAGATATTTAATTATTAGACTTCTGTATACAATATTGTTTTTTTCGAGAATATTAAATATATATTAAAGAAATATAATGCGCAAGTTGTAATACAAACAAGTATAAATTGTACTTATTTTGTTAACAATTCGAAATTTTATCTTCGAACAAAGAAAATAATAATTCAACGTTTAATCGTATTTGCGTTAATAATATCTCTAAAAATTTCTTAAAATAAATAAATAAAATTTAGATTAAAAAATACTTATATTAACAATATTATTTACAATTACAATTCTTTGTTAAATTAACAAGAGATTTCTAATTATTAATGATATATAGATAATTATATTATTGCGACAATTTAATGCGATAATAATAAGAAATAACAAAAATAAAGAAAGAAAATAAAAATTGTCTTCGAGAATTTAATTTAAGATTCTTCTTTATATTTTGACAATTAAACAATAATAACAAAATTTAGAACAATAAGTATCAAAAATTAGCACTAAAAAACTTTATTAAAGCTAAATATATATATAAATACAAGAAAGAAGATTTAATACTCTTATAATATAGAGTTTTCGAAATTGTTAAAGACTTTATTAACTTGCAAATATTTCGAAAGACTAGAAGATTACATTGCAAAATAATATTTTATTTAATTGTTTTGTAAATACGTATAACAATTAGTTAGAAAAACTATTGCTAAATAAAGATTTTCGATCGACTATAATTCGACTTTTATTTGCGTCTTAAAAGCATTAAATATTTACAAAATTTAAATTAAATTAAAGTTTTTAACAATAATGCGAGTCTTAAATATTCGCTTATTAAAAAAGATCTATCTTTTATTTATATAATCTAAATAAAAGAATATAATATACGATTAATAAATATAAATTTTATTATTGTATAATTAAAGTTTTTTTCGATTTTTAAAAAGAATTTTTAATCAATTTTGCAATTTAAATTTTTGTAATATTGTAATATTGTTTATCTTGTTTTTACAAAAATTATAAATAGATTTTATTAAATTGTTTAAACAAATAATAATTAGTCAAATTATTTCGTATAATTTTTTGTAATTAAAGTAATAAGATTTTTATTTTATATTTGATTTGCAAAACTTCTAAAAAATCTTATTAATAAATCTCTATATAGTGCTTTTGTCTTTATTTTTTTTTTACTTTTTTTATTACTTTAACGTATCTTCTAATGCGTATATAAATAAGTGTTAAATGTTATCGAAGCATATTATTGTATCGAATTTCGAAATATTTAAAAAGATTGTTAAGAATGCAAGAAAGATAAAAAAAAAATTTAAATCGTTTTGTTAATTTAAATAGTTAACAAGAATAAAATAATTTATATAGAAGATAGCAAAAAGCAAGTTCGAAAAATAATTTGATACAATTGTTTTATTCGATAATATTGATCACAAAATAATTAACAAACAATTGAATTTTCTTCTTATTAAATTGCATTATATAATAAAGACGTTAAAAAAATCAATTTAAATCAAATTTAAATCTTTTATACTTTACTAATTTAATATATAAATGTCGAGAATTGTTAACAAGATATCAACTCAAAATAACAACAATAACAAAAACAAGAGTGATAGCTATATATATGCTTTAATTATCGTTGATCAATTGAGTCAATTAAGTTAATTAAGATATGCTAAATAGAATAAAAAAGATTAAGAATGCACATTATTAATAAGAGAGAACGAAAATTGATCAAATACAATAGTTATTAGATTGCGATTTATATTATTCGATCTAATATAGCGCGAGCGAGCTAGAGATCCTAGACCCCACTAGTCCTCGCAAACCAATTGAATAATCGTATTGAATAAAGCTGCGCAACCTGTCTATTCTTACCAAGAATCCTACGGTCTATCTAATTTTCGGAGATGTGAAACCTCTAATTGACACATCCATTTCAATGGAGACATTCAGGATTTTCGGTCTATTGAGATAAATGCCTGGGCAATGAGTACTTGCAGAAGAGACTATTATAGAGGAGAGAAGATTTCTAACCGCAGCCCTGACCCTGTTCTAAGCCCTGGACCAAACCCCATTCTATCGGCGCATAGAAGTCAAGTCTGTCGTTGCTACTTCGTTCTCATAATTGATATCAATACACATTCTCTTCTCATCCTCTCAATTCAGATCTTGCCCAATACGCGAGCCACCAACACTCAAGCCACCTACACTCGAGCCAATCGTCATTGGGCTAAAATGATTAGCCGCTATTCAGGGCCAATTCCCTTCGTTCATCAAGCGGGGCTGAGTTAGAGAGCAGTCAGTCTTTCCAGGAAGACGCGGTCTTGACCTCCGGCTTCCACATAAAGTACTCGGTATGGCTAAGAATCAGATTTTCAGTCAATTGATCGTCTGGAACTATTAGTTTATGCCGCGTCCTATGAGTAGCTACAGCGCCGAAATCACTTTTCTCCTCGAAGTTGACGTGGACTAGATTACTCTTAGCAGTCGGCGAGATCAGCCTCATGAGTCTTCAGTCAAACTTTCTTGAGGCATTCCATAACATTCGACGGCGACAGACCGAGCAGTTCAAGAGAGATGGCAATCTCTGGGCTGTCAGGTCGCATTACACATCTCATTCCAAGCCGTTCGGATGACGGATGCAATACGAAAAGGTCATGTCAAAGCGATCTGCTTTGGTCATTGAGGTCACGTTGCTTAGCGCGTTCTCAGCCGTTGCGGTAACAAATGCTCTTCGGATCACTCCTGATTGGGAATTTAAAGACGACCTCGCGTACAGACCACAGAGGTAAAATGTGGTTTGTTTAAAATCTAGACAGTATAACATGTGTAAAGATCAGACTTCGCGGACAATGATGTCCACACAACTGCAAACCTCAATATTATCTGCCTTGAAAGATCAACAAGCCCGAGTGGACATCTATCAAACAAGGTCGATAAGAGATATCGAGGCTCTAAGAGTGCTTTAGGAAGTTCTATTGCTGGATTCTCTCGTCGTTCAATAGGTAAATCTCAAATTTTAATTTATTGGACTTAGTGCGAACAAGAGATTTCACAGGATAGCTGTTGCAGACGATGCGCCTCGCTCTATAACTGATACCCTAGAAAGTTGAAATTTGCTTGTAAGCACCCAAAAAGTCCAAGGACTCGACAAGTATGTGTGCTCTTTTATGCGGCCTATAATAGTATGCATCCCCTCAGAATCATAAACCGCTAGAGCTTTATCTTAGAGATGGAGGCGAGCCATCAAACAACAATAAAGCATTATCTCTGATTCAAGCTCATTGGTACTACAATTCTTGGATCAACGCTATTGCTTTCGAGACAATGAAATTGGCTTTGATTTCGTTGAACTAAGGCGAACTCATAGCCCAGCACAGCCGCAAGTGCCTAATACAACAATACCGGTCGAGGAAGAAGAGGCAACTCATCGAAGACAAGCGAGGGAATCCTATTATAAGTGCGACTTGTTCGTACGAATCTCAGAGTGATCCGCAAGTGGCTTGATCACTCTCAGCAGACTTCAAAACCCGCAAATGTGTAACAGCGATATAACAGAATTGGCCACTTCGAAAGAATGACCTTGCTTATTTTGGAAGGTCCCTGCAGAATACTGTTGGTGGTATTGGGAATCCTTACTGCTAACAGTCAGAGGTATTCCAATATGAGTACCGAGTCTCGCTCACCAAGATCGAGAATCTCTCTTCGCTTCGGGTGTTTGTATCGTGATGGGCCTGCTTCGTCGAAGCCTGAGTACTGAGAAGTCGGCTTTGATAAGCCAGAGCTTAGTGCACTAGAAAGCCTGACTGTCGGGCACAGTCCGTTTTAAGAGGTTCAGATTTGATCAACCCGTTCTATGGACTATGGGCAAATTGCAAGATACAAACATTTTGGACGAATATTAAGGCAAGACTTCCGAATTCTTAGTCCTTCGCCTTGACGCACTGGCTGCGCGTTGAAGCCCTGCAATCCTGAAGATCCACGGGAGAAGTCGGGGCTTTCAAGCAGCCAAGACAGACACCCAACTTCTTACTCCTTTCATAAGTATCATCTAGGGTCTTGTCCAACGCCTTCCTGAAATCCACACCCATCATACATTTACAGACTTGCCCATCCCAGTTGGTATAGCCATCATATAACACCTCTACGCAGGCACAAATGCCCTGTTTGCGTACATAATCTGCTATGGGCCAGACTCCGAGCCTCTCCATATCCTGGAAATGCCAATTTGTCATTGGCCCGCGGTAGCATGGCCGGGCCCCGCTCAGGCAGGCAGTTCCTCGACCATCGAGATAGGGTTGTACGATCTGGTCAATATTGGACTGGAGGAAACCCCTCAGACTGGCTTTTGACCTTGCAATAGAGCCTAGAAAAAGCGTGAGTATAGCAACAACAGATGCGAAAGCTCCATCGAATCTGGCTTACGGTGCAATCGATCAGGTAAAAGAGCCATGCCAGGGCCTAAAGAGCTACAGATGTCGAGAGCAGACTTCGACCCTCTAGGAAGCCTGTATACACATCCTCGCGATACTGCGTAGAAAACCTCATGATTATCCAGGGCATAGGCGATCCAAAGTTTCTCGTAAGGCGATACTTCGGGGTTCGATAGTAGTGACCAGTGCCTGAGTGTATGGAGTGACCAGAACTTCAACGCAACAGTGCATTTGTACTTGTGGGCCAAAAGTGCTATGTGCCCTACCAGCGCCAGTGGCAGCTTGTCTTCGGAGACGGGCCGATGGTGTAGGAACCAGCACAGCCAGATCATAGCGTTTCGATTATCGTGCGGTAAGGAGAGCTCTCCAAAAAGCGGTCCAGGAGTCGCAGACACTGTAGGTCTCGTAACAAGCTTTTCTTTAAAGACTGGGGATGCCAAGCTTAGAGCAGTGGAGGATACTTTGAGCAAATACCCAGTCTCGCCGATGTAAAGTCTGACGTCTCCATCAGGGATTGGATCCCCTTTGGGGATGAAGGGTTCGAGGTACTCAATTGATGGCATTGGTATTCTATTGAATAAGAATAATAGAAGTGATACCGGGAATATCTTCGAACAATTCAATTATTAGCGGATGTTGCGACTAGTAGATGAAGTAAAGTAAGGAGCTCAGTAGAGAAGTGCCTGGTGTAAATAGTTTAGATGTCTGTAGCGCGAGGAAATGTTGATAAAGTCGAGGGGAACACTTCGATTATGTGACACGATGGGGTAGTATGAGATGGAAGTAACTTGGGGTGGAAGTAGGAACCTTGCTATTCGCGAAATCGTGTTGACCATCTTTCTTCCCTGTATGTGAATGGTGTTGGACTAGCGATGGTCTGGCGTCGCGCATGCCCGCCTTGGCCTTTTCCGTTGCTGTCATGACCCCACCTCTTTCCCGGTTTCCTACATTGTTGCTGCTACGGAATTGCCAATAGATGGTGATGATAAAGATCTCTAGAAAAGATCCCAAGCCCCATATATAACCGGCTATCTCTGGCGTGTCAAACTCACCAGGATTGCTCACTTGCAGAGACCAAGAAATAACAAATTGAAGCACATATTTGCGCATCCATGGAATTAATGCAGCGACTGCTCACCTGATGTGCATTATATCACAAACTTTGATTGAAGCCTTAGAATGCCAAAATATGCGATATCTGTCATTTCTCCACTTATATTCTGAAGTAGAGCAAAGGTGCCCAAGCATAAGACGAGACCGATCATCTTATCCAGTATCTACAGAAGGCCACTCGACAGCTGGCCGTAGCACGTTGACCGTGACAACTATGAAAGGGTACTGATATGGGTCGAGATTGATAATCATTATACGAATCTCACCCAGAAATAACGACGAGGCAAGCAAAGTCGATCCTCGACCCTCTTGGGGTGAGATTACCTAGCTTTGAGTTGATCAGCGACTGACACCGGTCGACGCACCTTTTGTCGCGGTCTAGCTTCCTCTTTTGAGCTACAAACATCTCTAGAAGCGCATTTTTGCCGCTCAGAGATGCCAAGTCCGTCTTGCCAATACATTTTTTGTATCGACATTTGCGCGTGAGAGAGTGCAGGATGAGACATTGCAATGCACGTGACTCGCCAGGCAGAGGCTAGCCCGTCCGGGATCGACGCCCGGCTGCCCGGACACGTTTGGCCTATTCGGGTATAGCCACCAGAGTCAAACTCGTGAACACGCCTACTGGAAGAACTTCCTAGTAGTAGTGCTTTATAGTGTGACTCGTAGCGCCGTACTATGTTGAATTAGGAGCTTCTAGCCATCCGCTGTCACGCAAGCTTAGTTATATCTTCAAGCTCAATCCTGGACCGGACGGTCTGAGTGTGACTTCAGCCTTCAGAGGGGTGGACCATGACTTTGCCAGTACTGCACCGAAGGAACGTAGACATGTCCGCCTTCCAACCCTGATCAACGGCGCTGGACCCGCCGGGCTCGTTCTGGCAATTGGCCTCAAGAACGCCAAGATACCGTTCGAGATCTGTGAAAGGCACCGATATGACCTCCAATCGATGCCGCGTCGTACCCATGTCTCTATGCTTTCTAGATATATTCTCAAACCGTTAAAGGACTTCCTAAGAGCTCAGACATACCAATCAATTCTCAACGATGATATAGCCCTAAGTCCGCTCCCTCCAGGAGCCGGAGATGCTCGAAAACATGATCATTCCAATCATACCGAATCGTTCATGGAAATGCTTAGACAGCATGTACCGGTCCATTACGGCTTCAAGCTGGAGCGTGAAGGTATTTCCAGCTTAGAGAGCGTCATTACTTCAAACTACATCACTGGTCAAACCGTAAGAACTTTCCAGGGTAGCCTTCTGGTTGGTGCAGATGGCAAATTTTCGGCAGGTAATGCTCCATATTGGGGTGAAGGTCGGAGCTTCTTCGCTAACGCGCAATTCAAAGTTAGAGAGACGTTCAGCCTTTGGGCCTGGCCTGCCATTACGTACGCGTCGACCGTGGTCGTCGCTCGAAAACGTTATGAGTCTCATTTCAATAAATTCTTAGATCTCAATGATGGCGCTATTTCTCAACTCTTCGGTAATACTCGGCTTATGCTCATTACCAATGCGGTGTCCCTGGATCAGGTCCTCATGCAATTGTGGTATTCACGGCTAGCCATATCTAATCAAGATTATAATGCCTTCTTCGGACTTAACATTGATGAAAGGGACATCCCCCGAGTCAAGTGTAAATTCGACGCTAGAGTCGCAAGAGAGTTAGACTGTCTCCGGCCACTTCCCCCTCCATTCGCCGAGGCTTACGATGTTTGTAAGGGCAGAGGTGTTTCGCAGAAGTGGTATCTGAACTCTGTTCGGATGAGGAGGAGCGGATTAGCGACCGATGTCTTCAGAGGAGGGGCAAGTATGCCAGCCGTCCTGATCGGTGACGCTGGCCACGCTGTACCGGATTTCTTATCCTCCGGCGGCATCAATTGGGCGATGATGGATGCCATTGACCTTTGTTCAATGATGGTACAGAGATACGACGACGATGAGTAATTCTCACGCATCGCCAAGGATTTCTACGATCTTAGACATCGCTGGTGGCAAAAGGTACACTTCGATTGGGAAGAAACATGGACAACAGCCCATGGCCTGCAATATGATTCTGACCAAGCTAAATCACAGTGGGTTAGGCTTACGAGGACCTCACGCCTCCCAGAGCGAAAAATCATGTCTGAAAGTGAGTTCGAAAGCCTACCGGACGGTCATAAGCAGGCAATACAGCTATATAAAGATAAAGAAGATGCAAGGTGGGCTGTCATTCAAAAGAGAATACGCGATCGGTTGGAATTCAAACACGCCTTCGATACTCCACCTGGAATAGAGGCAACGAAGGTCGTACTTCGATACCTGGACTCGAGATCCTTGCACGATAAGGATTCTAAAAGCCATGTTGAAGGTGGTAAACCGACTCGGCGCCCGGCCTCAGATAACAGTCAATCATAGTCAGCAAAATCCTCCACTTTAGCAGGTGGTGTTGACATCAACAGCAGGTGAGCCGTTGTGGCCTGTAGTTCGGTGCGATCCTTCTCTCTATGTCCTCACCAAGTGGCTCTTACAGGTTTATACTGTATCTTCAGTCGTGTCTATAATTATCGTTTCACATGTCTCACCTGCGCATAGCATCATCTATCCTTGAGTAGTTCGCTCATACTACGCGCATCACAAGAGCTCTCTGGATCAGCCAAAATGATATGGTATTTTTGGCTAAAAGAATCGGACAAATATCTCCATCCACCTATTGAGGCACCAAACCTTCTCCTCAAGAACTAGCACCTGGAATTGAAAACCACATTACCCTCCATCTCTTGGAAACCTTGGAAAGCCTCCCTCAACCCGTACCATACCGCTTTACATCACAGTGCAGCCCCGGTGCCTGCCTCTCTTCTCCAAATCAGCTACGTCCTCCTTGGCCTCAAACTTCTCGGCCTCCTTGTTGTCAACGGTAAAGGGTTTGATCTCGGTCTTGGGAGCAACGTGGCCGGCATACTCGACGTCGGAAACGGGCTTGTTGGCGGCGGGCGAGGCCAATGCGCTGCCCACGATGGGGAGGACGAGGAAGAAGAGTTTGGTCTGCATGGCGGTTGAGTGGATGGGATGTCCTTGAAAAAGACTGGAATATGATCTTTTATAGTGAGGTGGTTGGGTTGGTGGTGAGTGGAGAGAGTGGTACTGAGCAATGGTGGGTCTCGTCGAGTTCTTATAGCTGCTCATTGATGTCGCCTTTCGGCAAGTGGCTTCTTCTGCCGGAGTGCGAGGTAAAGAATTACGGACGAGAAAAGCCATGAGAGGGCTGGTCACAGCGGTAGATCGTGGAGTCGGACATATGCGGGTCGAACAAAGGATTTCTCTACTAGGACTCTTTGTCATCCGAGCTCTGATCAGCCCACATTTCATATGTGGCTTACGAACAGCTTGCCACTGTTTCTTTGTTCAAAATCTGGCATATTCAACACCAAGAGAGCGCCACAGGTAAGAGCGACATAAGAGGCTTCTTGCCACCTCCACCAAGATCTTTGTGGGCAATTCACCTTCCCATCTATAGTAACACTCGGAGATATCAATGGAATCCGCTTCTCAATAAACCAGTTCGCCGCTCTACCGACTAGGTGCGATACGCTTTGACGGTTCGCCGCTTCTGCAATGGCTGGATATTGGTTGATCTCACCATCACCAAAACGTCAACATGTTTTTTGAGGGTGCCAGGTACTAAGTCGCGCCGTTGAAAGTGGATCCTGTTGGCGCATGGAATTAAGTTTTTAAGCTTCTTGTAAGCTGCCTTTTCTTCTACGTAAGCGGATATTCTGCCAGCGTTTCGAAGTATGTGAAACGGATATGCGTTGATGTGGAGAACGTGTGGAGCATTCAGGGTCGATCGTAATGGAAGCATTGGCTTTAAGGCAATCCGCTTAAAGATCAGTCTTCACGCCCATCGGCGCTATCGTGGGAAGGTGGCAGGAGTCTGGTGGCGCTGGGACGAGTACATTATCTACGACAAAGAGGCTAACAAAGAAACGGAACTCAAGCGTGGCGCCTCAACATCTATGCTGGGTGATTTTCACAGGACTGGATAAAAGATTATATCAAGGAAATTCTTCTTCCAACTCGGTGCAGATCGAGCTATTGATATGAATGATCAATTACACACCTCAATGTACCAATCGCTCCCCTGAGTAGGTTTCGAAGTCAGCATTCCTCCTTTCCGTCAATGCACTGAGCAGAGGTGCATACTAATCGTTCCCCTCGATTTAAAGATCAAGATCAGAGAAGAGAAATTGGGCTGAATTTGTATCTGGGTCATCCACCACCGTATCCGGATCTGGAGTGAAAGTACGACTATTCGCGCTACTTTTATACTTGTCAACGGCGACTGTCTGACGTAGGCCTTCGCACGTACCGATATCCCTCGCGAATCTCTTGCTCGTCTTTGTACTGCGGACTGCCGCGTGGACTAGCGCTGGCACTTTCGAACCTGTCGAAGATGCGTCCGTCGGCGAAGCGAGCGCGAACTGGCTTTGGAAGATCGAGGTCTATCTTGTCCATTTCTTCCACGACGTTGTCAAGAAAGTCGCGGAAGTCACTGAACCTAGCCTGCTTAGCATTCTGGCAATTATCTCGGCTACGAGCATACCGAGCAGACGGGCTTGGCTCTTGGTTCCTCTGGCTCCTGCCGAAAGGCTGCTGATCGAAAGGCTGTGGTCTTGAGAAGCCAGCGCTCCTACCGGCAGGCCTTGAGTATGCTGCGTCTGCAAAGCGAGGCTCATCAGCAGCGCCGAAAGACTTTCTAGGAGCTTGTCTTGGGGGGCGAGGAATAGGTCTTGAGTGAGCACTTGAATGCTTCCTATCACGGCTACGATGGGTGCTCTGGGAGCTGCTGTCGTCGGAGACATCGTCATTGGAGAAGCTGCTGTCGTAGAATTTGTTGGGGTCGCGGTAGCTTGACTTTGTCGAGTCCCTAAGTAAGTTTCGAAGTCAGTATTCCTCCTTTCCGTCAATGCATTGAACAGAGGTTCATGCTTTGGGAGCGGATACAGCTCAGACACGCTTCTTGAAAATCTCAGAAAGGGGTAATAGAAGCCTCGAAAGCTACTTACCTCTTCTGACTGGTAGCGGCTTTGCGTGGTTCAGTATAAGCGTTGAAGCCAGATGACTGGTGCTTAGGCTGATCCTCACTCGCCTGCGAATTCGAGCCAAAGTAGGACATCCCCTCAGGCACACCTCGACTAGCCGCTCGCTGCTTCTTCCAAGTCGCAGTCTCGCCGTCATACTTCGCCCGCGCCGCAGGATCACAGAGAATATCAGCAGCATGACCAACCGTCTTCGACGTCTCGATGATCGCATCAACCTCTGCAGGTGAGATATTGCGCCCGCTAAACTTGTCAGGATGCGTTTCAACCCGCTTCTTCCTCGCAGCCTTCACCAGCTCAGCCTGCGTCACCGATGGCGGAACATCCAGAATGCCATATAGATCTAGTGGTAGCCCCGGCTCATGCTCTTGTGCGCGCTGTCTCTTTTCGGACTCCTAAATTTCGGAGTCAGCATTCCTCCTTTCAGTCAATGCAGTCAGCAGAGCTGCATGCTTTAGGGGCGATACTGCTAAGACATGTTTCCAGCATCTTGAAATGCTCAGAAAGGGGCAAGAGATGCCCAGAGATTCACTTACCCTGGCTTTCTCATCTTTCTGCTTCGACTCGGCTTGTTCTTTCCGCTTTTTCTCGGCCTGCTCGTTCGCTTTGCGAAAATTTACGAACTCCCTGTATGTGCGCGATTGCTGTCTCGGCTCGTACCCGTGGGCTTTCTCCTCTTTCGGCTTGTACTCGGCCTGTTCTCTCTCTTCGCGTCGCTTTCCGTCCATTGTGGAGATGGGAAGGAGGTGATAGTCCTGCTATCTGCGGTGAGAAGATCGAGGTACTATTTGCCTGTTTGTAAGCAGGGAGACTTGTAGCCAATGATGCTGGAGAATACAGACACAGCAAACCCTCTAGATACAAACAGAACAAGAAGAATGTATCAGGCTTCGTAGTTTTGTAGGTTCTTCGCTCTTGTTGACTCCCTGACAAGTCTGTCCTTGTTCGCTAAAGAAAGTCTTTGTGTTGTGTACAATAATCTTTGTTCACAACAAGCACGCGACTAGACGGGGGTGTCCTGACGATGCAATAGACGGGGGTCTTGATAGTGACGGGGGTCCTAACAATTGACGGGGGTCCTAACAATAGACGGGGATCCTAAAAGTAACCGAAGGTCTATTGCGCCGTCAAACAATCATAAGCGCGCTGAGCCAAAATGAGAACGAGCTTTGCCTCTACCAAGCTTGTTTGTAGAAGACATTAGAGCAGTGATTGCATTGATAGGCGAGACGAACAGGAAAGCGAACGGTAAACACAGCTTACACACATGCGTGACTAAATTGCTTTCTCTACCATACTATCTAGTCTTGCGGAAGGGAGCTACTTCAGTGCATCGCCTTACATACCTTCATCTAATGCATGTGCAGGAATTGCGCAGACCAGGCCACAGCCGCATTCTTTGCTCGCTCCAGCCCTCTCTTCTCACTAGCATTGTTCTGATTGCTCCTCGTCGCAAAGCCGTGGGCTAGCCCTGGGAAGTACTGATAATCATAGTCCACGTTCAGGCTCGGTATCGTGCTATTGCAGAGCGCCTTCAATTCCGGCGTGAGCCAGGTATCGTGCTCTGGAGCAAGGATCTGCACTGGCACGGCGACGTTGCTGACTTCCTCCTTGGTTAGGAGGGAAGGGTGGGCAGTGGAGATGCAGTCGACGAGGTTTTCGCCTACAGGAATCAGCGGTTCCAATTCTTGCGATTCGGAAAGAAACAGACGCAATAAGCAGACTGTATGAACATACCTTTGCCACCAAGCTTGAAGACCGCCCATCCGCCATAGCAGAAGCCAATGGCGCCCAGCTTCTTGAAGCCATATTCAGACTTCAAAGCTTTCGCGCAGGCGACCATCTCTGGATAACGCTTCTCCTTGCCATTGCGGCGGAAGATGAAATCTTTTAAGTCGAAGTTCTTGGATTTTTCGGGGTCATCTAACGTATCGGTAGACACGACGTCGCCGCCAAAGCTAATCATGTACCGAGATTCAGTCATAAGGGTTTTTCCGACATTATTCGAGACCAGAGATTCGATATAAACCCAGAAGAGACTTACAAGTCCGGTAGATACACCGTGGCATTTGCTTCTTGAGCATAGTGGTCAGCCAAGAGGCGTAGGTTTGGAAATGTCCAGCCATAGATATCGTGCACGATCATGATGGCTACGTCTTTGTTGGAGCCGGTAACGTAGGTATCGTTGTTCGCCAGCTTAGTCTCTTTGCCCACAGGTGTGCCATCCCATTTGAAGCCGGAGAGGCAGCATTGAGACATGGTGGTGAGAGCACAGAGATATTTGCTTGCTCTCTCCTCGGATCCCAATAAATGTCAGAGTAGTTGATGTTACTTACGCAAGTAGAGCAGGAGAGATGAATCTTTATGCCTAAAAATTGATTAATAATGAAACCTCGATATCCCGACGTGTCCCGGCATTAGCATCTCCTGCATCTCAATGACGTCAGACTTTTTTTTAAGCTTCAATAGAGCTTACAGTAGAAAGACGCTGCAGGTTGGCCCACTTCGAATTGCCAGAGAACGCTACACAGCTATTCCCTCATACAATTAGAGCCTCGGTGCTCCTCCACCTTTTATATCCGAATTAGTGGTATCTCGAGCATAGAGGATGTAGGAAAAGTAATGGACACGGTCCATAAAGCCTTGAAGATTTTTATACCAGGCTGTGGCGTGGTTTCTCCATGGCTTGAACGTGGCTTCTCCATGGCTTGAAAAGGATTAATGTCACGTCGAACCAAAGACATCTGCCCTCGATCTGTAATAAAGGTTCTTTCCCCGTATGATACAGCGGCATCTCTAAGAGACAATGCAGTATCCGATGGCATCTATTTCGGCTATTCCCTCCATCACAATCAATTCAATTCTGTCAAGATCTTGCTCGAAAGTCACTGGTTTTCCTATCGATCAGCGAAACAGCTGATAGTCTGCTCAGACCAGTTTCCCATCATTGTGCAAATTCCACCCTCGCCGCAAAAAGGCTCAATGGCGCTTTGCCAATGGCTCTGATTCGGTCGGAGTACCTAAAGTGTAAATGTGTAAACGTTGAACCAATTCAGATCTTTGATTCTTACTGGCAATCTCTCAACCTATTCATGAGTATCAATTACCAAGGCGTGCGATCGGGCAAAACTTATTTAAGTGTCCATCGTGACGCGCGAGATGCCTCAAATCACTGTGGCGCAGCTAGTAGCTGATCATCGGGTTGGCGACGAGCCTCTGGAATAATAAGTCGTCGTAGGTATGCAATCTTGGAACAATGGCGTTGTGCGCATGGTATCTTCGGTTGAGTACAGTCAATCTCGAAGAAGATCTAGAGCTGTCATACTCTGGCTCTCTGAAGCCTCGGTGGAAGGTAATGACAGTGTAAAATGTGTGAGAGATACGGCGGCGAGGATTATGGAACGACTTTGGGCTTGATGGTGAACGCTGTACTGAAACAGATATGGCATCTTGATATGGACAAAACAAAGGAAGGGGAACAAGGAAATGCGACCTGCCTAGCGGTGGCATGCGTCTTCGGACGACGTTCCTGTTTAACATGTTCCCTTGGTCAACACACGTTTACTTGTTCTTGACCTCGATATCCTGACACGCCATTGTTCAATCAGCACTGAAGGTCTTCACCTAATCCTCTGACGTGACGTCCAGGAATACTCTCTTTGAAATGCTTCGCTTGGATGCTCATCACTTTCGATGTGATCAGATCCCGCACCAAGAGCTGGCTATATAGAAGGCTTCTCGCCCTCTAGTCAAATGCCTTCCTTCCTTGGTCATAGAGCAACAGCCAGCCAATGGCGTCCGAAACCCAAGTCCTCCCGGAACCGCCGCTCAGCTTCAAATCCTTCATCGCCAGCCTGCCGGTCGTACCGATCCAGGAACTTTCCACCAATGAACGAGTGTGCAATATCTGCACCTCACCATATCGGGAGAGCACCGTCGGTTTCACCGCCATCAATGTAAGCTCAGAAAATCCAGTGCGCTTAGCTTGCGGCCACATATTCGGCAAGCATTGCATTGCAACCTGGCTAGCAAAAGGCACGACATGCCCTCTTTGCCGACGGCAATTTTTCGAGCAATATACTCCACAGGGGTCGATGCGTAGATCCTGGCACGATCACATGCCTGACCCCACAGACCGCGTACGTAACGCTGTCTTTCCACTTGACGCCGCCAGAGGCACCACTGTCCGACGCCCGGTAGGGCGTCGACCAATACCTCGCTTACCGGACGAGACAACAAGATTGAGGCCTCGCGTGTGGATAAGGAGACCAGCCGCGACTCGGATGCTCCTGGCCGCTCGAGCCCAAATTAGAAATGATTCGACAGCCATTGAGCCAAGCGCGACAGGGCAAGAGGCGGAAAGGGAAGTGCCAAGACCCCGAAGACGTATCTCGTCATTGTTTCGGGGCTCCCAGGTCGGTCCCGGAGTGGCAGAGACCCAGACCGCGGCTGTACCTCGACAAAGAGAAGCGTGGTCTACCGAGCGGCAAGGTCCAGTGTATGGAGCTGAAAGAATGGAAGCTGCAGCGGAGCAGGAGACAATAGAGCCAAGACCTGTGGAGCGATCGCAGGACGAGCAAGAATCTGGACCTCCGCAGGGCATTGCAGGTGCGAGGAGCACGAGCAGAGCGGCCGCTCTAGTGAGACGGCCTCGAACATTCGGTGACTTTGCTTCCATGAGAGCTTCGCCTAATGTAGCGACGGTGGCTGCACAGAGCAATCAGATAGTTCCAGTAGCGACTCCGAGGACGAGGACATCGGTGGCGTTGATCAGACAGTCAAGACGAGTAATGACGGACAGTGAGTCTCGTAATGTCTCGACGAGGGCTTCGTCAAGAATAATGAGGCGCGCGGCGCAGGGAAGCAGCAGCGGGCCAGCAACGAACCCAAGGATAGTCGGTCGTCCCCTCACGCGATCAATGTCCAGGGGCAGTGACTTAGAGCCGGGTCTTCAAGAATAGTTGTTGTGAGTCAAATCGTCCTAGAGTATGCATGTTGGTAGTTCTGGCTTGTTGTTAAATGTGCAAACAACACAAATCTCGCCAACTCAGCATACACCAGTTGCTGATAAAAGAGCTCATAGTTTGTCCCAATATAACGACATAGCAAGAATCATCCTGGACCATACATCGCGCATTCTCGTCTAAGAAGGTCCAGACAATTCACCCTAGCTCCAGCTCCATCTGTGGCTTCTACTCTGACGCAGCCACTGAAAATGCTCGTATGCTTCTGCCTCTTGGGATAGAGGATGTTCTTACGTTTGAGACAGATATGTAGTCATGTCATGTTGAGAAGAGAGAAGGGAAGCGTGTATATGCGAATCTTGCCAGAGATTGAGCAGTGAAAAAGCATAACATATATAGTGATCAGGTAGAAGGAAGCATTGGAGGCTCTGAAACAGTGAGAGAACAGGATAATTGGCTTCTCGACCAATGACACATAAGGTGATGGAAAAGGTGGGTAATTTCTAAGCGCCAAGTCTTCGTCAGCTATCTGCATGCGCTAAGCTTTGATTCTTTGAAATCTCCTCATCCTCTCTGTATGTTCTGAATTTCTTATACTCACCTATAGACCGTACAGGCCATTGCTACGAGCATTTTATTTTCTCATCCTCAGGTAAGGTCCAATGTCCTTGCGAGCCACCAAGTGCACCTCAAAATGGTGAAGTACTCAATATAGGGCGCAACAGGGCATTGACGACAGCGATTTCCGCCATTCGTTGTCAATAGCTTTGAGGTTTGAGCTACTATTTAATAGACGTCACCCGTTGAGTGTCCTGTCAGTGCGCATGATGCAGGCATCTTAAACTGGTCTCAAACGTACTGCAGACAATTACGGAGCCAGTTGCGGAGGCCACCACTGCTCGCAATTCCATCTCCAGAAGGGAGCCGACTCTGGAAGATTGCACATATGCTACAGCATGATCAGCAGCGATCTTTGCTATCCACACTATTCAAACTCATGTGGATTAGGTCTTTTTCTTTCAGCTAGACCGTCGTCAAACGGGATACCGAATAGTATTCTTTCAAGACGTACATCTAGCATACGTACAAATGAAAGCACTGAGATATCTTTTGGCTTAGTCGGCGTCTCCTAAGGTCAATGCGACACTCCAATTCGGTGAGTCAAAATCTCACGTCACCGTCCTCTTGGTCATGGCCACGGTCCTTCTGGCGCGCATCCAGTCAGAAACCCAGAGCCGTCAGGCTAGGGAACAAAGGGATATTCAACCCTGCAATTCACCAATGTTGCGAGACCGATATTGTAGACGAGAGTCTTTTCATTGATGAGAAGATTGCTGGCGCCACAACAACGCCCGTGGTCACGAAAGCCTACGTTACCAGGCTCATGAGGTTCCCAATAATGTCCTCTCCCAAACACACGGCAAAAGAGGCATGGCCTGTTCTGTTAAATAGTTCGTTCGGGCGACGAAAATAGGATCGAAGAGATTGGAGTTTGAACATAGAACCAAGCTGGTTCGCAACATTGCTGCTGACAGTACACATACATACTACCAAGGGGCGAGGTATAATGCAGCTACTGGACCTGATGCGACATGATTATATGCGCTCGTTGGGGGATGGCTGGCATCTTTACATCAGCCTTGGATGTTACGTCACGATTTCGCGCCCCATCGGTCGCCGTATCAGGCCTGATCTCACAGCCAGTTCAACCTCCTAAGTCCCACCAATATAGTAAGTCAAACTCAAGCCCTTCTTAGAGCATTGCTCGCTCAGCAACCTCGAGAAGACCACGTTTCGACAATGTGCCTTTTCTTGATAGGTGTATCAGCAAAGTCCGCATCATTGCTGCGCCTGTTCGCATGGTACGAATACAACATTCTCCACCTCGAACCGCGCAATTGAGAGCGCGTTTTGAGCGTTCTTTTTGGAGTATTTTCATACCTTGCTCACTTGTCAGTCATATTATTGTATATCTCGCTATCGCGTCTGTCCGTATGTGTCTCGCCGACAATGCTACCATGCAGGTCGTATTTCTTTCGACTGATGTTTTGCAGTTTAAAAGGCAGTGCAAATAACAGGAGGCGGCGTGCAGACGACAAGTTCACTCGTAATCCCGGAGGCATTTCCCGCTGCGGTAAGGCGCTAATCCTCTCGATAGCGCCGTCTATGCCCGATGGGGAAAAGATGCAGCGACTACAAGTCGCAAGTGTGGACGCGGGAAAGGCGTCCAGGCTGACAATTGGCTGACAATGGCTGGGCTCCTGAATATCGTTCCTTGGGGCCAAAAGAGCCGAAACACGACCGGCTGCGCAATGCGCATCCTCCCATTTTCACCGAGAGGCCTAACGCTCCCTGTTTCATCTCCCTCTTCCTTCTCTCTTTTCCCTTCCTCAGCCATCACCTTTTCCATCTTTTATGAATCGCTGGTCGACTGTGGCAGTGGAGATCTTCACTCTTTTGCTTACTATATACTTCACACTCCTTTGAACAAGTATATACGACGATTACATTCATTTTCTGCACTCTCACAGTGACGCGTCAGCACTTCCTTCACGTACAAAATACAATATAGAACGATCTTCACGACGTAAGACTCGCAACGATGCGATTCGTCACATTCTTCGCGATTGGGCTTCCTCTCCTGGTTGGCGCTCAGAACTACCCTTGGCTTAAGGACCCAAACTGGAAACCCGCCAACGGTTGGGGAGCACCAGCAGCTGGATGGAGCAACGTGGACTATAGCGGGGGCAGCAACGCCGGAGGTCAGGCCCCCGCGGCAGCAAACAGTCAGCCCGCTGTCCCAGTCCAGCAACCCTCCCCAACCTCAATCTACGTTCCCTCATCGCCGAGCAACGGAGACGCAGGTGGCCAAACCACGACCACAACTCCTCCTGCCACCACGCCCACCACTACGGCCGCCCCCGCGCCCTCCACCACGGCGACTTCTACCACGGCGTCTCCCAGCAACAGCGCCAACGGCGGCGGCAATTCTGGGCCTTCAGACAGCACCTGCTCTTCCGGCCAACAATCTATTGAGATCACCAACAACGCCCATCAAGAACTGGTCATCTTGGCCGGAACCCCGTGGACAACCGGCCAATGCTCCAACATCGCCGTTGGCGCTACCTGCACAATTTGCCAGGAGCGCGGCCAAACTGGTGGCAATCTCCAGGTGGGTCATGGCAAAGCCAATAGCCGCAGCACGTGGATCGAGGGCAATTGGGATACGACTGCCGAATTCCCCTGCGTGGACATCAGCTACATTCCCGGCTACACCGTTCCCATCTTGTGCACAGGCGCCGATGGCATCAGCACGATTGGCACGTCTGACCCGCTTTGCACGGACGAGGCGTGCAGCAACTGCGCCAGCGGCGGTGGCACGTATCAAGATGGCTCTTGTTTAAACCCGATGGGTGTTCCGGAAACAGTCAAGGTCGATGGCCCGGCGCCAGAGTTCTTCAGTAGTGCAGCGGGGATTGTCTATACCTATCCAAACAACCACCACGTTGGTAATGCGCCGGCATGGAGTTCGTTCAAGTGTGTCGCTCATCCGCAGTTCGGCGGTTCCTCAAAGAGGGCGATCGAGGCTCCCAAGGTTGAAGAGAAGAGGGATGAGGCGACAGCTCATGCGCACAGTCATCTTGGAAAGAGACATCGAAGGCACCTCCACAGGCATGCCGTCAATGGCGGGTCTAAGAACTAGACATTGGTGCGGTCACGGCTGGTTGATGCATGCTGCGGCATTCGGTGAACGCGGGCTTGCATCAGAGTATAGGGATGCAGCAGTTGGTACATTGGCAATCGGTACATAGCTGCAAAGGGGAAATGAGTGACGGTCGCCGGCGGCTTTCTTCTCTGGGTTTCTAGGGAGCGAAAGTAGGGGCTGGGAGGGTTTCTTGAAATTCTTTGGATTTTTTTGATCTCTTTGTACTTTTACATTCTCGTCAGACATGTTTGATAGAGGTGTTGGGGAGAATGTATACACGATCTACTGAGATGAGTACGTATAGGCAATTGTGACAGCTGCTAAACGTAGAACACTACTGGGTTGAGGAAATCCTGTATTGAGCGCTACCCACATGCATCTGCCTGGCCTGCGGTCGAAGGCCAGAGGAAAGTCCATAGTAATAGCTTCAAGGCTCATTGATCCCAGTTTCTTTGCCTGGTCCAACATGCCTAGATATACTTTGAATGCATTGCCTCCTTCAAGGCAAATTTCGTGGGTTGCCAGAGCCGGAGAATCACCTGGGATGCCACTGTGTCCGTGTTTGTGAGCATAGGAGACCTTCTGACAACTGGTGTTCATCAACAGCAATACAGCCTGTGTATTCCTTTCACAGTCCAGGTGCGACGGTGGTCTTGCTCATACTCGCTATTCCACAACTGGCCTTGACCGATCACGCTAGCGGAGCGCGTCTCCAGTCGCGTCACTCTGACGACCTTTCTAAGTGACATCTACCTATTCCCTGTCTGCTACTTGAGGCCATGCTTACGGGCACCTGTTCTGGCTCCATCAATTCTATACCTTAGATCTTACACGACCCTCACCACTCTCAACCCACTTCCTGTCTACCACGACCCTAGGCTAGTAAGCTTCGGAGGACCATCCTTCGCTTGTCTACCATGGCCATTGCCAAGATCGCCAAAGGTGACAATCGGCAGCTGCAAAACATTGCAAATGTTCTTGCTTCCTCCAAGAAGGTCGTCGTAATCACTGGGGCTGGCATATCCACCAATTGTGGCATTCCGGCAAGCCATTGGTGTACGCAAACTAAGAACCCCCCCAATGCTAATGCTGCGCAGGATTTTCGGTCTGAAGAGGGTCTATATGCCCTAATACAGTCAAGCTATGATGATACCGTGGCACCTCCTTCCATACCATGCAATGAGTCGAAGCCTGCCGTTCCTCTACCTTCTTCGCACGCTCCATCGATCCCTACAAATGTGAAAGGCAAGGATCTCTTCGACTCAGTCCTATGGAAAGATCCCCGCAGCACCTCGGTCTTTTATACATTTATTGCTTCGCTGCGAAAGAGGATTAGGGAGGAAGTCAAGCAGACTACGCCTACGCATCGGTTCATCCGCACATTGCGCGATAGCAAGCGATTGGTGAGATGCTACACCCAGAACATCGATGGGCTAGAGACTCGAGAAGGACTATGCACAGATCTCAGCAGGGGAAAAGGAGTAAGGAGCCGCTTTACGAAGAAGTCCCTTGCGTTACCCATGGCCTCCACCGGACAATCGCTGGGCGGCGAACAGGACGGCGGCTGTGAGGTCGTGCAATTGCACGGTGATCTGGAAACGCTTCGATGCACTTTCTGCCAGAAGACATGTGGGTGGGAAGAAGGTGGCAGGGAAGCGGTGCTGCTAAGTGGGGAAGCCCCAGAGTGCTTCTCATGCATGCTGCAGGATCAAGATAGGAGAGATCGAGGAAAACGTGGCACAAAGATTGGGGTGCTGCGACCCAATATTGTCTTGTATGGAGAGGAACACCCGTCTGCCGACGCTGTATCGTCGATAACGACCCACGACCTTGGCTTCGCTCCGGACGTGCTTTTGGTTATCGGCACGTCGCTGCACGTCCATGGACTTAAGATACTGATCAAAGAGTTTGCCAAATCAGTGCATGCAAGAGCCGGTGGAAAAGGCAGAGTTATCTTTGTCAATCATACGAAACCACCTGAGAGCGTTTGGAAAAACACCATGGATTACTGGGTTTGCATGGACTGCGACGAATGGATTGGCTCCCTGAAAAGTCATAGGCCTGATCTTTGGCATATACAGAGTGAACTGAAACCCAAGTTCACCAAGGCCGGCGTTCAGTTGCCGAAATTAGTCTCGATCAAGGCCGGGATGAGCGAATTTGATGCAGAGAAGGAGAACGCTGGAAGCAGACTTGCGACACCGTCGAAGACTACCAGGAAAGCTACATCAAACTTTACCTCAAGACGTATGCCACTGTCCGAGACATTAAAGATGCCTCCTCAACCGGTTATCAGTCCCTCATCTATAGGCTTAGCCGAAAAGTCTCTGAAGCGTAAACGTTCCTTGACCGTTGAACAGCTACCCACGCCGCCGTCGACAGGTCATACGGCAAGATTCTGGGAAGAGTCTCGCGAGGTCCCAGACTCAGAGGAGGACGTCCCTAAGACTCCATCAAAGCGCTTGAAGCCGGAGGTTGTGATCTTCCAGGACCCAAGCCCGAAACGTCCACGATTGGAAGCATTCAGACAATCTTGGAAAATTGAGCGCACGCCTCTCCTCGATGCGCAGGCGCGAAAGATAAAGGATTCGGAAGCTATAGGAGCCATAAAAGGCAAGGAGCATGTGAGAAAGAAGCTTGTCGGACAGATCTAACCAACCTTTGAGATTCTGCATCCTCGAGCAGGAAGCTGTACTAAAGCAAAGGTGTGTGTTGACAAGATGAGATGGCTACTGTCAAAAAACTCGAATGAGCTACTTGCCGTGCGTTGCATGCAGAAGCCTGGCAGTGTTGCTCTTGTCAAATCAGGGCCGAGACTCCTGCGACCGAGCATGGATCAAGAACGATGGGCAACTTCAATGGACGTTCCACACACCACTCACTTCGTATTGCCTCGACTATCACGACTTCTGGTTCGCAGATTGGGCGAAGAACGCATGCTGGGCGCAAAAGGTAAAAGACCTTCGGGGGCGGAGTAGTCAGCTCTAGGCACGTCATCGCAGCAAGGCGGAAAGTTCTTCAGCTTCTGTCTCCTCCTCTAGCTTAATCAGCCTTGTCGCTTTCTCGAGCCTTCTTCATCATTCACATAAGTAATCTCATACGAAACTCCATCAGCCTCCTTCTCTTGCACTGACCCGTATTTCTTCATTCCAACTCCGTCGCTCTGTCGCACTCTCTACCTACTTACATCCTCGACCCCACTTCGAAACTTGCCCCCACCACTGCCACCACCTCTATCTCCATCAACCACCAAAACTCCACAACTACACCATCCCCAGCCCCCAAAAATGACCGACCCCTACCGCCCAACCTACTACGCCCCCCCGCACCAAGACTCCTACCGCCCCACCGACTACGCCCCCCAATCCGCCCTCCAGCTCTCCCAATCCCGCCACACCCCACCCCACTCCCCCTACGGCCCCCCCGCCATCTACCACCCCTCCCCCTCCAGCA
>JAABUQ010004187.1_pt1 | contig 25005 bp, 21 predicted proteins | sample 5560001 | NCBI WGS metagenome assembly JAABUQ01 (sample SAMN10711888, study PRJNA513371) | rock metagenome | isolation source: Antarctica rocks | place: Antarctica: Victoria Land, Finger Mt nord | collected 2015-12-18
GACCGGGAATGGGGGAGGTGGCGAGGGGTTCGCTTTGTGGTGTTCATGGTGCTGGGGTGGGATAGGTAATTTTCCCATGGTAGGCAAGGGGTTTGAGGACGGGGATCTGGCAATGCTGTCGTTGCTGGCGAGACGCGACTTCAGATTTCGTTGAGGCTAAAGGTTGTGCTATCTGGCTAGCTGGAGGGTGCGTGCACCACGGACCTTTGTGGCGCTGGGGTGGGATTTCATAACTCAATGGGGAATGATGACGCTTTCTATTTCTTTTGCTTGTAAAGTTCGCTCGCGGCAGCAACGAAGCTTTAAAGAGGATAAAGCTGCAAATTCTGCTTGGGGTCTCTATGTGTTTATGCTCCTTGCCTATATTTGAAAAGTGGGTGGGGGGGATGGAATGGAATGGTGTGGATATAGAGATGTGCGGGGATGAGGTAGTGCATACTGGGTTTGGCGGTTGCGAGGCGAATCTCGTAACATAAGATAGCGATCTTTGTTGTTAATGCATTTGACTTTGACAGTTTCTTTTTACACCTACGGAGGTATATACCTTGACTTGCTTTTTGGCGAGGAGCTAACAGGAATAGTGGGACCGAGAGCTAGACGGCCGGGAGTCGGTATGTCTAGTCGAAAGGGGATGGTTATGCATATCTGTTTCGAAAATTTGACTTTGATCGGTCATGGTTTTCCTTTCTGTGAGGAGAAGGTTTGAGGGTTGAATGGTTGACGATGTTGATGGATTTTGGGACGCTGATAGCATGGAGGGTGTGGAACTAGGCGTGAGTGGTAGATGTTGATCACATGCTGCTATGTTCATGAGCAGGAGGTAAGTACGAGTGAGTGCGTGATCTTTGGAAAGCGCGGTGGTGGATCTGGGGTCTGGGGTAAGATTGTGGGGTACAGAAGTGTTGGTGGGGAACATGAAGTGTATGATGCAGTGATGAAAGGAGGTCGGATTGGGATACATGACTGAGTGCTGGCATGTGCCCTGCTGCCGTAGAGACTAGCGGGCTGCCAGATGTAGAAGTGCTAGAAAGGAGACCTACCTTACTTACCTTAATTTTTCTTGCGGCTATCCGTGCTCGGTGTACTCTGGTCAGTATAAGAGATATAGTGGCTACACTTTCTTCCCAGAGCAGTGTCGCCTGCATTGTTCTAATGGTAATGGATCGTGTATTGGGCTCCACCAATGCACGACACAAAGAATATGATAACATTATCAACGCCGATGAGAAAGTATTTTAGGTAGTGATAATATCGATGTGCGAGGTCGGAGTAGAGACCGTAACCAAAGGGTCGAGCGAAGCGAACGCTCGGATCCACGTTAAATTGGTGGCCGTTTCCTAGCGCATTAGCTGCACGTAAATGGCATGCTCTAGACTTATTTGCCGCAGCACTTGCAAGGATGTGGGCTAAATAGTTTGACGGTGGCATGATGGCGGGGTACCTGCTGGTGGGGGTCTAGAATATTTTTCGTTGGGAGCAACCAAAAAATTCCGGAGATTTTATCTGAACGCGGGGCTACATATTAGCGAAAGTCGGACTAAGAGACTCGGAGCTCTTGTGGTCGGAGGTGAAGCATGCTGGCTTCTCTCTTCTGCCGCGCGTCGTGATTGAATGCTGCGGGTGGAGGTGGAGCATCGAAACCTGGGGAAGTGTGCTACCTATCAATTCTTGATTGCAGGGTATCGCACCAACACTGGAGCGATCAACGACAATGTAGCAGAATTGCGTGCGCATGCATAGCAACAGCCTCTGATTGGTGGCATGGCCCGAAATGTGTCTCGCGAATGATCCCGTCAGCCTCTCCTATTTGGATCCCTTATCTTGCCCCTACTAGCTTTGGTCTTCAATTGCGGTCAAAGTAGTTTTCATCTTAGGAGGTCAAGGCACGACTGCAGCTCTCATGTATTAAGTCTCCTGAGGTTGACGTACCTACCGTCCAAGGGTCTTCAGGGCAATTATTGCAAAACAAGCTCATCGAGGGGATCATTAATTAAAGGCGGGGGACCCTGCAGATGACAACCTCGGGAGCATGAGGTCGACCCTTTATGACCATGAATACCTACGATGACATTCTCGAGATACTTGTGTACAGCGTATCGCTAGACCACTGTTCAGGTATAATACGTAGATGGTCCAGGGAAAGTGGTACATGATTGATGCTTTTGACCAACCTAGGCGGTGGTGGTTGTGTTGCTGGCTAATTGCGTAACATGTTTCGCGTTTGTGCTGTCATGTACCCTCACAGACTGGCAGGCAAGACACTCCCTATCAAGACCAAGCGGTTGGACATTTGCAAATAAAGCCGGAACTCTGTGCGAATTTCGAGAACGACAATTCCGGATTGTGGGCGTGGCGGTTTCGCTTGTAGATGATTGGCGGCTGTTTGGGTGGAGGGGGTCAATCCGGCTCAATCAAATGAATCGAAGACGTTTGATCAGCACAACTTGATAGCGAAACCCCACGGACCAAAATATCTATCCTCTGGAGTCATCGAGATCGGCCAGTCCGGTTCTTCGCGGACTGAAAGGCTAGAAGCAGTTGAGACAAGGAAGCTGCCACTAATGTTCGGTGTGCGAGAAAGATGTTGAGGTGCATATCATGCAGATTGCAGGTTTCTAGCGGTAATGCTTCAAGGACACCTTAGGGGCCGGCCCTGCACTTGTTGGTTCAGTAGGTAGGTACTTCAATTCTTCATAGGCGGGAAGACTGAAGAGAAGGTGTGTGCAAGCCATCAGACCATGAGTATCTTAATGAGTATTGGCCGGAAATCAGTCCCTCTTCATCCCACCGTTTGTCTGCCTGCAGCTGCTCTAGGCGCTAGCCCTATCATCACGAAACCAGGGACTCGTTGCAAGGAAGGAGTAAAACTCTGTTCTGGTTCCCTCTTCAACAATAACAACAATAGATAATACTAACAGTCTCTGCCTTGACTTGTATTCTTACTCTACTCTAAACTACACCACACCATCCAGTCCATCCCCTTCCTCTTCTCTTGTGATTATTCGTTTGTTTGTGGGGAGATTGGATTGTTTACGGCTGAATAATCGGGCTTATCGCTATTTTCCTTTTCTCGGCGGACCAGGCCGGCTTCGCCCCAACCAAAGAAAAACAAAGGATTGGGATTTGAGAGGAAACAGGCCTCCTGCTTTACTTCCCTCCTCGTTTCAGTTGTCAGCATCAAGCTGTAAAGGCAGAGGCAGCAACAGCGTTGTTTGCTTCGTCGATCCACTACATTCGTCTTTGTTCGTGTGCAGCCTTGCAGTCTCCACAGTGCTTCCGCGTATCCCCGCACCACGCGGCTGAATTTTTCGGAGAGGCGAGTCTGCTCTCACGACTCCAGTGAGTGACCTCCCGCTATCCCAACTCTTCACGAACCTTACGCCAGACTCAACTCCGGAGCCGCCGATGCATTCTCTATGCTAACAGCGACTCCGCTTGCAGGTTTCCCTCACTTCCTCCCTCCACGCATCGAATACGTTGCTGACGACTCATACGACCTTACGACTGTCACCATTCACGACTGAACCTATGTACATAATCACATACATCACAGCAGGATCCACTTTCATAACTTCCTACCGTTCGGATGCCGTACACTCCGCCGTCGCAACGATCCCCGGTTGCGTCGAGACCTGAAACTCCCAATCCGGCCCGCTCCCAAACACACACAAAGACACAACAGCAAGATGCTAGCGCTGGCCATACCTCAAAGCATGCATCGACGCATTCCCCCTCCTCCAAGTCATATCTGTCCAAACACAGGAGAAGCCCTTCGATCTCAGACCCTACGACTCCTCTTGCAGAACCGTCGACGACAAAAACCTTCAACAGTAAGGCAGAAATCTTCGATGGTGCAAAATCCGAAAGAGAAGCCGCATTTCTGAAAACCCCTCATCAAGACGACGCAAGAGCAGCTGCCACTGCTGAAAGAGAGACCTCACCTGTTCCTTCTCCACTGTCCTCCAGCGATGATGAAATCGCAATGAAAAGAGGCAGACTGAGAGACGTTGCAAAATTGGCGGAACTTCAAGCTGCCATCCGAATCATTGAGCAGCACCGAGAAAGCTCGCCAAACCCTCAATCAAGGGAGGAAACTAACAGAGCCCGCTTCACTCTCGGCCTTCCCGCACCTCGACTGGATCCGTCTGCAAAGACAAACGCAGAAATGCTGATCGTCTCTCCCAAACTGTCCTTGTCTGCTGGGGCTCGCAAAATTTCCCATTCAAGGTCAAGTACTGAAGACAGTGCATTCTTGGAGCTTCCACGCACCAAATTTGACCCCGCATCTGCACGACGTGCATCCGACAGCGATATCGAGGAAGACGAGCTGTCAGTCAAGCCTTCACTGATACGCAAGAAGTCCGGTGAGTTGGTGAGACCAGCGCTTCGGGCCTCATCTACGAGGAGGAGACCCTCTAGCATGCCCGGCACTCCCACATACTCGAAAGCAGTCCACTTCCAGGACAACAGCTTAGAGCATGTACGCCACTTTCTGTCAGTGGACCGTCCGATAGCGGTCAGTGCGGGCTCGTCACCTGTGGAATCTGTTTATGAGGATGACAGCGACTTTCCCTTTGGCAGTGATGAGCCAAAGTCTCCTCCATTCAATTGGGAGATTCGACTCACCAATTTCCCTCGTGAAACACTTGAGCGCTCGGCATTGCCAGTCCGAACCGAGAGAGTGTATCTGTCTCCAGACACCAAGTTTCTCATGGGTCATGTTGCAGTCCGTAACCTCTCGTTCCACAAACTGGTCGTCGCGAGGTTTACTCTGGACTACTGGAAGACCACTTCGGAGGTTGTCGCAGAGTTTGATAATGATAAACGAATAGCCAAGATCAACGACGGTTGTGATCGTTTCACTTTCAACATCAAGCTGGAAGACCAAGCCAATTTGGAGAACAAGACAATGTTCTTTTGTGTACGGTACAACGTCAATGGTCAGGAATACTGGGACAACAACAACTCGATCAATTACCAGATCGATTTCACGAAGCAATACAAGCCTCAGAATGGCAAGCAGGGCAACCAGTCGAAGAGTTCCCGCACCCTCAATGCTCGCAGCAAGCAAGAACGACCCCGCAGTATGCCATCCTTTGACGACTTTGCTAGCAGTACGTCGCCATATGACTTTTCATCCTTCCCACAACCTTCAAGCATGGTCGGAGAATCTCCGATACGGTTCAGAAACAGACCCTCGTCGAAAGACATTGTTCCGGATGCTCCGTCAAGACCAAAGAGTACAAACAGCCAGCAGGCCTTTGGTAATCGCTACGATTTCGGTGCCAGCTTATCCGCCGCTATGCAGACGTCCACTTCATCCACAAGCGAAAAGGATAAGGCTCCTACCAGACCAGATGTGAAATCGGAGGCCGTAAAAGGGACTGTCGCTCACATTGAGAGAGTTGCTGAGACTAAAGCTCCAACATCGCAGCCCAAATTCGGTGAGGCTAGCAATGGAGTTCCTTCCACCCAATCGAAACCCACTGCATTGACTGCGGAGAAACCGTCCTTGCAGTCCTCATCCTACCATGAGCTTCTGGATAAATATTGCTTCGTACGTTCTCCGGGCGGAAAAGAAAAACCACAATTGGTTGGCTAATGTACCATGCAGTTTGGATCTGGGAAGCCAGCCTCTCCTCCAACGGCGGTCAAACCGGCACCAAGCCAGCCCCATGGAGCCTCCGATACCAAAACCATGACTGTAGACTTGTTTGGAAAGAACGAGTCCACCACCTCACCACCTCGAGCCAGCTCTCCTATCGAGGAGAGAAAGCGCTCATCAAAAATTACGAGCCCTCGTACCTCGAGGTCGGCATCTCCAGCGACCGGTCCCACGGTGGGGTCTAGGGCAGCCTCGCCCGGCGCTTTTGGCTATCCCTACAATCAACTCATGCAAAACAGAGGGTTTTTCGAGACCCACACACCTACCGCCATCCGTGGCTGAACACACATTCGACAAAGAGCTTGTCGATGCTTTCCGATCACCCAACCCTTTCAAGACATCTCTTCTCCCATCATTGCAAGGCGTCCACGGTGTCTTCCGGCGGCTGCGCGCACTCCTGTTCATAGACCGTTCCTCCTCCCTGGCCTGCTAACCATCCTCTAATGCATCGGGCGGTAAAAGTCGTATTTCTCAGTAAGCGAGGCGTTTTCGGGGGTTGTCCATACTTTCTTTTGGTCCTTGGGGGGCCGCTCAGCCATTCACTATCTTGTTGTTCCTTCCAGCAAGCGTAGTTGCGTGCATGCGGTTTTGTACAGAGACTACCTGTACAAAAGCCGCCTGTGGCGCGCTAAACATTCGTTGGGAGGTTATTGGGTGGCTGACGCTTTATCATACTGAATGGTTTTTCAATAGGCATGGCGTTGGGCTGGGACTGGGGGATAGTACATTTGTTCATAGAATCGAGAAACGAGGTCAATTTTTGCCTATCTATTGCCATCCATTCTCCAACTTAATCTGCGTCAACTGGTCGCAACATATCGTCTACCGTCCACGTCACCCTCTAATTATGAAGGAGGGAAGCGGATTTGTTAAAGGAAATGTCGGATCCATCTCTTGGGAAAGAGACAACGATTAAGATTGAAAGGTAGGAAGACAGCTGGGGCTGAGGTTCTATTACCCTCTCATTACAAGCGTGGCCCTGGCTGTCTTCCTCCTTTTTGTCATCAACCGCCGTCTTTTCTTCAAGAAACGGATCCGGACTTCTCTTCAACAGTTCCGCTTCCTTCAATTTACTATTCTTGCATTACAATTTTAGCTGTAGCCTCACTATCTGCTTCCCTTTCATCTTCACACATTATCTCCTCCATAAGGAACGGACTCGGGATTTTTTTTAATGATTTCTTTTCCTTCTTGTTCTTACTTTCGTGTTACAAACTCAGATAACTTTCTCCTTTTTACGCTTGACCGCCGTTTCCTCCAACAATTCTGCTTTCCTTCTTTTACAACTCTTCTGTTATATCTTCAGCTTTAGCCTTCACCATTCTCTTCCCCTTTATGCCCAATTATCATCTCCTCAATAAGACACGGACACGGAATTTCCATCAACGATTCTGCTTCCCTTCTCTATTACTCTACTATTACAAACTCAGCCCCAGCTATCTTCCTCCTTTTCATGCTCAACCGCTAAATTTTCCGTTAATCCCTAGCCATCTTCCTCTCCTTCCTCCTCAACAACCATCTCTTTCCCGAAAAAGGGATCTGGCATTTCCTTCAATAATTCCGCTTCCCTCCTCCCAGTGAACAGATCCTCATTCTCCCTCCCAGCACTCACATCCTTCAATTCCCACTGCCCCTTCCGAAACCTATCCCTTATCTCCCTCTGATGCTCCAGGAAAATTGAAGTACTCCCATCCATGCCCGCAACGAGATCGTTATGAAACTGTCGGTGCGCCGGCTGCAGACAGCCGGCGAAACTTTTTTGACGGAGAGCGGGGGCATTGCCATAGAGGTAGCCGACCTGGCAGTTGAGATACCCCGCCAGCGAGCCCCTGGTCGATGGCGCATCAAGCAGGCTATCTATCAACGCGTCCAGCAGCGCCGGTAAGGAGGGATAGAAATCTTGGATACTGGCGGTAGGTTCCACCGACAGCGGTAAGCTACAGTTCCACTCCTCCGCGGGCAGTAGGACCGTCGTCGCAGGCACCGAATTCCACCTTATCAACTTTACCCGCTCCTCGTCGCTCATCGACACTTGCGGAGGTTCCAGCGTGACTGCTTTGTCAATAATAACACCGTCAATCTTCGTTTGCTCGGGCGCGGCGGTCCAGCAATGATGGAGGAGTAAGAGCTTTGCGGGGTTGAGGGAGGGAACAAGGAGATGCAGATCGAACAGGACGGTAGGGACGTTGTAGCAGGCTAAGGCATCCTCGAACCAGATCATGCTGGGGATGCCGGCGGACTGAAGGAGCCGGACGGGGAGGAGACGGTCGTTGAAATGGGGCGTTGCCATGAGTTGGTTAGGAAGGATATCATCACTTTACAAATTGCATCGCACTACCACAACGGAGGATCATAATAATCTCATCAAACTGAGCCTCTTTGGGTGGTTTTCATTATCTGCCGTCAAGTGCATTGCAAAATTGCTGGCGTCATGAGTGAAGGTATCCTGTCGAGCCTCTTAGGGGCTGAAGAACAACGATTCTCTGACTTTCATTAGCGCCGGAATGAAGGCAAGCTCCCGCATACGAAGGTTACGAGTTGGCCTGCGTGAAGAATCGCCAGTGCAAGCTCGGTGGAGGGCCAAGGCGGCCATTCACAGATTTTCGAATCTGTTCCATGATTTAATTTGTTCACACGCTCTGATTCACACTCGCTTATCTATCATAAGGCTGAGTGTTCATTTTCGTTGCTTTCCGTGTCCACCGTCTCCGTCCATGGCCAATCATCAATGGGCTCCCACCTCTCGAGAGTATCAAATCCTTGGGTCTGCTCGAGATCTCTTCTCAATTGTAATGAATCAGGCTCCAATGCGTCTACTTCAATCGTGGCATATTTCTTTAGGAAGGACATGCCATGAAGGCTCAAGGAACGAAGTTTCCGAAAACAAGATATGCATCCCCGGGCCTCTTTGCTTTCATTTAGTTGGTCGCCTTCTTTCATGCATCCTTTAAATATATACCATGAGTCAACGAGACTCACCTGCTGCCTTACAGCCTTGTATAGCTGAGTCACCAGTTGTAGGTCATCAGCCTTGCTCCATTGTCTATACTTATTCTACTCCGTGCCCAGATTTCTACCATTTTTCATTCTTCAGTGTGTCAGACTTGTCGAGACTATCGAAGATTCATCAATCTTCCACCAGAATAATTTGGTAATCCACACACTGAACTCGAATACCTTGGAGCCTTACCCTAATTTGACCGTATCTGCTGATCAAGAAGGAGCCTACACAATGTCATCTTCCAGCGGAGCCCACGTCCAACCCTCTGTGCAGCAAGTACGAGCTGCTGCACTGGCGATTGGTTCATGTCTTGCTGGCAGAAAATACGCCGTCGTCGGTGGTGCAGCATGCGCTATGCTGGGCTCAAAGAGGGAGACCCAAGACGTGGACTTCGTCGTTCCACAGGGAAACACACGCCAGACAAAGCTGCTTCTCAGTAACGATCCTCTTGATGACTTTCACGTCGCTAAAGGGACGCTGTACACAACCTACAAGAGCACGCCTGCCGTCGACATTGAGATTCTTACGCCTCCGGCATTATTTCAAGAGTGGTTTGATTATTCGACTCCTGTGAGTTAAGCGGTTCCGCCACTCCTTTGTTCACGCGTATTACCTGGTGGGAGCCACGTTCCAGGATCTTTTGCTTCAGACTACTTCTGAGACACTCTCAGGCATTCCCATCTTGGCATCGAAAGAGCAATACTGACTCAGCCAATGCATAGACCATCACAGTGGAAGGCGTGGAAATCCTCGCACCATCCATGCTACTGAATGCGAAATGTCGCTCCATCCTCCACCGTCCAAACGAGCAGAAAAAGAGAACTGATGCGAAAGATATCCGATTCCTGCTCAACTGGCTAGCGGCAAATCACATACGGCCGACGATGCAAGAGGTACCTAACGCGTCAAAGCACTTCGTGTTATGGTTCAAGAAATATTTCAAGGAGCTGGACAACTGGGAGGACGCTGGGTACAACATAGGAACAGGTGAGTACTCCAACAATTTCGGCTGTCTCATTTGCTGATTGCCGGCGTGAAGGCCAATTTGAATAATGATCACAAGAGGTAGTGTGTTCAGGAAAGGGATAGACCCGGAGAAGTAGTAATGATAGGTGGTCGTTTCCTTTGGGTGTGTGTATCATTTAGGGGTTAGAGCCAGTGCGGCGGCTGGAAAAGGGGCGTAGGGTCGAAGTTCTAGCTGCAGTCATTCATTACGCAACTCCAAGAGCAATCAATAGTACTATTGAACCCCAAAAGCTTAGCTCATTAGACGGAGCATCCCCGCATAATTCATTGCAAAGTAGATACTGTAAGACATTGTGACCCCCCCCTTCCCCTTCCAAAGCCCTCACAACCCGCACCACCACACCCCCAACCGTCAACACCACACGAAAACCCCCCTTCCTGCCGGCGACGAGGGGGTTCGATTCCACAGTAGAGATACTAAAGCTGGGAGGGACGGGTGACGAAGGCTGAGGGTCTTGAAGGGGTGATGCTCATTTGTGGAGAGGGAAGAGAGGGTGCATGGGGGGAAAGGGACGGGGGGAGGGGAACGGAGGAAGGGAGGAGGGAGTAATGTAGGGAGAAGGATGGGAGGATGGAGATGGGGTGAGGGGGGAAGGATTCTGATGAGCGAGGGTGAGGGAGGGGGTGGAAGGTTGGGTTTGCTTGCATCATTATTTTGTGTACATTGAGAATAGCAAACGAGAAAAGACAGGAAGTGGCCGGACTGAAAGGGAGGGAAGCTGGAGCGCAAGAACGAACCGCCGTTGCCTCGTAAACCAATAGATACATACTTTGACACTTTCCCCTCCCGTCACGCGTGGCCTGGGATTGCAAACCCTTTTCACTCCCCAAACGCCCCGCACAAGCCTCATCAAAGAACCCTCGTCGCAAAACCCAGCAGCTCACGCATTACCCACGCGGCAACCATTCCCCCCAACCACCTCTAAGGCGGGCTCCCCCCCCCGCCCAACTTGGCCAAAAACGCCGGATCCACCCCCACAGCCTTTAGCGCACTCCCCACATCCAGCGTGATATGCTGCGTATTATTCTGCAGCGCCTTCTCAAAATAGGTCAGATGCTGGCCATTATAAACGCTAGTGTTGCCGACGATGTCGATGGGGAGGAGGCCGTTTTGGTATTTGGTCGCGATGGCTTGGATGACGAGGGTTTGGTTCACGATGCTCCGCATGGGGATGGTGTTGTTGCCGGGGGTGAGGACGAGGTTGCTGAGGGTGGTGGTGCCGATCGGGGTGCCGGCGAGGAGGTTGGTGAAGGTTACGTTGCCCTGGGGTGGTGGTTAGTGGGGGGTTTGTGGGGTTTGGGTGGGGGGGTAGAGGGGATTGGGGGTAAGGTCATCAGAGTGGGGAGATGGGGGGATTCGAGTTCGAGGTGCGAGGAGGGGGCGGAAATGTGAATAAGTGCGGGGAAGAGGGGGGAATGGGTAAATTGGTCGGGTTCGATCGGTGGTGGAATTGAAAGGTGTGGTTGGTAGAGTGAAAAGGCGCATAAGATGAAAGGGAGGGCTTGAAGAAGGGAAGATGGGAGGATAGGAAAAGACCATGCTTACCATTGTGAGGGTCATGACGGTTGGGTTGGGGATGTAGATGAAACCTTTCATGTTCGTGCCGTCGGGTTCGGCGGTAAGTTCGACTTGGAAGGACGTTACGTTGAAACCGGCCAGGTTATTGAGGCCTGAGATATTGCTCAGTAGTGCACTTGATTTCTAGAGGAGGAGAAGCATTTACCTTTCATGACGGTAGACTTTGAATAATTCACATTGGTGGTGGGGAATCTCATTTCATGGAGATCCGTCCTGCCCTTAACGTCCACTGTCACCGACTCCTTTTGGAGGACATTGACGTTGTAGTCCACAAACGCGGGGAGATCCGTGATTGTGACATCCTGGTCTATGATTGACTGGGCGGAAGGGTTGCCAGCAACGATTGCTGGGATCGTAACATAAGCGTAGGGTTTTCCGCCTTCGAGGGAAAGAGAGGCATTGAACGCATCGAGTTGTGGGGAGTATGGGCTGGTGTTTCCAATGGTGGCAACTTGTCTTAGGTGGAAAGAGGTGGAGGTTGGGTTGGTGAGGATGAGAGCTGTGACATTAAGCGTTGAGTTGTCGATACCATTCTGTGATATTTTGGGGAAGGCGACATATATTCTGAATTTTTGTTAGGAGTCGATTTCTTGTTATACATACGTCTCCAAATGTGATTTTTGCTGACACCCACGCAGAGGGGTAGATTGGGGTTGACTTACAAGCAAAGAACAATGATCAAAGTGGATACAATGAAGAATATAAGATGTGCCCACCACCACTTCCTCAAATGGGCTTTGAGCTTCTGGCCGAATCCTGGTCTTCGGCCTGTCTCGATCTCTTCAACATGGGCTGTCTCGTTCCTTTTACCTTCCCACGACATGGTGAATATAGGCGTTTGTGTAAGCACGGGTCTTTAGAAAGCCGCAATGTTATGCAAAGGATATCTTGTGGAGCATCTGGATCGAGCTCAATAAAGGGCACAAGATCTTGGGATGAGAGGTCAGAAAGCCTCGGCTTATTGAGGTGAAACGCTATCTGCTGCACATCTTATCTGCAAGACGGTTTGCTCTCCGACGACAAGATTGGAAAGACATGCAGAATGCAGAGCGAAAAGAGAAGATCGCCAAAAGCTCCGAGCCTTTTCGAGACTTGGAGCATGCATACGAGGAAGGAGATGGCCCGCGTTTCGCGATGACCGCGATTTCCATGTTTCCAGCTGGAAAACTTCGAATGATCACGAGAAAATTACTGAGGCAATATTGGGGCCACAGAGTGTGTGGGGTTTTGCGTATTCAGATGTGTATACACTAGTGGGGACGTTTGGCCAGAATCGGTAGACCTCCGCGCTTTCCCCTCTTTGGGGCTATTTCCAATGGTGTCAGCGCGAGAAGCTAGTGGAGAGAAAGGATCGCAAGCATGAATTGAACTCGAGAAGTCTCAATCGCGATATGCGGACACTCCGTAGGTACAGCAAAATTTAAGAAAGGATTGAGTCGCTATCACAAGGATTCCTTATTTGGAAGATATTGACTTGAACGAACGTAAAACGCACAAAGTAAGTTGAATGATCTCCACACGTACCAGCTCAGAAGCCAAAGACTCAAACTCCTTGTTACGCTGTAAATAAGACCTCAGTGCTCGCCGTGCTCCAGGTTTGTCAATTGCGTGGAGGGCCGCCGAGGACGAGACATCTTCGATCTCACCACAGGTACGGAGTAGATACTCAATGCGCTTACCGTGAGACTCACACGGCATGCAATTGTTCGGCGCTTGATGTCTTTGAAGTCCACAGGTCTGGTCCATGACGGGCAGGTGTACCCGTTGTGACGGAAGACCGTCGGAAGTAGTTTATTGGTCTGGCGCATTTGCGATTTATTTTGGTCTTTCCAGCTCTGCCTTGACCATTGGTTATGTAGAGCAGCAAAAATGCAGCTATTCGTAATAGCATACTTGAATAATATTTCCACTGATTGTTTGATGTCACTCAGCAACCATTGATTACACAATCAAATGCCCTTCATCGGAATGCGCAATTGGTGAGGAATTGTGAGAAAAGGACGTGTGACGGTGGGATAGGAATGAAGCCGAGGTCCAAGCGCCTAGGTGGGTAGAAAGAGGAAGTTGGAGGAGCGGATTATATGTGAGAAGGCGGGAGTCTTGCCAATGCCCCAGAGCTGTAGCCACTCGGAGGGGCCATGGGAGGAGTGTAGCAGAGGCTGGACTGACCACACTTCGGCAATCACTTACTTGTTGCAGCCACTATCCGAGGCTGTCAAATAAGGTAAGGTAAGGTAAGGTAGGTAGGCAGCTACCTAGTGTACTCCGTACAGGTACATAGGCCCCACCATGAGCCGTCCCTAAAGTAACCTAAGTTACCTAGGTACGCCAGGGTCCAATCCCCGCTTTCTCGGCCCAAACTTCAAGAAACTTCATTTTCCCCGGATTGACAAGTAGCGGTCCTCGTGGTGGCTTGGGCCTATTGACGCTAGAGTCATCATAATCGTACCTACTGTCGTGACTGCCAGAGCATATCGAGGCATTGTTACTTGCACTGTTGGTGAATCAGGGTCAGGCACAGCATAGCTCCCGACTCAGGTAACAATTGGTTCGGGAACCGGAGTGCCTCCAATCATTGACAATCAAGCTCTTCCCAAACGGCGAAGACAACGCTCATTGCCTCTTTGGTCATGATACCAGCATGCCGCGGTACTTTCCTCTGCTGGCATCCAAAATTCAGAGCGTAGCTCAGTTTCGAGCACCTATTGGGCTGACATGCTAGGAAAGCGGAGTGAGCAGGCGTCCTCGTTGCTCCCGTATCATCCAAGAACCAATCTCCGTCATAAACCTATATATCCCACCAACACTCCCCTTCGGTCCAGATTCTTTAAACATCTGCAATCACTATAATCAATCTCACTGAAAGAATCTTGTCAACCACTCGTTTCAGGCACAACACATCAACCACACATCATCATCATGAAGTGCGTCGCTGCTATCCTGGCCTTGGGCCTTGTTGCTGTTGTCCAAGCACAAGGTTCTTGTGCCGCTGTTGCTGCAAAGGTCCCGAGTTGCGCCGTATGTCACCAAACTCCAGTCTCCCCACTGGAAGGTCATGTAGACTGACTAAAATCCAGACCCAATGTATTTCCTCAGCCGCCTCAGGCGTTGGTTGCGGAGTGACCGACTTTGCTTGCCAGTGCAAACCCTCCAACAATGCCGCCATCAACAGTGCAGCTCTTAATTGCGTCATTTCTGGCTGTGGTGCCGCGACTGGTCTTCAAGTCCAGCAATCAGCCAGCGCCGTCTGTGCTTGTGCTGCCTCAGCTGGACCAGCTTCTGCCTCGTCTGGCCCATCATCCGCCGCCCCCGCCTCTGCCAGTGCTACCTCCTCCGCTGCCGCCAGTGGCTCGTCAGCCGGCTCAGCTACCAGCGGCTCCGCCCCATCCGCCACTGCTTCCGGCTCCGGAGTGGCTGCCGCTACCGGCAGTTCCAATTCCACATCCACAGGCTCCACAGGCTCCACAGTTCCATTTACTGGCGCTGGTGTCCAGACTGTCGTCTCCGTTGGTGGTCTCTTGGCCGCTTTCATTGCTGTTATCGCTACTTTGTAGTCAACCAACCTCATCATCGACGTCAATTTGCGTGGGAATTCACTTCTTCTGGCGGGTATTTATACGTGGTCTCATCGTAATAGCGCCAAACGAGAGTAGCAGGTTTTAATAAAAGGCTTCGAGCTGGATGCAGTCCCGACTGAGCTTAGTAACGATGGCCCTCGGAGCTCTTTCGTGGATTGACTCGTGTATGAATAAAAGGCAGGCATTTGGCATGTATATATTCAGCGAGATGATGGATCACGCACATGGTGGGAATGAAAAGTAAATAGCATCAAACTTCGAGCGAAACTCAATATGGATAAGCTTGTTTACCGATTTATGGATAAAAAATGTATCTCCTGATATTCCTACTGTTACCCTTTTGCCTGTCAAGGGCCTCAAGGCGGACTCCGAGAGTCTACTAACACCATCACACAACGAGAGCAGGCGTCATAGATCAACGGGCAGACAACGCAAGCACGGAAGCACATGTATGATGGCATACCCCATAGACAACAGCGCAGTCACAGACGATTTGTGCGATGATTGGAATCTGCGAGAATGACATCAGCGCTTGGGATTCAGCTTATGAACCGAGTCGGCTTTCTCACCGCCTGAAAGGCTCAAGGCCATTATCAGAAGCAAGTCGGGATTCTCGCTTCCTTACTGAACACTATGAGCTAGGGAGACTATTGACGAGATAAAGCGATCAGATGATGAATTTGATTCACGATATGTCTAATAGCGTGGCTTGAGAGATTTACATCTAATGTGGGAGATGGGAAGATATTTTTTTGGGGGAATGGGGGATGGGCCGAAGGGAAGGCTTCTAGTGGCTCAACGCTGCGCCAATATTCCGTCCAGGCTGGCAGGGATCTCGGTGACCGGCCGAGCTCTCTCCGCAATCCGCTACCCTTACGCTCTCCTTGGGGTCCCAACAGCTGCGGTCTCGATTCTTTCACTTGAATGCCTTGATACAGCTTCCTGCATTGTCCGAGACATAGCGAGTCGGCGTGTTGATGACAGCGAACTTCTACCACTGTGCCCCGTAGTTACACCGAAGCATCCCAAGCCGCCCATGAAAAGACAAATCCCGAATCTGAAAGTAACACTTGCTCGGAAAAGCCAATCCCCCAAAATCCACTAGCACCTTCCATCTGTTCAACACTCCCTCACGTATATTTCCACTTCTACCTTACACCTTTGCTACAACACCTGACAAAGTACATCTTCTCCCTTCAGGACCGTCACTCCTAACGAGCACGGAACCACAAAAGCCCCTTTTATAGTCTTTTACTCTCCCCCCATCCTCACGCGTATTTCCCCCGCCGGCCCGAATTTCCCCACAAACGATCTGTCCTTGGATGACCACGGTGGCTCATACAAATTGATGGCAACCGCATCTTGGATGTTTGGATAGTTTACGCTGAGTACGGCCAAGGGGCATAATTCTGCTTGCTGCAGTAGGAAGAACGGACAAAATGGTATCTCTGGTCGTGAACGGGGCTCCCCAGACCAACGGGGTTGCTCACGGACCACACTCCAGGAATCCCAGTTCCTACGCCGCAAGATTCCACCTTCCAGATCATTTCATAGGAGGCAATCATCTCGATGCAGCTCCGGCCGGGGTTGTGAAAGATTTCGTCCAAGACAACGACGGCCACACGGTCATTACGAATGTAAACCCTCCTACGGATGAGTTGCGTGCGAAGACCAAGCTGACGGCAGTCTCTAGGTACTCATCGCAAACAATGGAATTGCTGCGGTAAAAGAGATACGATCTGTACGAAAATGGGCCTACGAGACGTTCCGGGACGAACGGGCCATACAATTCACGGTAATGGCCACGCCAGAAGATTTGCGCGCAAACGCAGACTACATCCGAATGGCAGATCAATACGTTGAGGTCAGTGGATCATCTGATGAGCCAAAGCATTGCCCCGAATGCTTTGAGAGCTCGTCCTGACCGGCAAGAGGGCTGATTGTATGAGCAATAGGTTCCAGGAGGCACAAACAACAACAACTATGCCAACGTTGAACTGATAGTAGACATTGCAGAACGGATGAATGTGCATGCAGTGTGGGCTGGATGGTGAGTGCATCAGATCCTTCGGAAAAGTCTGGGCACTGACCGTCATGTAGGGGCCATGCTTCAGAAAACCCAACATTACCGGAATCACTAGCGGCCTCCTCAAAAAAGATCATATTCATTGGCCCTCCCGGGTCTGCCATGAGATCGCTGGGTGACAAAATCTCGTCTACAATAGTAGCACAGCACGCCAAAGTTCCTTGCATACCGTGGTCTGGCGAGGGTGTGGATACAGTGCAATTGGATAGCGAGGGAATTGTGACTGTGGACCCTGAAATCTATGACAAAGGCTGCACGCACAATCCTCAAGAAGGTCTAGAAGCGGCTCGAAAGATCGGTTTCCCTGTGATGGTCAAGGCATCAGAAGGAGGGGGAGGTAAAGGTATACGCAAAGTGGAGAACGAAGACAACTTCGTATCTCTGTATAATGCAGCGGCAAGCGAGGTGCCCGGCTCACCCATCTTCATCATGAAGCTCGCGGGGAATGCAAGGCATCTGGAAGTTCAGCTCCTGGCCGATGAATATGGAAACAACATCTCTCTTTTCGGCAGAGACTGCTCTGTTCAGAGAAGACATCAAAAGATCATCGAAGAAGCACCTGTCACGATTGCTAAGCCTGCAACCTTCCAAGCAATGGAGAAGGCTGCTGTCCGTCTCGGAAGACTGGTGGGCTACGTCTCCGCAGGTACAGTTGAATATCTTTACTCACACTCAGATGATAAATTCTATTTCTTGGAGTTGAATCCGAGGTTACAAGTCGAGCATCCGACAACAGAAATGGTCAGCGGTGTCAATCTGCCAGCTGCCCAACTTCAGATTGCCATGGGTCTTCCACTTCACAGGATTCGCGACATCAGATTACTTTATGGTGCAGACCCTCAATCAACCGCTGAGATCGACTTCGACTTCGCCAAAACAGATAGCGTCAAGTCTCAGCGAAGACCGACCCCGAAAGGGCACACGACGGCATGCCGTATTACTTCTGAAGATCCGGGAGAAGGTTTCAAGCCGTCAAGCGGAATGATGCACGAGCTCAATTTCCGAAGTAGTTCCAACGTTTGGGGTTACTTCTCTGTCAGCCAGGCGGGAGGGATCCACAGCTTCTCTGACAGTCAGTTCGGTCATATCTTTGCCTACGGAGAAAATCGCACTGCGTCCCGGAAGCACATGGTCGTCGCATTAAAGGAACTGAGTATCCGTGGTGAATTTGTAACAACTGTCGAGTATCTCATCAAGCTACTCGAGACCCCTGCGTTTGAAGAGAACACCATTACAACGGGTTGGCTGGACGAATTGATCTCGAACAAATTAACCGCCGAGCGACCGGATCCTATACTTGCAGTCGTCTGCGGAGCTGTGACAAAAGCTCATGTTGCTAGCGAAGCTTGCATCTCGGAGTACCGAACAAGCTTGGAAAAAGGACAGGTACCTGCGAAAGATGTCCTCAAGACTGTCTTCCCGGTCGACTTCATCTACGAAGGTGTTCGGTACAAATTCACATCAACACGATCGAGCGTTGACAGCTACCACCTGTTCATCAACGGTTCCAAGTGTGCAGTGGGTGTGCGCGCACTCGCAGATGGTGGACTGCTCATCTTGCTTAGTGGACGGAGTCACAGCGTTTACTGGAAGGAGGAAGTCGGCGCTACTCGTATTAGTGTTGATAGCAAGACGTGCCTGCTGGAACAAGAAAACGACCCGACTCAGTTACGTACACCAAGCCCTGGCAAGCTTGTCAAATTCACCGTGGAAAATGGCGAGCATGTCAAAGCTGGCCAAACCTTTGCGGAAGTAGAAGTGATGAAGATGTACATGCCTTTAATCACCCAAGAGGAAGGCATTGTTCAACTCATCAAACAGCCTGGTGCGGTGCTCGAAGCAGGAGACATACTTGGCATCCTTGCTTTGGACGATCCATCAAAGGTGAAACACGCACAACCATTCCAGGGACAACTTCCAGATCTTGGACCGCCGCAAGTGGTGGGAAATAAGCCTCCACAACGATTCTCTCTTCTGTATAACATCCTTCAAAATATCCTGCAAGGCTTTGACAACCAAGTCATCATGGCGTCGACTCTCAACGAATTAGTCCAAGTGCTCCGAGACCCCGAACTACCTTTCGGAGAGTGGAACGCACAATTTTCCGCTCTACATGCGAGGATGCCGGGAAAGCTCGATTCTCAGTTCTCCCAAATCACGGAAAGAGCACGAGCAAGGAAAACCGAATTCCCTGCAAAGCAATTAGCAAAAGCAATGTCACGATTCCTCGAGGACAACGTTGAATCTGGGGCACAGGACATGTTGAAAAGTTCTCTCACGCCTCTGGCTGAGGTGATGGACAGGTACAACGACGGCCTCAAAATTCACGAGTACGACGTGTTCTGCACTCTATTGCAGCAGTACTACGACGTCGAGAAACTCTTCTCAAGTCGTAATTCTCGAGACGAAGACGTTGTGCTTAAGCTAAGAGAGCAAAACAAAGACGACATACTTAAAGTTGTGCACACCGTCCTCTCGCATAGCAGAGTTGGCGCAAAGAACAACCTTGTCCTTGCCATCTTGGAGATGTACAAGCCCAACAAACCCAACACACCTAATGTGGCGAAATATTTCCGCCCCTATCTTCGCAAATTGACCGACTTAGAATCTCGCGCCAGTGCCAAGGTCACGCTTAAGGCCCGGGAGGTCCTTATCCAATGTGCGTTGCCCTCTTTAGAAGAGCGAGAGTCTCAAATGGAGCACATCCTTCGATCTTCTGTTGTTGAATCGAGATATGGCGAAACTGGTTGGGATCACCGCGAACCCGACTTCGACGTGCTGAAAGAGGTTGTCGACTCCAAGTATACCGTATTCGACGTTTTGCCCAAATTCTTTGGCCACCATGATCCATGGGTGTCGTTGGCAGCCTTGGAGGTCTATGTCCGACGAGCATATCGAGCATATACGCTGAAGAGTATCGAATACCATACGGATTCAGAGCCGCCATATATCATATCTTGGGACTTCCTGCTTCGCAAAGTCGGACATTCTGAATTTGGCATGCCCATCACCTCTTCCTACCCATCTACACCCGCCACACCCACCACTGATCGCAGCCCATACAGACGGATCCAATCCATCAGTGATATGTCTTACCTCGTTAGCAAAGAGGATGGCGCTCAAGAGCTTCTGCGAAAAGGTGCGATTCTACCTGTGCAGTACCTTGATGAGGCCGAGGAATATCTCCAGCGAGCCCTGGAGATCTTTCCTCTTGTAGGAACCAGCAAGAGGTCCCAGAACCAGAACGGGCTCCTACCTGAATTGACATCTCGTCGACGACCTCAATCACCGAAGCCCGAGCCAGAGACAGAATTGACAGCTGTTTGCAATGTTGCCATCCGGGACGTAGAGTCATATGATGACCATGAGATGTTGAGTCGAATCACAGAATTGGTCAACGACTACAAGCAAGAGCTTCTCGCACGAAGAGTTCGAAGAATCAGCTTTATCTGTGGGCACAAGGACGGGACATATCCCGGATACTTCACTTTCCGTGGGCCCACATATGAGGAAGACGATAGTATCCGACACATTGAGCCTGCGCTTGCTTTCCAACTAGAACTTGGAAGATTATCAAAGTTCCGCATCAAGCCTGTTTTCACCGAGAACAGGAACATCCACGTATACGAGGCTATTGGTAAAGGCTCCGAAAGTGACAAGTCTACTGACAAGAGATACTTCACTCGAGGCGTTGTGCGTCCAGGGCGGTTGCGAGATGAGATTCCAACGGCAGAATACCTCATATCTGAAGCTGACCGCCTGATGACCGACATCCTCGATGCGTTGGAGATTATTGGAAACAACGGCTCTGATCTTAACCACATCTTCATCAATTTCTCTGCCGTCTTCCCTCTCGAGCCTAAAGAGGTCGAAGAGGCACTCGCAGGGTTCCTCGATAGATTTGGCCGACGAGCTTGGAGGTTGCGTGTCACTGGTGCGGAAATCCGCATCATTTGCACGGATCCAGCCACTGGCTTGCCATATCCTCTTCGCTGTGTTATCACTAATACTTCTGGATACGTTATCCAGGTTGAAATGTATGCCGAGAAGAAGTCCGACAAAGTTGGCGAATGGCTCTTCCATAGCATCGGTGGCACCACAAGGATAGGCGCTATGCATTTGAGACCTGTGTCCACTCCGTACCCAACAAAGGAATGGCTACAGCCAAAGAGGTACAAGGCCCACATCATGGGCACACAATACGTTTATGATTTCCCTGAGCTCTTCCGTCAGGCCTTCCAAAATGAATGGATGAAAGCTGCCGCGAAGCACCCGTCTCTTGCCGGCAAGCAACCTCGTCTCGACGAGTGCATGGAGTACAGCGAGCTCGTCCTCGACGAACATGATGATTTGGCAGAGGTTTCCCGTGAAGCTGGTACAAATACCCACGGAATGGTAGGGTGGATTGTTACGGCAAAGACGCCCGAATATCCTAAAGGGAGAAGATTCATCATTGTTGCCAACGACATCACCTTCAAGATCGGTTCTTTTGGCCCTACGGAGGACAAATTTTTCTTCAAGTGTACAGAGCTTGCGCGCAAACTAGGCATCCCTCGCGTCTATCTGTCCGCAAACTCAGGTGCCCGCATTGGTATGGCCGAAGAGCTGATTCCGCATTTCTCTGCTGCATGGAATGATCCGGCCAAACCAGAGGCTGGCTTCAAGTATCTCTATTTGACAAGGGAGATGAAGGAGCGATTCGAGGACGGCAAGTCAAGAGGGGTCATCACAGAAAAGATCGTGGAAGACGGCGAAGAGAGGCACAAGATCACAACCATCATCGGCACCGAAGATGGCTTGGGAGTTGAATGTCTCCGAGGTTCTGGTTTGATTGCCGGTGAAACTTCGAAAGCGTATGAAGACATCTTCACCATCACATTGGTTACATGTCGCTCTGTTGGTAAGTATTTCGAAGAATTGTATGAGATCTGGACTAACAAAATATAGGCATTGGCGCGTATCTTGTTCGTCTTGGGCAACGAGCTATCCAAATCGAAGGCCAGCCAATCATCCTAACTGGAGCCGCAGCTATCAATAAATTGTTAGGCCGAGAGGTCTATACTTCCAATCTGCAATTGGGAGGCACACAGATCATGTATAGGAATGGTGTATCCCACATGACCGCGAATGATGACTTCGAGGGAGTGTCTAGGATCGTTGAGTGGATGTCATTTGTGCCGGACAAGAAGAACAACCCAATACCTATTGGCCTACATTCGGATCCTTGGGACCGGAACATCTCCTATTTCCCTCCACAAAAGCAAGCGTACGATGTGCGATGGCTCATTGGTGGTAAGGAAGATGAGGAAGGCTTCCTGTCAGGTCTATTTGATAAGGACTCGTTCCAAGAATCCCTGGGCGGATGGGCCAGGACGGTCGTTGTGGGCCGTGCTCGACTTGGCGGTATCCCAATGGGCGTTATTGGCGTTGAGACTCGATCGGTTGAGAATGTGACTCCTGCAGATCCAGCAAACCCAGACTCGATGGAGCAGATAGCTCAAGAGGCTGGAGGAGTGTGGTATCCCAATTCGGCCTTCAAGACTGCTCAAGCTATTCGAGACTTCAACAATGGCGAGCAATTGCCATTGATGATCCTTGCCAATTGGCGTGGTTTCTCAGGCGGCCAGCGTGACATGTACAACGAAGTTCTCAAATACGGCTCATACATTGTTGACGCTTTGGTGAAATATGAGCAGCCGATCTTCGTCTACATCCCACCATTCGGTGAACTTCGCGGAGGCTCATGGGTAAGTTCTACCTCCTCTACCCTGAAACGACCAACTGTTAATGTCCCCCCAGGTCGTCGTCGACCCAACAATCAATCCCGACCACATGGAAATGTACGCGGATGAAGATTCCCGCGGCGGTGTCCTCGAACCCGAAGGCATCGTAGGAATCAAATATCGTCGCGACCGACAACTCGAAACCATGGCCCGCCTCGACCCAAACTACGCGGCCCTAAAAGCCCAGCTCAACGACAAATCCCTCTCGTCAGACAAACAATCCGACATCAAAGTCAAAATGACCGAGCGCGAAACCCTCCTCCTCCCAGTCTACTCCCAAATCTCCCTCCAATTCGCCGACCTCCACGACCGCGCCGGCCGCATGAAAGCAAAAGACACCATCCGCTCCGCCCTGTCGTGGAAAAACGCCCGTCACTTCTTCTACTGGCGTCTCCGTCGCCGCCTCAACGAAGAATCCCTCCTCAAGAAAATGTCCCAGGCCTCCACCCGCGACCCCGTCGCCCGCGCAAGCAGTCTCCAACGCCTCCAGGCATGGACCACCGTCCCCGCCCCCGAGTTCGAAAACGATGATCGAAAGGTCGCGACGTGGTATGAGGAGAACAGGAAGGGCGTGCATGCTAAGATGGAGGGCCTGAAGAGCGAGGGCGTCGCGGGGGATGTGGCTGCGCTGTTGAGTGGGAATAAGGAGGGCGGGTTGCGGGGGCTGAAGTTGGTGCTGGAGAATATGCCTGTGGGGGAGAGGGAGGAGGCTTTTAAGTTTTTGAAGGGGTGAGCGGTTTGTGAGGATTGGGCTGGGGGGAGGGGTGGTTTGTTTATCATAGACGTTGGGTTGATTCCACGATCGTGCGGTTGGGGTTGTACAGTCATTCTTTGTCGTACGCATGGTTTTAGTTTGTCGGCGTCAAAAGCTTGTGGATAGGTAGGTAGCGGCGCGGTTGTACGTAGTGGGTGGGTAACTTAGGTCGCTGGGCGGTGGTCGTGGGAATGATGTATTCCATTTTCATCGAAAATGTTTGCTCCCTCTTAAGGATTCTCACTTGCCTTACTTAGCTTTCGCGCGTTTGGGTGGAGTCATGGTGGTGAGGATGATGCTGGGGCGAAGATGGTAGCTCGACGTTTTTTTTGTCTGTGCTTGAGGTATAGATGCATTTTTAGGCTGTTGACCCCGTCTATCTAGTCCAAGTGTTGGGGAGTATATTGGCTTGTAAGTGTGGTTCTCATGCGAGCTTCTTATATAATTCAAAGGAGTCCTCCTTCTCTTGTCTATTGCTCCTTTTGCTCTTTGACCTGCTGCACCCCCCACCTTCCCCGCTCCGCTCCTCCTCCGAGTCCAGCGCTCTCCCGTGCCCTTTTCCACCCTTTTAAATCACCGCGATTTCATTGCCAGCCTAGCTAGATCCTCCTCTCCAGGATTCAGATCCGCTTTCGTGGCTTTCTGGCCGAGAGGCGATGCCGTCAAGGCGATCAATTCCTTCAGCATGAGTTCCCTCGTAGAAGCGGTGAGACTGTCGACGTCGGCGGTGGTGAGGTTGTTTGTGGGTATCGGGGGCAAAACTGTATCTCCTGCATCAGTATCGCCGTCAAGCCAAGGGGACGACACAGCCCCAACGCACCTTTCACCAGGATGCTCCCCCCCCTGAACCTCCACTCCTTCAAACTAAGCACCCCCCAATAATTCGCGCAAACAACCGGCACAACACTCACTCCCCCCCTCACCGCCAAATGAAACGCCCCTTTCTTAAACTCCCCCAGCATAGGCCCGTCAGCATTACTCCGGGTCCCCTCGGGGAAAATAAACACACTCTGCCGCTCCCGCCTCATCGTCTCGGCCGCCCGATCAAACGCTTCAATCGCCCCCCGCCGGTCCCCCCGGTCAATAAACACCGTCCCGCTCAGACTCATAAACCACCCGAGAAAGGGCGTCAGTTTCAGCGACCGCTTGGCCGTCACGCTGCAATAGGGCGGGAAAACCGCGCCCAGCAGCAGCACGTCCAGCGCGCTCTGATGGTTCCCGATGATCACGCACGGCCGCGTGGACAGATGCTCTGCGCCCTCTATGATTTCGAAGCGCACGCCCGTGCTGAGGGCCATGGTGTGTTTGAAGGCGCGCGCGGTGGCCCATTGGGAGAGGCCGGGTTTTCCGAGCAGGCGGAGGGCGAGGGAGGCGAGGACGCCGTAGGTGGCGCAGAGGAGGAGGGTCCCGTATGAGGCGAGGGTGCGAGCGTAGAAGGAGGCGGTTGGGAGGGAGAGGAGGGAAAGGGTGTAGAATGTTAGGGTTAGGCCGAGGTAGAAGGTTGGGAGGAGGATGAAGGTGTAGTAGAGGAGG
>JAABUQ010004188.1_pt1 | contig 24999 bp, 23 predicted proteins | sample 5560001 | NCBI WGS metagenome assembly JAABUQ01 (sample SAMN10711888, study PRJNA513371) | rock metagenome | isolation source: Antarctica rocks | place: Antarctica: Victoria Land, Finger Mt nord | collected 2015-12-18
CTGTCCTGGTTTATGGAAGATTTCCAAGATTTCCGTAGCGCCTATCAGTGGACTCTTAGTTATCAGAGTAAAGTATCAGAAGGACAAAAAACCTAAATAAGGCAACCACTTAGCCGATGTTTGGTACCGAAGTATCACACGTGCGTACCGAAGTATCACACCCGTTTTGGTTAACTCGTTGAAAGCCTGGAAGCCGCTGGGTACCGAAGTATCACACCCGGAAGCCACTAACTGACAGGCTTTTGCACAGGAGATCAGGCTCCTTGTACCCGGCTAATGCGGTGCATTTTGCGGTAGGGAATGAGCGGCGGGGAGTCCTTCAAAATAATGCAATCGGTTTTCATTTCGATCTGCGCTTTCGGATACCAGTGGTGCGCCGCTGCGAGGGACTTTTTGAAGCTCTGCCAGAACTTTTTTAGCTCCTTGATGTCGGCCCCAAATAACGCGTGTAGCACCTTCGCATGCAGCACAACGGGGCGTTTAAGGCCGTTCCGCAGACGGTAGGTAAGGAAACAATGAATGTCCATTGCGCGGGTGTCGTTCTGCAAAGCGACCATTGCGGGCCAGTAAAAAGGCGCAAGGCGGTCCCCTTCCCTCATGGCGGCGAAGTATTCACTGGAAACTGTCATTTCCGGCTGCCAGATGGTCCGCTGGTTGGGGTTCTTCTCAAGCCAGAAACTCATATGGGGCGCTATCAGGGCGCGTTTGTGCTCTACGCGACCGCTGGTGTCCCATACGCCCAAACCGATCTCGGCGGCGGCAAAGTTTTTAACCTCTCGTGAAAGTTCCTTGCCGTTTTTGCCGCCAACGGAGATGTTCATTTTGTCCATCGCTTCGCGCAAACTCTCGCCCATGTTCACGGTCGGAGTGTCTTTGCGCTGTATGTAGTCGTTAACGTAGCCGATAACAAAACGGGCTTTCGGCCCTGCCGGAACGATGCAGGCCTCGTACTCGTTCGGCTTCGCCGGGTTCGCCAATTCACCAGCGCGGATAACGAGGCTGGCGCGTCCGCAGTTGGTTTGCCAGCGTTGCCGGTTCCGTTCACTGTGGCGCGTCGGCAGAAAGCATTGAAGGAAAACCGGATGAGTATAGCCGATATCCTCCGGTTTTATGACTTCATCGAACAATCCAGTCGGTAGAACCTCGGGGATGATTTCAGCGGCTCGGATTAAACCCCTTTCTTTGCTGCTCATTGATTACACCTATGCATGTATACACATATATTAGTTAATTGGCTGGAATTGCAGCGATCTCGGGTTTTTTGCGTTTGGCAAAAACCGTATTGATGCCTTCGGCAAGCAAAGCTTGTACGGTTGTCCGTTCCTCAGCGGCAATGATCTTCAACGCAGTCTGAACCTCCGGGGCGAAATGTCCGCCTACCAGCACACGACCCGAACGGGACGGCGCGGCAGCTTTTGTCGCTATTCGGTGCTGTGTTGAGTCAGTCTTGTTTCGGGCCGGTCGCGGTTGCTGTTCAAGCCCTTGCGTGAGCGGGTTCGGCTTTGCCATGTGATTTCCTCGACGACTTGATAAATTGCATTGTATACATGTATAGCTGTCGTACTTCCTGGGCGGCTTTGCTGTCGGGATCGTATTCGGCGGCGACTTTGCCGACATTTGTAGCGTGCCGGTGCGCGGCCCGCAAATGGAGGATGACGGGGCAGACGGAAAAACCTTGAGCCTTGATGTAGTCGGCAGCATTGGTACCCTCGCTTCCTTGTGTAGCGGCCTTATTCACCACAAACAACGCCGGGGGATTCCCGGCCAGCTTCAAAAGATCGGCTAGCTTAGGCAATGTTTCAAGGGTGAACAGGTGCGGCTCTACTGGAACCAAGACAACATCGGCGCGGCGGGCCGCTTCGGCTGCATCGATGCCAGAGTGAGGCGGAGTGTCGATAACAAGAAAATCCACACCTTGCGCCTTGGCTTGCTCAATGGCCGCGGCAAGCCTGGCGGTGAGCGTCGGAACAACCCACGGCTTTTCATTAGTGCGGCGGTCAGTCCAATTAGAGGCGGTCGCTTGTTGGTCAATGTCGATCACGGCGGCTTTTCGCCCGTCCTGAACGGAGGCCACTGCCAAGTTGAGAGCGACGGTTGTTTTACCCACTCCGCCTTTTTCCATGACGACGGCGACGATATACATGTATACACCTAGCTTAGTAGTCTACTATAGGAGTATAGACAGATTGGGCGCTAACCGTCAATGACGCGCTCGTTAAAATCGGCTTCGTTGGTGGACCCGTCTGTACTTGAGAGGTGATCCTGAATGAGCCGATGTGCGCAATACAGGGCAGGGAAGGGCAGCGGGCCGACCCGACAGCGTATTGGAAGAATAGGGCTTATCAACGATTGCGCAAACCTGTTGCAATGTCGAAGATTAATGCAATATAGTTTTGCAACGCGAGAATGCTTGAAAAGCCAGCGATTAGCGATTCGTTGCGAAATCCCTGGATGCTGTTGAAAAACTCCGCTTGTCGAATGGGTGCGACTCTGCTCGGAAAAACATCGCGATTAGACGCTTTATGAGCGATCGTGGATCGCAGGGTAGACATTTCTGAACCCCCTTCGAAGCTATATCGCAATCGAAAAAGAGTTTTTCAACAGCATCCCTGGTTTGCGCAATTATTAACATCGAACATGAGACATCAAGTCGGATCGGATTGCTTCTGTGGTGGTACCACAGAAGCGTGGCATAATATGTGGTGTCTATACAGGAGCACACATGGCGGATTCGAAACTCGATCTCTTGCAGGGGACGTTAGATGTCATGGTATTGCAAACCTTAACTGTTATGGGATCGCAGCATGGGTATGGAATAGCGCGGCGTATAGAGCAGGTTAGTGGCGACAAAGTGCTGCTGAACCAGGGAACAATTTATGCTTCCTTAGTCAGGTTGCAACAGCGTGGTTGGATCTCAGCGGAATGGGGAACGTCGGATAACAATCGCAAAGCAAAGTTCTACTCCATTACGAAGCGAGGCTCTAAGCAACTCGTTGCAGAAACAGCATATTGGGGAAGACTATCGGGCGTTATGGGCCGCGTGTTCGCCATGGAAAGAAAAGGGACAGCCAATGATTGACCGCCTTCGCCAAGCCCTTGAGCGCACCCGCTCCGCATTTCTCGGTCGATCGTTAGATCGTGACTTCGATGCTGAATTGTCCGCTCATCTCGACTTCGCCATCGAAGAGAACTTACGCCAAGGAATGTCGCCTGAAAACGCTCGCCGTCAGGCTCTGATACGTCTCGGGGGACGGGAGCAATCGAAGGAGCTACATCGTGAGATCCGTGGTTGGGCCACCGTGGATGTCGCGCGCCAGGACCTGCGCTACACAATGCGAACACTGCGCCGGGATCCCTCGTTCGCCGCTATCGCGGTTCTCATACTCGCTCTTGGCATTGGCGCAAACGTAGCTGTGTTCAGCGTCGTCAACGGAATACTCCTGCGCCCTCTGCCGTTCCGCAGTCCGCAACAATTGTCCTGGATCACGCAAGCAAATGGAAAAACCGGACTATCGAGCCTGACGTACTCGGTCGATGCCTACGAGGAGTTTCGCGATCGGAACCGCTCCTTTCAGGATGTTACAGGGTACTTCCCTTTTTCCACACCAGAGAATGAGCGTCTGGAGGGGCACGGCGATCCGATACCAGTCACGTCAATCAGCGTCCTCGGGAACTTCTTCCCGCTACTTGGAGTCAAACCGCAACTTGGCCGGCTTTTCACCAAAGCGGAATGCCAGACGAACAGTTCGCGGGCGGTCCTGCTAACGTACCCTTTCTGGCACCGACAGTTCGCCGGAGACCCAACGGTCGTAGGACGAACAATCGATCTTAGTGGCCACCCTGTGACAGTCGCAGGCGTTATGCCAAAGACGTTTGACTTTGGCGCGGTTTTTTCTCCCGGCACAAACGTCGATCTGTTCCGTCCAGTCATCCCCGATGAGATGCGCCTTTGGGGAAACGTGCTTGCGCTGATCGGCCGTCTCAAACCAGGCATCACCCTCGCGCGGGCACAGGCAGAAGCCAGCATCCTTGGACCTGATCTTTACTTCAACGTGAAATATCCCGAATCCAAAGGTGGCTACTCGCTCCAGCTTGTTCCGCTAAAGGAGTACGTTTCTGGGAAGCTTCGCCGATCGCTCGTTGTTCTCTGGTGTGCGGTCGGCCTGATCTTACTAATCGTCTGCGTAAACCTTTCCAATCTGTTGCTCGCGCGGTTAGGAGCGCGCAGCAAGGAGTTTGCCATGCGTGCTGCGCTCGGAGCGGGGCGCACCCGGCTGGTCAGCCAACTCCTGACTGAGACGCTGGTTTTATCTGGGGCCGGCGCTCTCGTTGGACTTGGGCTTGCTTACGCAGCGATCCTCTATCTTGCCCATCAGACGTCTCTTGCGCTTCCGTTGTTGAACAGCGTTCAACTCGATAGGTCAGCGCTCGTCTGGACAATCCTTATTGCCGTATGCGCAGCTGTCCTGTTTGGCCTCGTCCCCGGCCTGCGACTATCATCGGCTAACTTGCAATCTTCTCTGAAAGACATGGGCCATGGAATGAGCGCCGGGCGTAAACATCAGTTTCTGCGTGGGACGCTGGTTGTTTCGGAGGTCGCTTTGGCTTGCGTCCTTATCGCTGGTTCGGGGCTCCTGCTGCACAGTTTCCTTCGCGTGCTGGATGTCGATTTGGGTTTTCAGCCGACACGGGCCTCCACCGTTCAAGTCAACTACGATGACGACGGCAATGCCGGGAAGAGAACTGCCTTCCTGCATGAGATCATTCAGCGAATCGACGCACTTCCGGGCGTACAAACCGCCGGTATCACGGATAGTCTGCCCCTCTCAACGAATCGCAGTTGGGGCCTCGACGCAAAAGGAAGGCAGGCCCGCAAAGGGGAATCGCCGCCCGCGGCTTTCCTGTCCGTGGTGACGCCGGGGTACATGCAGGCTCTGGGTATACGCCTTCTGAAGGGGCGCCACTTCGACTGGCACGACCGTCCGGAAAGTCAGCCGGTCGTCATCATCAACGAAACGGCGGCACGCAGTCTTTGGCCTGGCCAAGACCCTGTCGAACGCACGGCCGCCATAAACGGAAAGGACGTTCGCATAATCGGGGTGGCAGCTGACGTCCGTGAAAGCAGTCTGGAAACCAAGGCGGGATCCCAGATGTATATGCCGGCGAGTCAGGTAGGGCCAGTCGGGGCGATGTTGGTGGTGCGAAGCAGCCTGCCGGTCGACATCCTCGCCCCGCAAATCATGCACACACTGCGATCCCTGAATCCATCGCAGGTGGTAACGGAACTGCGCCCTATTCAGACCAGCGTAGACCGCTCTGTATCGCCGCGTCGATTCTTTGTCATGCTGGTGACAGCCTTCGCGGCGCTTGGTTTGGTTCTGGCCGCACTCGGCATCTATGGCGTTATCTCCTATTCAGTCGCCCAGCAAACGCAAGAAATCGGAATCCGGATGGCCTTGGGAGCAACGGCAACTCGCGTTCGAGCCAATATTCTTTCGCGTTCCTTGACACTGGCTGCAATTGGAATTGCGATCGGAACAATAGCTTCGGTTGGAGTTGCTCGTCTCATTGCCTCGCTTCTCTTCGAAACTTCTCCCACCGATCCACTTGCGTTCTTTGCAGCCCTAATCTTACTCATATTTACGGCGTTGCTCGCCGGATTCGTTCCGGCGCAACGTGCCTCAAAGGTCGACCCTATGATTGCTCTTCGCACGATTTAGACTCCTCCTGAGAAGGTTTTACCTTCGTTATTACGCCTGATTTCGTTGAATCCGTTTACAACTCGAAACCACATAGCAGAGTTGATATATCGTTGCTGGAAGAGATTCGGCATGTTGCGAAAACCTTCTCGTTTAAGCAGCAATGTAGCCAAGGGTCGCCCTTCTCAGGTCATACGACCGCCCTCCAAGCTATCGACGGAAACGTTCGAAAATGAACATCGTAGGCTTCAACCTGAACATAGAATTGTGTTTTGTGCTCTTAGACCTTAAACCTATCGAGGGCAACTCCCTTTATTATCTGGTAGTTACTAATTCCGAGAACGTGGCTTGTTAATTGCCCGTATTCAGTCCTATGGCTTCTCTTGCGCAAGATCTCCGCTATGCTCTGCGACAGCTGCGGCTTTCGCCTGTGTTCACCTTTACGGCGCTACTCACGCTCGCTCTTGGTATTGGGTCAGCGACAGCCGTGTTCAGCGTCGTGGAAGGAGTCCTGCTGCGCCCCTTTGCGTTTCGCGAGCCCGGACGACTTGTTGTTTGGAGAGAGACAATTCAGGAGGTCAGCAATCGCTATCCTTTGCTGCCCGACAATTACAGGCATTACCTTTATCTGAAAGCGCACTCAAGCAAGATCAGTGATGCGGCCATTCTGCAGAACGCTTCCTTCGCTGTGTCCGTAGGGAACGGACATCCGCAGATGATAAACGGGCTCAGCGTATCGACAAATTTATTCTCGCTACTAGGCGTAAAGCCAATTGTTGGTCGCACGTTCCTGCAAGAAGAATCCAAACAAGGGCGGAGCGATGCCGTGCTCATTTCGTGGTCGGCCTGGAACCACCTCTTCAATGGTGACCCGAATGTAATCGGCCGATCTTTGCGGGTGGCTGGAACGTCGAAGACTGTCGTGGGCGTGCTCCCCAAGTCTTTTTCCTTGCCACGGCTTAGCGAAATGCCTGGAAGCGCGGCGGCAGGACCCGTCTCACCTTACGAGATCTTCCAGCCGCTTGTACCGCAGGCTGAGGATCTCACGAGTGACGACGGAGACTTCGGTTTTCTGGTGATTGCCCGTTTGAAGCCCGGTGTTTCAGTAAACGACGCAAGCAGCGAACTCAATGCTATGCAAAAAGCCTACTCCGGCAACAATCACCTGCAAATACATCTCGGAGCTGTTGTCGAACCATTGGTCGAAGAAGTGACCGGAAATATCAAGAAGGCCCTCTGGATGCTCTTGGCAGCAGTTTCAGGCGTGTTGCTAATCGCCTGCGTGAACCTTGCCGGGCTCCAACTGGCAAGATCGGTTTCACGCGATCGCGACAATGCACTTCGAATGGCACTAGGCGCTGATTCTCGCGAGCTTCTTCGCGCTTCCTTTATCGAGAGCTTTGCCCTTGCGAGCTGTGGAGGCATTGCAGGCATTCTGATGGCATTTTGGGGCATCCGGTTGCTGCTTGCGATCGCACCGCCCGGTCTCCCCCGCTTGAGCGACGTTCATTTGAGTTGGCCTGTCCTGCTCTTTGCTTTTTTCGCCACGGTGCTCACCGCTCTGATATTCGGCATTCTGCCTGGCTTTCGATTGTTGAGGACCAACCCTCAGCAGGTTCTGCAGAAGTGGTCCTCCAGGATATCTGACTCACGGGGAACGAAATCAGCACGAAGCGCACTAGTCGCATTCGAGATCGCTTGTACGGTGATGCTATTGATTTTCACAGCGCTGATGACACGAAGCCTCAATCAGGTCTTAAGTCAAGCGCGTGTTTTCAATTCAGATCATGTGGTTATGGCCCAAGCAAACCTGGTTGGCCCAAACTATACATCGGGAGAGGACGGCGGTGCTCGTGCCCCCGGTTCTGGCCGGCTTAGCACTTGGAACCCTTGGTGCCGCAGGAGCGACTCGAATGGTCCGAAGTCTCCTATATGGAACTAGCAGCTTCGACCCGATGTCGGTCGGTATCAGCGTAGCTGTGTTGCTAGTAGCCGCACTCATTGCGGGCCTGCTGCCGGCGTATCGCGCAGCAAATGTAGACGTCGTCAAAACTCTGCACCAAAACTGAATCGGAATGCGAGCAGACCTGTCGTTAGGGATGCTTGGCTTCGCTGGAAGCGACGACGCTGCTGCGTTCAATGTTCGTTGGATGTGCGCTCTGGTACCTCAGACATGATCGGCGTCGCTGCCGGTGGCTCGGCATTCGTCTCTGCTGGCTAGCTGCGCCCGCGCGGTGTGCTGGTCAACCCCGTCGAAGCACTACGCACAGAATAGTCGTCCCGTTCATGCGTGCTGCGAAAACCTTCGCTTCGAAGGAGGATCAGAAATGTCTACCCTGCGGTCCGGGTAATTAAGCCGCCTCTATGGTTGCCGATATCGGATACCATAGTACTCATGAGCAGGCCAACTGATTTGGTTCAGGGCACCCTGGATCTCCTCATTCTCAAGATTCTGGCTTTGGACGCCATGCATGGCTGGGCCATAGCGGAACGGTTAAAGCAGATGTCGACGGACGTACTGCAAGTGAGCCCCGGATCTCTGTATCCGGCGCTTCACAAGTTGGAGAAGGAAGGTTGGGTGGAAGCGCAGTGGTCAGTCAATGAGGCTAAGCGCCGGGTGAAATTCTACTCGATCACCAAAGAAGGGCGCAAGCGCCTGCAGCAAGAAGCAGCTGATTGGAAGCGGCTGTCTGGCGCAATCTCGTCTATTGTGTTCGCGCGTTGAAACGGAGTTCAGGCATGCGATTCCTACGGAAGTTGCGGTTGCAAGCTGCTTGGCTGCTGAGGCGTGTAAAAGCGGAAGCGGATTTGACTGACGAGCTACAGGACTACATCGAACGCCAAACTGAGCGGCATCTCGCGAGCGGACTATCGCCCGAAAAAGCGCGTTTGGCGGCACTACGCGAAGTAAGCGGGGTAGAGGCGCTCAAAGAAGCATGCCGTGATGTGCGCTCCTTCAGGCATGTCGATACTCTGCTTCAGGATTTCAATTACGGACTGCGCCAGTTGCGAAAGAATCCCGGCTTTACGGCGACTGCGGTGCTGACGCTGGCGTTCGGAATCGGGGTGAACACCACAATCTTCAGCCTGGTGAGTTCGATGCTGCTGCGCAAGCCGCCGATCCATGACCCCGATCGAGTGATGATGCTGCTCAGTCAGAAACCTGGTGCAGGTTCGCCGGCGGATGAGGCGAACCGGATGCCAGTTTCCGCGGCGGACTTCCTCGATTGGCGCGCGCAGGCAACTTCGTTTTCGGGAATTGCAGCCAGTTTCTTGCAAGATTTCACGCTCAGCGGCGATACGCGACCGGAGCGCGTTCCGGGGGCTCAAGTCTCGGCCAATTATTTTAAAGTACTCGGAGTAACCCCGGTATTGGGGCGCACGTTTGTTCCGGGCGAGGATCAGGTCGGACGCGATCGCGCGATACTGCTCCGTGAAGATTTATGGAAGGGCCATTTCGCCGCCAATCCGCAGGTAATCGGTCACACCGTGAGGATCAATGGCGAGCGGTATACGGTCATCGGCATCATGCCGGGCAGTTTTCGAAGAAGCTGGCTTTTCCCGGCGCAGATGTGGGTTCCGCTTGTTTTCCGCTCGGAGCAACTGCAGCCAGCCTCACGCAATGCGGGGTTTCTGCATGTATTTGCGCGTCTGAAGCCTGGGGTGAGCGGGAGTGAGGCAAAGGCAGAGCTGGCGACGATCGCCCAACGCATCGCTGCCGTTCACCCGGAAACTGAAAAAGGATGGACCGCGAATCTCATGACCGTGCAGAAGTACGCCATTGAGGAAAGCAATTCGAAGACGGCGCTCGAGTTCCTGCAAGCTGCCGTTGCATTCGTGCTGCTGATTGCGTGTGCCAATGTGATCAGCCTGTTGCTGGCGCGAAACTCCGCCCGGCAACGGGAATTTGCGATTCGTACGGCACTCGGGGCGGGCCGGTACCGGCTGGCGCGGCAGCTCCTCACGGAATGCTTGATACTCGCCTTGCTGGGTGGAAGCTTGGGGCTCTTGCTCACCTTCTGGGGCTTGCGAATGCTGCGGGCTGGATTTAACTGGAACGAGTATGCTGTCCATACTGCTGAATCGTTGTCGATCGATAGCACGGTCCTGGTGTTTACTTTTTCGGCTTCGGTAGCAGCGGCACTGATTTTTGGACTCGCACCCGCGCTTCAGCTATCGCAACGGGGCGTGAGTGCCGGGCTCAAGGAAAGCTCGCGGACGACGACGGCCGGCCGCCAACATCATCGCCTGCAGAAGTTGCTGGTCATCGGTGAGTTGGTATTGTCGATGATTTTGCTCACCGGCGCCGGGCTTTTTGTCGGATATTTCATCCAGGAAATGCGCGCCGATCCGGGATTGAACCCACACAATGTGCTCACCGCATCGGTTCGGCTCAGTGGCCCCGGCTATAAGACGCCGGCGCAGCAAGCGGCTTTCTTTCAAAACGTGATCCGGCGAATTGCGGTTTCGCCAGAGGTCGTCTCGGCAGCAGTTACCAGCGATCTGCCGTTTACGTTTGCGGGTGCCGCGCGGGTGGCTATTGAAGGACGGCCAGCGCCTAAGACGGAGAAGCAGGCGATGGTTGGCTACTTCGGTGTCAGTCCTGGTTACTTCAGCGCGGCACAGATTCCGCTGCGCGAGGGGCGGGAATTTACACTTTTCGATAAAGCTGGCTCCCTTCCGGTAGTGATCGTGAATCAAGCTTTCGCCGCGAAATTCTTTCCGCAGGAGAATCCGCTCGGCCGCCACATTCGCATTAGCCACGAAGATTCGTTAACGTCGGCAACTGGTCCCTCGTGGAGCGAAATTGTCGGCGTGGTAGGAAACGTGAACGAGTTTTTGGGACAGGTACGTCCGCGTCCGCAGATCTTCGAGCCCTTTCTCCAACAGCCGGTACCTTCGATGAACCTGCTTGTTCGCTTGCGGACGGACCCCGGCGCATTTGCAGCTTTGCTGCGGCAGGCGGTCTGGCTTGTGGACAAAGATCAGGCTGTGACGAATCTCAGGACCATGGATCGCGTAATGCAAGCCGCTGGTCAGGGAGACGATCTCATGGCAGAGCTGATGGGCGGCTTCGCGTGCGTTGCGCTGCTGATGGCGGCGTTTGGGATTTACGGTCTAATTGCCTACCTGGTGGCTCGCCGCAGGCAGGAGATTGGAGTCCGCATGGCGGTCGGCGCCACTCAGCATGAGGTCCTGACGCTGGTGCTGCGTAATTCTATGTCACTGGCTGTCACAGGCGTGGTTGTGGGGTTTATCTTTTCGCTGGCATTGCCACGGTTGGTAATGGCGCTCTTTACAGATTTTCACGTTCGCAGTGGATGGATTGTCTGCGGGACTCCGCTGGTTGTAATTCTGGTGGGACTCGCTGCGAGCTACTTTCCGGCACGCAGGGCAGCCAAAGTCGATCCGATGGTGGCATTGCGCAACGAATGACCTCTGGCCGAATGGCCCCGCAAAAGTAGGGTTTGGACAAACATCCGTCAGTTGCGGACTTGCTTAAAGGTAAAAGTCACGGTAACAGCACTCGTTTTGTGCGTAAATTCCCTCCTTCGCGCAACGCCCATACCGCCGGGAGTTTTCTACGTGCTAAAGTGACCTGTAGAAGATCCAGGCATGAAGAAATCAAAGCCCGATATTCCTCAAGGTACTCTCGACCTACTGATTTTGCAGGTTGCTGCTCTCGGACCAATTCACGGCTATGCCATCGCCCAACGATTGCGGCAGGTGTCGCGCGATGTACTGCAAGTTCAGCAAGGTTCGCTTTACCCTGCGCTTCATCGTTTAGAGAACAAAGGTTATCTCAGGGCCGAATGGAAGGATTCAGATACGGGCCGCGAAGCTAAATTCTACAAGTTGACAGCGAAGGGCCAGACTCAGCTAAAAGCAGAAACTGCGAACTGGGCACGGTTGACCGACGCCGTCGCATGTGTCCTGCAATTGCAGCAACAAGGATAGACCCGTGAACTGGTTCCAGCGACTGATACGCAAGCAGCAGATGGAGAGTGAGCTCGAAAAAGAAGTGCTGGATCACTTCGAGCGCCAAGTCTCCGATTACAGACGATCCGGTTTGACGGAAGAAGAAGCGCGGCGCAAGGCACGTCTGGTTTTTGGCAGTCTCGAAGGGATTCGAGAAGACTGTCGCGACGCTCGTGGAACTCGATGGGCAGAGAACCTATACCACGATTTGCGGTTTGCGATGCGCACGCTTCGGCGCAGCCCTGGCTTCGCGATCGTTGCTGCTTTTTCTCTCGCCTTGGGAATTGGAGCGAACACGGCAATTTTCAGTGTGATGGACGCCCTGATGCTTCGCACGTTGCCGGTAGCACATCCAGAGCAACTGGTGCTTTTTGGGGAAGGCCTCATGTCTGGGGTAAGCGATGACTTCCCAAATAGAAATCAAGAACTCTTTTCCCGACCTTTTTATCAGGAAGTTCAGGCTAGAAGCGATGTGTTTTCGGATATCGCCGCTGTGGAAAGTATGTCGGGCGATGTTCATGCACGGTTTAGTGGATCAAATTCTGAACTGGAGCCCGTGAAAATGCAGCTCGTTTCGGGCAACTATTTCGCCACGCTTGGTGTTCGGGCGGCGGCCGGCCGCGTGCTGACGCCAGAAGACGATCGCACACCTGGAAGCGCAGCCGTGGTGGTCATGAGCTACAGATATTGGCAACGACGGTTTGCTCGAAACCCAGCCGTGATTGGTCAATCGCTCTCCGTTAATGGGACAGTATTCACGGTCGTTGGTGTGGCGGCTCCGGAGTTCTTCGGAACAGAGGTGGGTCGGGCTCCCGATCTGTGGACCCCATTAGCCGCGCAAGCGCAGGTTCAGCCGTGGCTAGGCAGTCCGTTCGATGCACAGACACAATCACTATGGTTGATTGGACGGATGAAGCCCGGTATCAAGATCTCTCAGGCTCAGGCCTACGTAAACGTGCAATTCCAGCAGTGGCTTCACAAGCTCGCGGGTTCGTCTCCATCGGCGGAACGTATCGCAGATATGCAGAAGGCGCGTGTCAAGCTGACCGGTGCTGCGCGTGGGATTTCACGGCTGCGACGCGAGTTTTCACGTCCGCTGCAAATCTTAATGGTTCTGGTTGGCTTGGTGTTGCTAATTGCATGCGCAAATGTAGCCAATCTGTTACTGGCACAGGCCGGAGCAAGACGACGAGAGATTGCTGTTCGCATGGCGCTTGGCGCACAACGACAAAGGCTAATCTCCCAGCTACTCTCAGAGAGCCTCTTTCTTGCGCTTATAGGTGGGTCTCTCGGTTTGCTCGCAGCGCTTGGCGGCGGACACCTGCTGGTAGCCATGGTTTCGAGAGGACCGGAGCCCGTTCCGCTCAAAGTTGGATTGAGCATACCCATCCTTTCGTTTACTATTTTGGTCTCGCTCTTGACCGGTCTGCTTTTCGGCATAGCGCCAGCGTTACGGATGAGCACAGCGCAGGCCGGACCAGCATTGAAAGAAGGAAGGGGATTGACACGATCCCAACCACATGGCCGGTTAGGTTCACTGCTGGTTGCAGGACAGGTGGGCTTAGCGTTCTTTCTCCTTGTCGGCGCGGCTCTTTTTGTGACTACATTCAAAAATCTCGAACAGACGAACACGGGATTTGAAAAAGATCGAGTTCTTCTTGTACAACTCAACAGCGATTCGGTAGAAGCGAAGGGTCCAACTCTCATGAATCTATATCGTCGTCTGGAAGCGCGCATTCAGGCGTTGCCCGGCGTGCAATCAGCGAGCTTTTCCATGATGACTTTTGATGAGGGGCAGTGGAATTCTACGGTTTGGCCAAAGGGGGTCGCCCATACCGAAGCTCACGCGAAGTCGTTTAGCGGAAATCGAGTGGGCGCACAGTACTTCGAGGTTTTGGGAACTCCAATAGTTTTGGGGCGAGCCTTCGGACCACAGGACACGCCCAAATCGCAACCGGTTGCCATCATCAATGAGACCTTGGCTCGAGACCTTTACCCGAACGGTTCGGCCCTGGGCCGCCATTTCGCGCTCGGTGATCATGACGATTTCGAAATTGTCGGTATTGTGAAAGACGCTAAATATCAAAGCGTTCGTGAAAACCCTGTAGGAATGTTCTTCGTTTATAACGGCCAGGAGCAAAGCACCGATGGGTTTAATGATTTGGTGGTGCGAGCGAAAGGCAGACCCACGGCGTTGATCGGGGAAATCCGGGCCGCGGCACATGCGGAGAATCCCAATCTCGCAATTGCCGGAGCTATGACACTGGCCGAAGTCGTGCATCGCTCACTGGCCGAGGAAAAACTTCTCGCGAAATTGGCGGGGTTTTTCGGATTGCTAGCGTTGTTGCTCTCATCTATGGGCCTGTATGGAGTGATCTCCTATTCAGTGTCGAGCCGCACGCACGAGATCGGAATCCGCATGGCGTTAGGTGCGTTACCGAAGACAGTTCTCGGTGAGATCTTGCGTGAATCAGTCGTCCTGGTTGCCCTGGGATTGGCGGCTGGCTTACCTGCGTCCTTGGCTTGCGGGCGCATTGTTTCAAGCCAGCTCTACGGAGTGAAGGCGGACAATCCAGTGCTGATAATCAGCACCGCACTGGTACTGATGGCGGCCGCTCTCGGCGCTGCTTTCTTACCTGCTCGCCGCGCTGCGCATCTAGATCCCGTTGGGGCCTTGCGGGAGGAGTAGTTTTGCGCAAAATTTGCGGCACCTTTTTATGGTTGATCGGACCGGCAGATTCCAGATTCTCTTTCCATGTTTGTCCTTGCGGTGCAAGCCTGAGGAATTGCGTAAACCCTTGCCAGTTTAGAAGACGGCTTTGAAATTTGCTTTACGTTCGGGGGATGGCAACAAGTTTGCGCTTTTCGCAAGCAGCGCAACTTGGTATTGCCAAATATTGTTGACGGACCTACGCCAAATAAATAAACCTGCAAAGTGACAAGAAAACGTTGTCACTTTGCACGGTATTTGTATTTGGCGTAAGGTTTTGCAGGCTATTTGGCGTAGATCGACCCGCGAGACAGTCGCAGAGTGAATCTTGAATAGGCGTCGCGGCATCGGCTAGGATTTTCTGAGCTTTCATGAGCACGGCTCCACTCGAATTCCGCAAATGCCCACCATCTGCATCACGGCAGAACAAAGACCTTGTAGTAAGTTGATCCACATTGTCCTTACTTACCGAGGGCATAGGGGTGTATATTGCTATCGGTAAGCGAGGACATCGCGCAATGAGTAAGCCCTCCGATCTCGTTCAAGGTACGTTGGATCTGCTTCTGCTCAAGATACTGGCGCTAGAGCCGATGCATGGCTGGGCAATCAGCCAACGTCTGAACCAAGTCTCGGGTGACGTGTTGCGAGTCAGTGATGGCTCGCTTTATCCCGCGCTCCACAAGTTAGAGCAGGAAGGGTGGATTGCGGCCGAGTGGAAGACGAGTGAGCTGGGGCGTCGCGCGAAGTTCTATTCGCTCACCCGGCTTGGACGCCGCCATCTTGAAAAAGAGACGGCGCACTGGGAGCGGCTGTCCGACGCCATTACCTCCGTGGTGCGCCTGAAGGAGGCTTGAAGCATGCGCCTCGAGCATTGGTTCTACACAATTCCGCTTCGGTTGCGCTCACTCTTCCGCCGAAGCCAGATAGAACGCGAACTGGAAGAGGAACTTCAACTCCATCTCGCGCAACGAATCGAAGAAGAAATGGCCCGGGGCAAGACGCCTGACGAGGCCCGCCACGCAGCTCTGCGCGCGATGGAAGGGATCGAGCAACGAAAGGAAGAGTGCCGCGATGCGCGCAGCGTCCACTGGCTGGAGGATCTGGCGCAAGATGCCCGTTACGCTGTCCGCACCCTGATGAAGACACCAGCCTTTACTGTCGTTGCGGCGCTCGTGCTGGCCCTCGGTATCGGCGCGAATACGGCCGTTTTCACAATTGTCAATAGCGTTCTGCTGCGGCCCCTGCGTTTCCCCGAGCCGGATAGGCTATTCCTGATTTCGTACATGCCGACGAACAATCCATTTATTACTCCCGGTCCCAACATGTCGGACCGCGACTACCTCGAATTCCGCCGCCAGGACCAGGTCTTCGAAAGTATCGCTACTTTCGGCAAAGAACCGCTTACGTTGACGGGCGCTGGAGATCCGGCGGTGGTGAACGCCTTAGAGGTTACACCGGATTTCCTGCGAGTATTGCGCGTGCATCCCGCAATCGGCCGGGCCTTTCTTCCCGAGGGACAAACGGACACGAAGGTCGCCCTGCTAAGTGATCAGCTCTGGCATAGCCGTTGGGGCGGCGATCCCACGATAGTCGGGAAGGCGATAACCCTCGATGGCGTCAGCTATGCGGTCGCCGGCGTTATGCCGTCGCGTTTCACATTTCAGGACGCGGAGTTGTGGACCCGAATGGAAGTCCGGCTGGATCCGCACAACTCGTTCATGCGGCCAGTGATGGGCAGGTTGAAGCCTGGCGTTTCACCACAACAGGCGGAAGCGGAACTGCAGGCCTTTGCGGCCCGACGACCACTTGATAAGGACGAGAAACGGAGTGATTTTGCTGCGCGTATCCTTCCTCTTAGAGAGCTATTCGTCGCCGACGCGAGAAAGCTTCTGTTAATTTTCGAAGGCGCTGTCGCGTTTGTTTTTCTGATCGCTTGCGCGAACTTTGCCAATCTCTTGCTCATTCGGGGGACTTCCCGTCAGCAGGAAATCGCCGTTCGGGCGGCTTTGGGCGCAAACCGATGGCGATTGATCCGTCAGTTGCTGGCGGAAAGCATGTTGCTCTCACTTTCCGGGGCAGCAGTAGGTATTCTCCTGTCAATCGCTGGTGTGCGAGCGCTGCTGGCACTCTTGCCGCCCGGAAAGATTCCGCGGACGAGTGAAGTACAGCTCGATGGCTGGGTGCTTGCGTTCACCTTCGGCCTTTCCCTCATGACGGGCCTTGTCTTCGGCCTTGCGCCTGCCTTTCAGGCGACCCGGCGTCAGTTGCGTGAAGCGGTGAGCGAAGGAGCGCGAAGCACCACCGCGCGGCACGAAAGACTTCGCAGCGTTTTGGTGACCGCGGAAATCGCGCTGGCCCTTATCCTGCTTACGGCCGCTGGTTTGCTGGTCAGCAGTTTTCTGCGAATGCGATCGGTAAATCCCGGCTTCCAGTCGGCGAATATTCTCGCGGCGACGGTCGACTTGCCCGAGTCGCGATATCGTACGGCCGCACAGATGCGGATGCTCCATGAGCGCGTACTATCAGCTCTCTCCGTGCTGCCGGGGACTGAGTCTGCTGCCGCTGTGAACTGGCTACCTTTAAGGCCCGAGTACGTACGCGGAGACTTTCAACTCGAAGATGGGCGGCACCTGCCACGCGGTTTCCTTGTAGACAAGCCCGTCGTCAGTGTGGGTTACTTTCGCACGATGGGGATTCGGTTGCTCAGCGGTCGCGACTTCGCCGAACGAGACAATTCGACTGCACCCGGCGTCGTGGTTGTCAGCGAGTCGGTTGCGCGCCGGCTTTGGCCCGGAGGGGACGCGATTGGCAAGCGAATCTCCATGGAAGACAAGCCGAAATCTGGAGACTGGCTCACGATCATCGGCATTGTGGATGATGTAAAGCAGAAGAGCCTAGCGGATACACCCAGTGCGAGCATCTACCAGACATACCGCCAGATAAACCAACCGTTCTTTCTCGGCCACATGAGCTTTGTGGTGAAGACAAGGGACAACCCAATGGCGATGACATCGGGAATCCGTGCTGTCATCCACAAAATAGATCCGGAACTGCCGACTCAGTCGGTAGCTACGATGGAGACCATCATCACGGATACTGTGACTGACGCCCGAGCTCAGACGCGTTTGCTTGCGATATTTGCAGTAATGGCGCTGGTACTCGCAGCGATTGGTATCTATGGAGTGCTTGCATGCTCAGTGGTGGAGCGCACGCACGAAATCGGAATCCGGATGGCGATGGGTGCCGAGCAGAAGGACGTTCTCTGGATGGTGCTTCGGCGCACCTTGATGCTGGCAGGGAGCGGCGTACTCATTGGTACGCTCGGTGCGTTGGCTGTTACGCGTGTACTTACAAAGTCCCTGTTCGAGGTCACGCCGACCGATCCGTTGACGTTTCTTGCGGTGACGGCAATTCTCCTGACGGTGGCTCTGCTTTCTGCTTGGATACCAGCCCAGCGTGCGGCTAGCGTCTATCCCCTCGTAGCCCTAAGACACGAGTAGCGGCGTTGTGCTCTTGATTCGAAAAAAGCGGTTTCCGAATCAGCGCTTGAGCTGCGTTATATCTGAGAGTGACCGAAAACGAACTGCCGTTACACTTGCCCAATCACTAGGCTCTCCCGAGCGGCCTCCACGACGGCTTTGGTCAAGTGTGTTAGCGAGTTGATTTCTAGAATTCGTTCCATCTGCGTGAGCAAACGGTTCAACAAGCGGAAGTTGCCGCCCGTGATGCGGATGATCGCAGCGGCCGTCTCCGGGTCCCAGCGGATAATTTGCAAAGTGTCTCGTTGCTATCGATTTTGGTCTTCCCGGATAGTCCAACATAAAGGACAATGTGTTTGACCAAACCGGAACTTCGGTGCTACCAAGTCTCCCCGCCTGTTGAAACGAGTTTTTGAGGCCTCGTGAATGCTATCCACCCAATTCAAATCGCGATCCGCTCGACCTCATCGAGCGAGACCTCATCGCTGCGCCGGTCATAGAGCCCGGTCGTCCGGGACGACTCGTGCGCGGCCATCTGCTGTGCGACTTCGAGTTTGCCGCCGTTCTTTAGATACGCGGTGATGCCCGTCGCGCGGAAGGTGTGGCAGCCGATCTCGGTTTTGATGCCGGCAGACGCGGCCCGCTGGCGGATCATGCGATGCACATCTTGCTGTAGCAGAGCATTGCGCGTGAGTTGGCCGGTCCTGCCTCGCATCGTGCGGAACAGCGGCCCTTTGCGGTCGGCGGTGATGCCGGCCGCGCTGACATACGCTTCCAAATAGCTGTCCAGATTGTGGTGCGCCGGCATTTCATGTTGCTTGCCGCCTTTCTCGTGCAACCGCACCCAGCCCCGGCGCCCCTGCGTGTAGTGATCCTCGACCCGCATTTTGACCGCCGCGCCGACGCGGGAAAAGCTGTATACCAGCAGCGCAATCAGCGCGCGATCGCGCAAGCCGATGAGCGTGTCCGTCTCGATCGAGTCGAGCAGCTCGCGCGCCTCCTCGGGCGTGAGCACCGGCGTTTTGCCTTTCTTCTGCGAATGCGCCGGGCCGCGCACCACCGCAGCCGGATTCGCCGGAATCACCTGTCCGAGTACCAACCAATCGAACAGCATCTTGAGCGCGGCCAGATGCTGCTTTACGGTCGGTCGCGAGTGGCTCTGCGAAAACTCCTCGATGTAAGCCGCTACGTGGATGGTCTCGACCTGGCCCAGCGCGCCAATCCCGTGCGCCTGGCACCACTCGGAAAATCGCAGCGTGGCATTGCGGTAGGCACGCCGGGTGTTTGGGTTACGGATATGGGCGGTGAAAAAGTCGCGCACCCGGCTGCGGGCTTTCGGTTCGGCCACGAACAAGGCAGGGAAGTGGCCTGCAGCAAGCATCCGGACAGGTTTTCCGCTCATGGATTTCCTCTTGGTTTGCGCGCCCGTTGCTTCGTTTGTTCGAACAGTTCGTCCGTCCGGCGAAAGTTCGTGTTCGCCAGCCGCGCCAGAGCTTCGTCGATGGAAACGAATCCGGATCGGGCGGCTTCGACCAGTACGCCGAGCGTGCCCGTTACCGTGAAACCCTGCTCGCGGGCCACGCGGGCGCCGGGGCGCTCGTCAATGAGCAGCAGGTTGGCGTGAATCTCGTGGGCAAGCTGGATCGCCTCCCACTCTCCACGATCGAGGCCTGATGCTTCGTGTTCGAAAGGAAGGTGGGCCATTTCCCGGACCTCGACCCAGGAGGGAAGCCGCCCGGCCCATTGGCGAACGATCTCGGGCGTTCCTTTGCCTTGCAATTCGCGGGCGACCGCGCCCGGAATCCAGACTTTAGTGAAGAGCTGCAGAAGCAGGGACTCGTAGGCGATTTCGACGAGATACCGCAGAGGCGTCGTGTCGGCCACGACCACGGTCATTTCGCGAGCAGGCCTTGGGCGCGCAGCTTTTCGAGATCCGCCAGATCGCGGTCGAGATCCTCGACCGAGTAGGCGTGGTCGTAAATCTGGCGATCCTTCAAAAAGCCGTCGAACTCAAAGCGCGTCAGCCCGAGCAGTTGGGCGGCCTGGTGGTGGGTCAGTTTCTCGGAGCGGTAGCCTTCGATGGCCAGCGCTTCGAGCGCCTCGCGGCCGGGAGCGGGGTGCCGGGCGATGTCGTCGGGGAGCTCGACGGTGATCTGCATGGGTTCAGGATAGCACGGGTTCACACGTGATAAAGGACGTTATCACATGCTATTTGGGTCGGCCCTGGCAAACGACGCTGACACTTTGCAAATTATCTGACGTAAAATTTTGCACGCTATTTGGCGTAAGACCAGGACGCAATTGGGTTCGGCATTGCATTGTAGGAACTAGTTTATGAAAGGCTATGTGAAAAATAGCTATAGACCTGATAGGATTATAGCCTGTGGCCAAGAATCCTGAACGCCGCGACCTTTTCTCTGGCGCTTTGGAACTGATGATTCTGCATTCGCTCCGGCTGAAGCCGATGCACGGCTATGCCCTAGCCAAGCACATCAAGCTAGTCTCCGACGATCTGCTCCAGATCGAGGAGGGCTCCCTCTACCCGGCACTACAACGCATGCTCAAAGAGGGATCGCTGGAATCGGAGCCGGGACTTTCAGCGAAAGGCCGCCCTACCCGGATTTATCGCCTCACTGATGCGGGTATCCGGCATTTGGAGCACGAAGTCTCCAGCTTCGAGAAGATGTTGTCCGGGATCACTCGTGTGCTGGCAGTTGCAGAGGCGTAGGTAACAACATGCAATGGTTCAAACAGTTGTTCACTCGCGGCCGGCGTTATGACGACCTTGCGATTTCCATCAAAGAACATCTCGAAGAAAAGATCGAGGAGCTCATAGAGAATGGCATGTCTCGAGAAAGCGCGGAGAGAACCGCACGCCGGGAGTTCGGGAATGTGACGCTGATCGAAGAACACAGCCGCGAGGTTTGGGGATGGCCAACGCTCGACAGCATCTGGGCGGATGTGAATTTCGCTCTGCGCCAGCTCATCCATGCGCCGGGATTTACGGCGACGGCAGTTTTGACGCTCTCACTAGGCATCGCCGTCAACGCAACGATGTTTAGTCTGGTCAGTGCGTTTTTGTTGCCTCACCTGCCGGGGCGTAATCCGCAAAACGTGGTAGTTGTCACATCGGTAAATCCTAATCAGGGGGACACCAATCCTGTTTCGGCACCCAATTATCTTGCTTGGCGCGCGGATACTCGCGTCTTCGCAGCTATGGCCGCGGAGGATGAATATCGTACAGCTAGTTTGACAGGGCAGGGCCAGCCAGAAACCGTGAGCGACGCGGCGGTATCGTCTAACTACTTCAAAGTCTTCGATGTTTCCCCGCAACTGGGGCGTTCGTTCGTAGCGGGAGAGGATCAGCCTGGACACGGGCATGTCCTCATCCTCAGTCATGGTCTTTGGGAGACTCGTTTCGGTTCAGATCCTTCGATCATCGGGCGAACCGTACGCATGGATCGCGAAGACTATGTAGTGGTTGGAGTGATGGGAGCGGATTTTCGGCTCCTCGGGTTCACGCCACAGGTGTGGACACCGCTCGTGTTAAGCGCTGCGGATGAGACAGTGGCGGCGCGCAAGCAGCGTTCTTTGTATTTGTTTGCGAGACTTGCACCCGGTGTATCGCTCCAGCAGGCGCGCGCAGAAGTAACCGTCCTGGCGAAGCGTTCTGAAAGGGATTTCCCCGACAACCGAAGGCGATGGGGCGCGGCAGTGAGAACACTGGGCGACTTTCTAGTTCACTCTTTCGGTATTCGCACCGCATTGGCTGTGCTCATGACCACCGTGAGTCTTGTTCTGCTGATCGCATGCGCCAACGTGGCCGGCCTACTGCTGACGCGCTCGGCGGGACGCCAGAAAGAACTGGCGATTCGCGTTTCCCTCGGCGCCGGCCGTCTACGTGTTGTTCGGCAGTTGTTCACGGAGGGCCTGGTGATCGCGATGCTCGGCGGTGGCGTCGGTCTGTTTCTTACATACATCGGAATCAGCTTTGTTCGGGCCAACTTGACTTTCAATGAGGAAATCAGCGCTGTTCCCGTAAGCCTGGACACCAACGTTCTGTTATTCGTACTCGGGATTTCGCTGATTTCCGCCACGCTGTCCAGTCTTGCTCCCGCACTCAAGGCCTCGCACACGGATACTAATGCGGGGCTGAAAAGCGAAAGCCGGACGGCCTCTGCCGGCCATTCCCGAAGCCGCCTGCGTGCCGCGCTGGTGAGCGCTGAAATCGCCCTCGCGCTCTTCCTGCTGAGCGGAACCGGCCTACTCATCCGCGGGTTATATCTGCTCGAACACCAACAATTGGGATTCCGGACAGACCATCTTCTTACCGCGGGCGTAGCGCTGGATTATACCCGCTACAACGATGTTTCTCACCAACTCCTCTTCGTTCGAAACCTCATCCGCAGTCTGCAACAGATCCCGGGGGTTGAGAACGCCGCCATTATCTCCGAGCTTCCTGCCATCAATCCCAACACTGTTCCTATCCACATGGAAAGTGACCCCAAGCTGCCAGCCAACGAACAGCGGAGCGCGCTTGATGCCGTTGTTACCCCAGATTATTTCAACGCCGTGGGCATCCCACTACTGCGTGGCCGCGCATTCAAGGAAACAGACGACGCTAAGGCGCCACGCGTCGTGTTAGTAAACGTAGAGTTTGTACGCCGCTACTTTGAGCATCAAGATCCCCTGGGGAAACGAATCCAGCCCGACGAAAAAGGGGCCGTGCCGGCGTGGAGCGAGATTGTGGGAGTGGTCAGCAATGTGAAGAGCTACTCGGGAGATACTCGCATTGATCCGGAAATCTATCAGTCCTTCCTCCAGCGGCCTCTCTCTTCGTTCTCTGTGTTGCTTCGATCGAAAGTCCCACCAACAACCCTGATACCAGATCTACGCCACGCCGTTGCGCAGTTGGACGGGGAGCTTCCTCTGGCTCGTGTCATGAGCATGGAAACCGTAATCGACCACGAGCGGGGCGGGAGCTCTTTGTTTTCCCGTTTGCTGGGCGCTTTCGCACTTCTCGCCCTGATCCTCGCCACCATCGGAATTTATGGGCTGATCGCCTATTCGGTGAGCCAACGTGCTCACGAGATTGGCATCCGCATCGCCCTCGGAGCTGCAAGATCGGACATCTTATGGATGATCCTGAGGGAAGGCCTCAAGATGGCCGCGATTGGATCGGCGCTTGGCATGATAATGGCACTGCCGCTGCCGAGACTTTTCAATGCTATCTTCGAGGGCCTCCACTTTGGCGCGCCCGGAGTTTACGTGGTTGTGCTGGCGGCAATTCTGATGGTGGCGACTTTCGCGACCTACGTTCCAGCTCGACGCGCTACACATGTCGACCCGAGCACAACATTACGTGACCAGTAGTTTAGAAGTTCTCTCGAGTTGTTCGAGTGCCATTGCGCGCTCATTTGGTGCTCACTGCCCAATCACCAGGCTCTCGCGAGCGGCGTCCACGACCGCTTTGTTCACCTCTCGTAGCCCATTGATTTCAAGAATTCGCTCCATTTGGGTGAGCAGACGGTTCAGCAGCCGGAAGTTGCCGCCCGTGATTCGGATGATCGCCGCGGTCGTCTCCGAGTCCAGCTGATGTCGGGAAAGATGCACGTGAGAGCCTGGTCATCGGGCAAGCATAAGGGGCAGTTATCGCGTATTACCGGCTGTTCTCCCTCTCGACATCGCTCAATTCGTCGATCTCGCGCTTGAGTTCGCGTTGTTGCCGCGCCCTGATGAAGAAATACGAGGCTATCCAAACGACCACGAGCGTCATGAAGGGGATTGCTTTCGGGAAGGACGTGCCAGCAACCATCGCGATCGCCAGAATAATCGTGCCAAAGACCAGAACCACCGGCCCGAAAGACCACAGCAAAAGGCGACGAGAAATGTCCCGCTGCCGCTCAAGCTCTCGCCGACAAAACTCGCTCCCGGTGCTGAAACCCGCGTCTGCCGGCATCGCCTCGGGCCGCTCTCCCCGGTTCAGAAAATACAACCCGGCCCAGCTCCAGGCGAGCGCAAACGCGAATAGCAAATGTAGCAGTTGTTGCAGCTGAGGGAACTGTCTGATAAAGAAAGCATAGAAGAAGGCAACAACCAAGGGCGCCACCAGGGTCCCTAGTAACGTCCGACGCGTCTTCGCATGAAGTTCGCGTGCCTTTTGCCGAATCAATATCAAGTTCATCGTTGATGTCTCCGTTGGTTGGCTTTGCCAAATTGTTTTTGCGTCGTCGTCGAAGTCATTCCGCATACTCACCCCCATAACGGAACTGCCGCGTCAGTATGTTTTTGATCCGGTGTATACGCATAGCGACACTCCCGGGCGAGAGCCCGGTAATTTCTCCAATGGACGCCGCGTCCATGCCTTCGAGCCAGGAGATGATGACTTGGCGGTCAAGCGGCTTGAGACGCTGAATCAACATCTGCAGCCGCTTCAGGTTGATGTGTTGTTCCGCGGCGACTTGCCCCTGGTCTTTGTCAGGTAGGGTTTCGAGTTCTTCCAGACTCACGAGAGTCGAAAAGATTCGCTTTTCACGCATGACATAGGATGCAGCGACATGGTGAGCGACGCGATAAATCCAGGTCCGCAGCGAACAGCGGCCATCGTACCGCTGGAAGCTTCGCCACAACTGAAAATGAATGTCCTGGCTCAGGTCGCGACGCTTGTCTGGATCAGCCTCGTAGGCACCGGAGAGCCGTTCCAGTGAAAAACCGTATTTTTCCACCGCATCTTCGTAGAGGTCATCCTGCCTCGCGTGTACGGTCGAGATTGGCTCCACTCCTTCCACACTCAAGCTAGTCGAGGGGAATAGAGGTTTCTAACAAATTTGGGCAGATAAAAATCTTGAGGCCGTCGACGTCCTTGGTCTCCGTCGGCTTCGGGAATTGCCGGATCAGGATACGTTCGGCCTGATCGAGCCCCACCCCGACGTCTTGCGGCTCTTGGCCGAGTCTTTACGCCGGATAACGTGCAAAATTTTACGCCAAATAGCGTGCAAAGTAACAACGACGCTCTCTGTCGCTCTCGATACCAGCGAGGATTGGCTGGCGGCTTTCTCGGAAAGCGAAGCATGAGCGGGCTCGCGGTCGTGTCGCACGCGGCCTGCGCGATCGGCGCGATCGTGGCGGTGAT